>Ga0164297_10000102_pt1 | contig 103816 bp, 117 predicted proteins | sample GEODES058metaG_FD_113539 | JGI IMG/M metagenome (GOLD analysis project Ga0164297, IMG submission 113539) | Dystrophic lake water microbial communities from Trout Bog Lake, Wisconsin, USA - GEODES058 metaG | ecosystem: Environmental > Aquatic > Freshwater > Lake | place: USA: Trout Bog Lake...
ACTATTCGACGGATACAATCTATGGGTCTACGCACACGGAGACCACGGACGCGTCCTTCATCTTGCCACTATCTAACAAATTACCATCTTTTCACTAAGCGATACTTCACTAAGCGATACTTCACTAAGCGATACTTCACTAAGCGATACTTCGGGCTTCCCACCAACCCTTTTTTTACAGATCTGGGCGAGGCCGCGCCGTCATTCCTTCCTCACACGCTTCTTTGTATGACGTAATGATCTTAAAAAATTTCCATACAATTTCATCGATTTACGCATACCATTCGTCTGTTGCGCATGATACTTGGCTCGACTATACATACTTCTCGCTGCACGATATTGATACCCTTTCGACTCTTTTCTTAATTTACGGATTGATTCTTTTGCACGTTCGGGATCTCCATAATGCAACGGAACACGTGCAACATGCCCCTTTGGTAAATTATTAAATATTCCCATTGATCTTCTTATCTATACATTTATCATAAAAATAAAGATAATAACTATTTAAATTCCAAACATAAATACCGCAACAGATTTGTTTTTGTAATGATGCATGATATTTTTAATCACCCATGTATAACCATCATACTCTATACGCTTTCCCACATAAAACGCAGGCCCACCTGTAGGATCAACTGATATAACATTTTGATCATCGTCAGTAGAAAACCCATACGATGATACATCCTCACATCTGACCATTAGAACATCGCCATCGATTTGATAATTTCGCAGTGTTCCAAATCGACTCGTTTCACTCCAACGCATTATTGCATTATTGTTTGCTATTGACAATACTTCAATTTTTATACTTCAAATACGAACACTGCAGTTGATTCAGACATACGATGGTTCATAACACTCTTTATTGTCCATATCTTCCCCTCATTTTCAATCAATGGTCCTATAGTGAACGATTGTTCATCTGTTATTCCTACTTTTACAACATATGATCCATCATTATTAGAAATGTCGTATGATGATACGTTATTGCATAACACCTTTATTGCATTACCGTATACTTTATAGGACTGCGATGTTCCAAAATTTTGAGTATCTATCCAATGACGATCCATGATTATATTCTTAGATGCAAAAATAAATTCTTTATTTTATTACTCTTGGCGAAAGTAGGGTTTTACTTGATTTCCTGCTGTATGAATATGATCGACAATGGAACGAATGCCAATATGTAATGGTTTTTCTAGTTCGACATTCATCTTTGGACCAAACATTTTAATCAACCTTGCATGGATATCTATCACTTCCTTGAGATTCTCAGGATTTTGATTAACCTTATCTGAAAGATATGCCATGACCACCTCAAGTTCCGATATATGATCGTTTGTCATCTCAGAATAAGGTGTCATAGAAAACATACATACATCCTTGCCTCCAATGATGAGTCCTGCTGTAAAGGTATTCATGTTTGAAATCTATCCAGAATAGTATTTTTATTTCAAATTTCATAAAGTATATCTACATAATTTCATACCTTTTAAAATGATTTTTTATAATTTATTGACGAACATCCCATCCATTGATGTCTGGATTCCAAAGAACCCATCCTGCTGGAACATCTACTGAGGGAATAATTTTTATAGTAGGTAAATTACCATGAAAGAGATTGATGTTTAGCTTATTCACATACTCTGTAATAACTTCCTCAAGTGTCTCGCTCTTTTCTCGAGTCACGATCAATTGATGCCAACGATGCGTATCATTTACACGAATCAGAACATAGGACACAATTTGTTCACGATCCCCAAGAACACCACACGACATCCACTCAAATATTGAGCCAATTGATGCACGTGCACGAACCTCCATCTCTAGATTCCAACGTTTCGTGCTTGGATTTTTCTCTTTTATATTAAGACCCAGTGCGGATGGCATATCCGCAAACATTGACGCCGCACGCATTGCATCATCCCTTTTTTTCAGATTTGCCGAAAAGATACTGATCGGATGATTATAAGGAATATCTCCTTTTTTGATCGCCTCCATTTCTTTATTATGAATCTCCACTGCACGCATTTCTTCACGCTCTGTCCATTCTGTTGGTGTTAGATTTTCCTTCGATTCCAGATAGGTACGTCTTTTTTTCTCCATTGTTTGAGTCTTCTCTGTCTCCAATTGTTCTATCATGTCATTGATACGCTTCGTTTCTGCTTCTTTCTGAATTTTCTCATAGATTTGCTGTGATACTGGGTCCGTTCTCTTAATTCTCTCCAACCTCAGAAGGACAAGAAGAAGAGCACCAATAAGAATGGAAAACAGTATTAAATCAAGCATGGTTGGTATTATGCTATGCATCATTTGAATTCAAATTTAATTACTAAAAATAACCAATCTATGAAGATTAGAAGTGCTCGTTTTTACTAATCCAACATTCCATGACACGATAATCGGATGGATTTTCTTTCTTATCAATTACATACTTTCTTTGATAACTAGATACACCTCCTGATCCAAATAGAACCGTTCCATCCACGTATTCGGATGCAAAATGAATGATATACTTTGCATCGCTAAACATAATAGAACGAATCGTAGCTGGATTGATAAGAATATTATTCAAACGAATGAACTTCATACTGCCTTTTCACTTTTTAAGATTGCAATTCAATTTTACAGTTTCAATAAAAAAAAGAGTCGGCACTCCATTGTCGTTTCTTTTTTATTGTTTTGTCATTTCATGTTATTTATTTTTAATTATCGGCGCATGACCTCTCGAAGTTGAAAGATGACATGAAGGAGATCGAAGAAGTATTCTAAATGTGTTTCTTCCTTCTCATACTCTACCCAGACAGGAATACGATTGATACGCTCTATCTCTCGATGTGCAATTGACTCAAATTCACACATCTTTTCCCAAACTGTCCTACGAAACAACGGATACTGCAATGTGTACTGGCATTTGGAAAGGTATACAAAGAGGATAATGGCGGCATTCACTCGATCCAGTTTAGTAGTAGAATCAGCTGATTGTTGGATATAGCGACGTACAAATGTGCCATCTCGGTCTCGAATTGCTTCATAAACTCGTTTCTTCTCGGCACGAGTCCAGTAGCGGTGTTTGGATTCAACATGGGGCATCGACTTCTCAACATGTTCTTCACAGAGGATGTGGGCACGTTCAATTGGGTAATCGTAGAATGACATGGATGTATCGTTGGAAACGGGTTGTTCTCTATCCTGTTATGTTATTATTTCAATTTTTTTTATTATTCATTTACTATCATCTTGGATAGTTTGAAATGATGAGCATAGGTATGCATCCATGACAGAACGTCCAAGAACGATCCATAGACGACGTCATGTTTAGGAAAAGGAATATCCTTTGTATCGAGATCAGGCATCTTTTGGCCACGGTTGGCTTCTACAATACTGTATCCATACCCACGTGCGTGCATGATAAGAACATGACGGATTATTGCAGGAACGATGACAGGAGGCTCCGCGCATGTTTGCATTCTTGGAGTCGATACATAGGAAATCGCCTGAATGGTTGTGAGGTTGGTGCTCTTTACTGACGCATTTCGAATCAACCATGCACCCTCTTCTGCGTTCTCCAGAGTCTCAATGGCTTTCGTTCGAAGGGTATCATCATTGATCTCTCCCCATGATGAAAGGATTCCTGCATCGCCGATGTGGAGATTCTGACGCAACAGATCGTATTCCACCGAACGGTTTGTCTTGAACTCCACAGGCCCTGCAATGAACTCTCTGAATAAGGATGGGATCTCCTCGATTCTCAACTCTCGGCCATTCGCAACATCACGGGCTTTCACCGCAATCTCTACACGTTGACGCATCGCTCCCTTCCACGGCTGATTGGTAAATGGATCCTTGTTGCTTCGAGCCAGACATTGCTCCAATGCCTCTAGCGTGAAGAACCGCATTCCAACGGGAATGTTCCTATCCGTCAAACGAAGGTACGATATGGTCTTTCCTGGAATGTACTCTGGCATCTCCTCCATGGTGATGGGATCCTCCATGACACCATCGTTCTCTTTTTTCTCTTGCAGGAATGCTATGCGATTGCGATCACAATACACGCTCTGTGCAGAACGAATCGATGAATGATGAACAACTGTGGAAGGGCCCGCAGGGCCAAAATCAGGGACTGACATGGATTGGTACCTTTCCATTGAGTAATCGGATGATTTCAATTTTTAAGCGGAACGCTTTACGCAGTGTGCAGCCGAAGGCCGTTTAAGAAAAAAGGCCGCCTGTCTTGTTTTATCGTATTTTTGTATTTAGCGAGTGTCATAGTATTGGAATTCGAATGGAGAGGGTGTACCTTTTTCATAGACGATGGTCTTTCGCCGCCAACCATTCGTGGTGCGAACCGTGAAGAAGTCCCATACAATCGATACAACCCCTTTAGAACGAGATGCATTGAGAGAGCACCACGTCGCCACTTGCTCTTTGCGTTGCTCCCACAGCGGTGCATTTGGATCACTCGGTGCCCAGGTGGAAGGGAGTGGAATCTCAGGACTCGTAAAGCATTTCCAGGCCTCTTCGCGACGTATGACCAAGAAGGCATCACCTGGTTCGACAGGCTCTAGAGAGAGCTTCTGTTCCAGATGATCAAACTTGGCTTGACTTGGAGAGCGATCCAGGCCGCCATCTCCTATATTTCGTATCAGATCAGTACAAAACTTCACATCTGTAGCGGTCATACCACTTGTTTCCTTTTCTGGATGGACGAGGCATTTTGGAAGTTCCTCATTCACCGCAGTGTAGTATGGAAAGCGACCCCACGTGGACGCTGTAGTTCTTGTAGGCTTCGCCCTGCCTGGGTTCACCTTGAACCACATCTCCTCTTCTTTTTCGTGCGGAACCGAAGGGGACTGCCAGCTCTTATCGATCAATGGAATGGATGTCATGGATATCTTTTTATACACACGGTTTCGATTTCAAATTTTTATACACGAGTTCCAATAAAAAGAGATTTTGTTTAGCTTTTTACTACTAAAATCTCTTTTTCATGTATTATTTCTACATAGAATGCAATCTATTTAAAAGTGTCCAATAATAGGTTTTTTCTTTTTAGGGGCAACAGCGGGTTGTGATTTGGGTACAGAAAGAGTATGAATGATCTTTGATTTACTTTTACAGACTGGACATTCTGCTTTTATGCGCATCCATGCATGAATCGATGTACTATCAAATACATGATAGCAATCAAGCATACTTACTCGGTCGCATTCTTTCAGTCCAATCGATGCGATCGGACATTCAGAGCGGGCGATTTCATAATTCATATGATTTTCAATGACGAATGTGGGGAGTTTGTTGGGGATATTTGGAACCTGTTCAGGTTCTTTCATATCATCTTGTAATGCCACCTGCAGGACTTCTCCTTCATCCTGATTGATTTCGACTGAGTCAGGGTGATCATAACGTCTTGGATCCAACACATGAAGTGCTAACGATATAGAACGTTTTTCTTCTTCCGTCAACATTAATTTATAGATGGTGTTAACCGTTGCTGGTAGCCAGCTCCCATGATAGAAGGCTACTACTGGATACATATCACCATGATAGCAAAGAACAAAAGGCAGGATAATATAGTATTCTCCTTCTGAACGAAATTCTGATCTAAAATTTTTTACACATACAATTGAACGTTTTTTCTCATATGTTGAATACAAAGATTCTTCACACAGAAATGTATCGTTTACAGGTACTTTTTCAATTGTATTACATTCTACATCTTCTTCTGACCACCTCCGTCCTCGTGGCGCGGCGTCATTGTAGACACTTTTTTTTCTAATTTCAATTGTATTTTTATACAACGAAATGTACTTGTGTTTGCCATAACCAGGTCGGATAATACCGAACATTTCAGGGAGTCTCTCCATTTTGTTTTGTATTTCAAACCGTTTTTGACGTTTTTCAATTTTTATTGCTGTATGTTGAATGGATATGAAAAAAAACCGACGCCTGGTTTCTTTTTTCTTTTGATTTTCATTTGCAAACGGATTTTTACTTTCGAATCGAGGTGTTTCGGCGAGACATGATACGAGGGTACTTGTGCTGAATGCGCGTGCAGTTTTTCTGGCGATGATGGATTTCCTGTTTGATCGCACGAAATTCCTTATCCACCAATTGGTGGTACATGCTTCGGTGCTCCTCAGAGCGGAAGATCAGATCATCTTCTGTTTCGATGATGGGAATTCCATGGAAATCATAGATGGTTGAATCATCAAAATCCTCCTCATCATCTTCCTCTTCTCCCATTGGATGAAACAGGATCTCCTCCTCGGTAAAGAAGTTCGTCAAGAACGTTCCCGCATAGTCGCCCTTGCACACCGTGCACTGGAACGGATTCTCGGCCTTTTCCAGCCACTCTTGGAGACACTCGCGATGGATCGCCACACTTCCCTTGCAGCCGCAGCCGCGAGCCTGCATCAGCTGGCCTTCTTCTTCTAAGCAAATGTAGCACGACATGGATGATCTTGGATAGCGATTTGGCCCTGTCTACGATGCGGATTGACTTCAATTTTTTTTGATAAACTATACCAAGAAAAAAGCCGCCGCTTCTTTCCCTTTTTATGGATGTTTTTACTTGTTTAGAATGAGTTCAACCTTCTTGAGTTCCGTTTCCAGACGCTTCATGGATTCCAGTTTTACCCGTGCAGTGGACAACACTTGAACATTGTATTGGGCATCGTAGGGAACATAGAAGTTGATAAATGTATCAATTGCCTTCTTTGTCTCTTCCTCCATCTGTCGACGAAGATCTGCGATTTTGTCAATCGCCACCAGACGAAATCGTGGATAATGAAGAAGGCTCGGATGATCCCCTAGATACGAGAAGATCTTGATCGAATTCTCGATTCTGTTCACCATTCCTGAAAGCGATTCTCCGATCGTAAGATGTTTGTTCATAAATTCGATGTCTTCTTGCGGACAATTGTGAGGGGTTTGGGTAGGTGGTTGAACAGGCTCTTGCTTGGAGGCGGCAGCAACTTGACGGGCTTGAAAGCGTGTATAATAGCGTGGCATGATTGGAAAGCTTGCCACTTCTTTGATATGGAACCCGCTTCAATTTTTTTACATAAAAAAAAGCCGCCGCCCTTTTCACCCTTTTTTATTTAGATTTTTACTTTGAAATAATGGACTCGATCATATTGAATTCATCTTCTAGAATGAATGCATAACGCAGAACATCCCGTGCATACAACAAGTTCTCCTGCTCTACACTGCTGTTGACAGAAGGGTAATATGTTGATCGGAATGTGTAAATTGCATTCTTCTTTTTGCTCTCCAGATCTTGACGCAACTCGCTAATTTTGGCGCGAACTGTTTCGAGAAGTCTCGAATGATGAAGAAGAAGACGTTTGTTTTTTCTCAAATACGAAAAGATCTCCACCGAGATCTTAAATCGATCAATCCCTGTCATTGTCATGGATTGATCAAGAAGAACCCTCAAAGGTTGTAGATCCTTGTGTAGAGTTTCTTGGAGGCGGGCTTGGAAGCGAGTGTTGTAGCGATGCATGGAAAATTGGTTGCTTTCTCTGTTGTGGAGAGTTTCTTCAATTTTTTAGGCGGAACGTTTTACATGATGTGTAGCCGAATGCCTCTTATGAAAAAAAGGCCGCCGCCTCCTTTTCTTTTTATTGGGGGTTTCTTTGAATTTTTATTGATTGCTGTACAGTGAGGTTCGAATGGCATTTCCTTTTGTCTGGATGGCAATCATGATGGATCGTGGAATCACGTGGAATTGGCGAAGATAGACTGCATCGTTCTGACAATCTGTCTCAATCCATCGAAGATGATCAATAAAGCTCGGAACCGATGCCAGTGCGACGCTGTCGCCATGAATGATTGGTGCGCGCATCTTGAGTTCAAGAGCATCATCCATTGCCCACATGGCACAAATCAATGAATCGAGTGCATCGGCGGTATATTTATCATGCTCGCCTCGCTCTTTGATTATCTCCTTGAGGGTATTGAGCGCACCAAACGAAGCGCTTGCGGCAATATCCATCTCACGAAATTCTTTTTCGAAATTGTTGATATCTACCTTTTTAGAAGGCGCGTAAGGACACTCCTTCGGACGGGGTTCCTTGACAGGAGTAGACGGGTACTTTGCAGCAAGGCGAGCAGAACGACGGGGTTGATAGGAAGCGGACATGGATAGCGTGGGATTGGGGTTGTCTTCTCTTTCCAGACAACATGTCTTCAATTTTTTCTGAAAATATGGTGAAAATTTGACAATTACATGCACTTATGCAATAACACACTACCAATGGACTACTCCAAGAAGACTCGTGATGAACTGCTGGAACTCTGTCGAGAGCAGAAGAAGAAGGGATACAGTGGCAAAAAGCGCGCAGAGTTGATTGAGCTCCTTGGAGGTAATCAAATTATCGTACCGGCCGTTGTACCTGCCGTTGTACCTGCCGTTGTCCAATCGCATTCCAAACTTAGAATGATTGATCTCTTTGCGGGAACAGGTGCATTTACGCACGCATTTGAACAAACAGGACTGGTTTCTTGTGTGTTTGCGAATGATATGGTAGAATGGTCCAAAAAGATATACGACGAAAACTACAATCATAAGTTGACTCTACAGGACTTGAACACGATTAAGGTAGAGGACATCCCACCGCATGACATTCTTACAGGTGGATTTCCATGCCAGCCATTCTCCATTGCAGGAAAACAAGAAGGATTTGACGATGTGCGTTCGAATGTCTTTTGGAAAATCCTAGAAATTATTGACCACCATCAACCTCGTGCAGTTGTATTGGAAAATGTCAAGAACCTTGTGAGTCATGATGATGGAAAGACATTTACTACCATCAAGGAAAACCTTACCAATCGAGGATACAACATCCAGACAAAAGTGCTGAACACATCTGCCATCACAGGTATCCCTCAGCATCGTGAGAGAATTTACATTGTATGTTTGAAGGACAAATCAGTGGCAGACCAATTCAGCCTCGACTTTCCTGCTATTGAGAAGGGTGCCATTTCATCCATGCTCTCCACGGATCCCATTCCAGAAAAGTACTACTACACGGATGCATCTACAACGTGGCCCCTTGTATCAGAAGCAGTGGTTAAGCCAGACACCATCTATCAATATCGCCGTGTCTATGTTCGTGAAAACAAAAGTAACGAGTGCCCTACCCTCACCGCTAACATGGGTGGAGGTGGACACAACGTTCCAATCGTCCGTGATGCGCACGGCATTCGCAAACTGACTCCTCGCGAATGTTTTAACTTTCAAGGGTTTCCTTCTTCGTATCGTCTACCAGTTATTTCGGATACGCATCTGTATAAGTTGGCAGGGAATGCCGTTTCTGTACCTGTTGTAAAGCTCATTGCGAACCGCTTGATACCGCTTCTTTCGGTTTGAAAATTTCGTCGAACGTCCCATCGAATACCTTTCCTGCATGCTCCTTAATTTGAGGGTAAAGACTATCCCACGTAATACGAGGTCGTCGACCCTCGTCGCTTTGCTCTTCGTGTGTTTGATCCTTATTCATCTTAACAGCTCTCCATTCCGCCGAGACATTCTTTAGAGGGACACGCCATAGCACGAATCGTTCATTCAGCCAATCACGTGCATCTAAGAAGTAAATGACATCCCAATTCTCCTTTGGCCCAAAAGATGGAGGTCCATCCGACGTGAAACATTTCACTTCTTGGGTCTTTTCAAGGTCGGAAATCAGATCACCTGTTATTTTTGGTCCTTTTCCTTTGATTCCCTTCGTCCATTTCGATGTGGTGTCTCCCACGTGATGATGGATGATGAATTTTGTTATGTTTTCACTGATATCCTCTGGCATGTTCGGCATACGAATATCAAGTCCCGTTTTTTCTTTGGTTTGTTTGCGCTTCAATACGTACTCCTTGTGAGTTTGAAACTCGCCACGAAGGGTTTCCTCCGTGTACAAGTCAGGTTGCGCCATCTTTTCTAAAAGCTTCTTGGCGATCGTCGCCTCCGATTTTTCCTTCTTGACCTGAAGCTCTTCTGCCGTCGGTGGCGTGTGTGTTCCACAGAATTCACCGTTCTTGGCAAAATGAGAACACGGTTGACCTTTGCCCGTTAGGGCGGTGCATTTCGGCATTTCCTTCTTGGATACGGACATGGATGATGTGAAGTTTTCTTCTATTTATCAAATGTAGGACGTCAATTTTAAAAAATATGAGTTTGTCCGATTATGATAGAACAAACTCAGCAACTCTTACGGAAGTATAGTAAGCCTCCATATCATCAAGTGTCATTCTCGGTATAAGAAGCTGTGGTTGCATTTGTACCTTCTGTTCGGCAGTGAGCATATGAATCGGGGCGAAAGGAACCTTTACTGCCAAGTTGAGTGCACGACTTTCTAAAAAGGGTCGCGGTGGCACTTTAACTATCTTAGGCTTTGATGCAATGATTTTCCCTTTGGCATCCAGGCGAACGGTCGGAAATGGAATGTGTGAGGAGTGTTTCTTCATGGGTGGCACCCTATCTATGTCCAACCAGTCGTCGCGTTTCAATTTTTGGACAAGAAAAAAGACCGCCGCTTTTTTCTTCTTTGATTTTCTGATTTTCTGGCTTTTTACTTGGTAGTTTACTGGTATCCTAGCGACTCTTCCATCGGACGCATATCAAACACGTCAAAGTCGTAATCACGAGGAGTGTTCTCCTTCCACACAGCAATCTCTCGATTCCAAGAGTTGCCATTGCGTTGTAGTATGTATTCGTAGTAGATGGCGGAAAGTTCGGTTTGACCTTCCAATTGGACTTGGTGCATCATGCGACCCGCTAAGAAGCGGTCGCCTTCTAACGCAGGAGCCTCGTGGATGACAAGGACTTGTTCTAGCTCTCGCTCGGCGCTGTCCCACGCGTAGGGAGGCAGGACGGGCATGCGGACGGACAGGTTGGCTTCGACGTAGACTTGGACAGACATGGATGGGCTTGTATTGGGTTGGCTTTCCTATGGGATCGTTCCGACTTCAATTTTTTTCCAATAGCAAAAAAAAAAGAGTTGTTTTCTCTTTTTTTTTGTTTTTTGTTTGGTTTTGTGGGATTGTTCCCTTTTTCGTCGGTTTGTTCTTTTCTTATGTTTCGTCGGTTTGCAGTTTTTTCATGTTTTGTCAGTTTTACTCCTCATCGTCAAGGGGATCGGCGACGGTAGAGTCGATGCGGTTCTCGCTGGGAAGGTAGACACCCGCCCAGTCGCCAACACCGCCATCGACGTCCTTGAGCCACAGCTGATGGAGGTGGTTCGAGAAGTACGCCACTCCGCCAATGATGCGCGGGTAGACCTTGCCGTCCATGGTCTTGGGAACCCACGTATCAACGACCACCTCCGTGGCGGGCTTCTTAGCCTTCTTCTTGGGGACCTCGAGTCCGACCTCCTCGATGACCTCGATCTTGAGAGGCGTAGGAGCTTTCTTGGCAGCCTTCTTAGCCGCCTTCTCCGCCTCCTTAGCGGCAAGTTTGGCCTCCTTCTCGGCCTCCTTCTCCGCTTCGGTCTTCTTCGGCTTCGGAGCAGCCTTCTCCTTCTTCGGCTTCGGCGCAGCGGCCTCGGCGGAGGCCTCAGCGGCGACCTCAACGATCTTCTTCGGCTCAGGCGCCACGTACTGGGCCTCGAACTCCTGGTAGATCTTGTCGCCATTTTCCTTGTAGAACTTCGACAAGGACATCGCCTGCTTGCGATTCATCGGCTTGTTCGTGGACTGGAAGACGGGACCTGCATCCCGAAGGACAGACGCCTCCATCACCTCTTCCTGACCCTTCACCTTATACTCGGGCCAACCGTTCTTGTTGGCATCGGCGAGGACGTAATCGACCCACGCGAACGGCTTGTGCAGCTGCGGAGGGAGCTGACCCTTGGGCATGCTGCCCTTCTTCTCTTTGGCCTCCTTCGGCGCCTTCACCACGATCTTGGCCTTCTTCTTGGCCTCGACGGTCGCCGTCGCGATGATCGTGAGAAGTTCCTCGACGGAAAGCTCCTTGATGGACTCTTGGATTTGCTGGATGCTTGACATTGTTGGATGCTTGGTAGTGCGCTGCTTGGTTGGTTGCTTGTGATTGACCTCTCTTAAGACCCCTCCCCCCTTCAAATTTTTTTTTAATTTGACGTTTATAGGGCTGCTTTTCCTACCACCCCTCCCCCCTAACGTTCTACTTTGGCCAAAGGAGGGGGAGGGGGGCGTAGCCCCCCTTATATAAGGATGTCAAATTTTTATTGAAATTGACCATATGGTACTAGGGAGGGGGAGGGTGGGAGTGTTTCCTTGAGTCAAAGGAGGGGGAGGGGGGGGTCTTATTCTAAGGAAAAAGGCTCAAATTCATAGAAAAATTGAAAGGGTAGGGGGGCTAGGAAGAAGCCAGCCGAAAAGTAGTAGAAACTTAGTAAGCCCCCAAGTCATGTCCAAGCAGTCCATGAACGCCCCCCTTGCCTCCAACGAACCCTCCCAGTTGAGCTGGGCCAATGCGCGTGCTGTCATCAAAGCAGAGATGGAAGCTCGCGATCCTGATTACGAGTCCGAGTACGACTCGGATGGATGGAATGTACCCGAGAAAGTGAAGTACGATTGCAAATGGTGCAAGGACGGCGACGATACCACTGCTCCGTGCATTCACAATGCAGCTCGCCAAGAAGAACAGGACCAGCACGCTATCGCGTACGCTACTGCCCTCGCTGCCGAGCGTGCAGCCTTCGAGGCTAACCCGTACAGCAAGGGCTATGGCCCTTTCAAGGAGGAAATGATTGTGGCTCATGCTCATTGCAATCTCAAGTTCCCCGCTCGTAGCGACGAGTGGTACGCGGAGCTTGAAAAGCACGAGGTGATCCATAAGTACCGCGCCTGGTCTTGGTCCAAGATGCATGGCTCGATCTCCAAAGGATGGTAAACACTCCCAACAAAACCGACTAAACACTAAAAAATAAAAACATAAATAAAAAGCAGGCCTTCCTGTTTTTTTCTAGTAGCAATAAGAAATTGTCATCAACTTAATCAATCCTTCTTGAAACAAGAAGGATTCTACAACATCAGTCATGTCTTCCTTAGAACGGATGGCTCTGCAAAAAAATTGAAGGAGATTTCCTCTTAGAAAAGGTCAATCCCAAGACCCCCGAACGACGCAAGCCACCGCCATGCAACCTGCCCAAGACATCCGTTCTCTGATCCTCGACTGCTCCCACTGCGACGGAGTGTGGCGATCCTACAAGCCTGAACGCTGCATCTACTGTTCCCGTGAATACGGGCTGCCCTACACGCTCGACCCCCTCCGCCGCCTCGCCCTCTTCGAAGCGATCCAAACCATTCCCGTCAACACGGTATGGCCCTTCCCTGGACTGCGTACCGAGGAAGACGATGAGAATTCCCTTCAATTCGCCATTGCGATGGAAGACAACTGCTCGTGGTACGATCCTGAAGACCCCGTTTGTGTGCAGGCCTGCTGGCTCGCCCTTCAAGAACGATGCCCGTGGGCCGATCGTGATCCATCTGCCCAAGCGAAATGGGACGATCTCATCGGTACCTTCCAACCTGTTCCCATCACTGCGTGCCAATTGACCTACGCTTCGATCTACTTCGACTCGGACTTTCAAGCTGCCGTCCTTGTTGCGGGCGAAATCGAGGAAGACCCTTCCCAAAAGTGGTCCGAGTACTGTTCCAAGAAGTCAGAGCTTGTTGCTCTCTAAAACCCAATAAACAATAGATAATTCCCATAACCCTACGAAACAATGGAAAATTCCCATAACCCTACGAAACAATAGAAAAGTTCAAACAAGAAAAAAAGAGGAAACTCGTTTTTCTTGTTTCATACATTTAAAAATTGATTTATCTTTCTTCCTTTGATAAGGTTAAAGAAACGCTCCTTCAATCTACGGAGCAGAGACTGCGACGCTCTGCACGTTTGGCTGCTAAGGCTGGTAAGGCTCTCCCTCTTGATTCTCCTTCTTCGATCGAACGCACAAGACTCGATCGTCTCTATGCGGATTTATCCTTCAAAGTGGAAGGAATTCGTATGAGACTCGATCGAACACATTATCCCAATTCATGGGAATGGAATACCGCATTTGAAATGTACGACACGGTTCGTGAATGGCGCGAAGTGGATCGTTTACGTAAGAACCTCATGCAACAAAAGTAAAAAAAAGAAAGGAAAACGCTCCCACAAAAACCGATAAGAACATGGGACATCCTTTTTCTTGTAAAAAAATTGAAGAACAATCATCCGTGGAGAGAAGTCAATCACAAGACGCAACTGCACTTCGTATCCCAAGCATCCATGACACACCGCTACCACACTCGCTTCCAGATGAAGAAATTCCAAGAAGAACAGCGCCGTCTCTCAGAGGTCGCTCTGGAGAAAACCGTCAAGTACTCGAGTGCGTTGATGACCCGCATCGACGCCGCACCGACCTTTATGGAGAAACTCGAGCTCCTCACCCTGCTCTACCAACACCTATACGAAGAGCCTTTGTTGCTCACGAAATACGAGCGTTTCCGTACCGCTGCCTGGGAAAAAATGAAAGAACAGGAGGCCGTTCTCTTGGACGAACTACAAACTCTTCCTCCCAGACTCGCGGAAAACAACACCTACGACATGCGGATCCGAGTCATCATTCACCGTCTCCTCGATTTGATGGAGAAAGTCCGTATCAAGTACTGGTAAATATCGTTCTTATAATAAAAATTTAGAACATACGAAAACAAAATAACGAAAAAAAGAGGCGTCTTTTTCATACATAAAAAAAATTGAAGGATCTAGACTTTATAGAATAAACCAACCACTGAATTCAAGATGTCTACTCCTCTTCGTCGTTCCGCCCGCATTGCTTCCAAGACTGTTCCTACTGCACCCCTGAAGGCTCCGCGCCCTTCTCGTCTTACCCCTAAGGTTGTCCCGTCGGCACCCTTGAAGGCTCCGCGCCCTTCCCGTATTTCCACGCCTACTCGTATGGCGGCTGTCGCCATCGATATGGACGAGTTCATGGAACTATTTGAACTCGAACAGGATGCTCCTACATTGAAGGAGAAACGAGTTGCCCAGAAAAACTATCTCGAGTATCTCGCACAGCGACCTTACCTGTTCGATTTCCTTGACGAAGACACGGCGAATCACATTCGCCAGCACCATTTGTAAATCCATCCATAAAAATCGAGAAAATCAAAGAAAACCAAAGAAGAATAAAAAGCAGTCGGCTTTTTTTCATACATTTAAAAATTGAAATGCTTCCTCCCTATCTAGGGAGGCAACCCTCTCCAAGATGTCAATTAAAGAACACGCGCACATTATCCTTGATCTCCAACGCCGATTTCGAACGATCATGGAAGATCCCACCCACACCGCCGCCGACGAAATCCAATTAGGAATTGAACTCTTTGGATTTCTCTCCAAGAACCCGCTTTCGTTCCGTCTTACTACCATCCGCAAGATCATTTCTCGTCAGATCTCTTACTTTGAACAAAAATACAAACACGACGGCATCTGGGATTCACTGGGAGATCAGCCCGATCCCCTTGATCCCATGAACCAGCTGTTTTATTATATGATCGACATTCAAGTACATCTTCTTGAACTTGAATGTCATGAAAAAATTGAATCTGTGTGCGATCCTGTTGGAGAATCAAACGCTTAACCTCCAAGAGATGGATTACTCCAAGACGACGACCGAAGAACTACTCGCACTGCTCAACCTACCCCAAGAACTGCTTTCCATGCCCAATATGCCTCCCCCTCATCATCTCATCCTATCGGATGGAATCAAACAAAAATGGGGAGAACGTTTTATGGCTCGTGAACCGAGCTACAGCTGCTTCTACATCAATCAAGACAAGGAAGAACCCACTGCCCAATTGGGTGATTCGTTCCTTGTTCGCAAAAACGATTTCACCTGGCGAAAATCCCTCATTCCCCGCAAGTCAAAAGAACAATTTCAACAATCTTCCTGGGAGCAAGGAACCTACGAAGACGTTTCCTTCGTCATCGAGTATGGCATTACTCGTGTCGATCTTCCTACGAAATGGAAGTGGGATTATGTTTGCTACCTCAAGGGTGAAGAGTCTCCCTATCCCTTCCGATACATTCGATGGGAACCCATTTCATTCACGTTTTAAAAGGACAAAACACATAAAATGAAAAAGAAAATAAAAAAAGAAGAAGGCGGCGGGGCTTTTTTCATTGAATCTTGAAAAAATTGAAGCCATCCGACCCTGATTATGAAGTTATCCAATTCCATACTACCTATTCCATGTCCGACGAATTCTACCTTCGCACCACCATTCTCTTCCACGGCAATTGCATTGACGGCTGGTTCTCTGCTTACTTTGCGTATCATGCGCTGGCTCCTCACGGCGGTGTTCAGCTGTTTCCGATCGCGCCCTCTCAGCCAAATACGTGGCCCACCTCTGATGAGATGGAAGGAACCAACATTTGGCTGTTGGACGTTTCGGTCCCTGCTCATGTCCGTGAGGAGTGGTATGAGGCTGGCGCAACTTCCATTAGCTGCATCGACCACCACGCGACGGCGACCGAGCAGTGGCCCGAAGACGCCTGCCCCATCCATACGGAGTGTTGCGCGGCCCTCCAGACGTACCAATACTTCTACCCCGATTTGAAGGTTCCCGAGTGGCTTCACTCGATTGATCGCATTGATCGCTGGGTCGATGTGACCTATGAGGATCGTTGCCTGCGCGAGTTCCTCTACATCATTGCTCGCAAACCCGTTCAACGCAAATTGAACGAGGCGTTTTACGATACCGACCAGTTTGTCTACTGTATGACGAATCACCCTGATACCTACAACTGGTATCTCTCTGAAGGAAAGCGCATTTTGACCGAGAAGGATGCGTCCCTCAAGAAAATTCTGGAGGAGAAAGGAACCTTCTTGACCATCAACGATGACCTGCAAGTCAAATGGGAACTTCCCTCCTCGTGGAACGGTCTTCGTGTCTTCATCATGGACAACAGCGATATTGCTCTTGACACCACCGAGGCGTCGCATCTGATCTTCACCGAGAACAAGGATGTTCGTGTCTTCATCAACTATCGCAAAAAACTGTTCTACCCGAAAGGGAACGCCAAGATTATGAAATCCATGACGGTCTACTCGGCTCGTTCCAACGGCCTAGATCTGACTGTGGGAACCGTTCTGCGTGGACACCCATCCTCCGCAGGCGCATCTCTCGTTCAAGGCGAGGCAGCCTCTTTTCCCTTCCTTCTCTAAATCCAACCAAACATAACAAAACATGAAAAAGAAAATAGAAAATTGAAAAAGACGGCGGTTCTTTTTAATGGTATCCATGCAGCAATTTATCGAATCATATGATCTTCCCTTCGTACCGTTTCGAGAGATTGTTGATACCACAAATTCCTTAGTGGCAGGAAGTGCGGCACTGGCTCTTTACCTACAACAATCGGGTATTGATCCAGGGTTTGTTCCAGGAGACATGGACATTTGGACCGAAGATACCCCTGACTTACTTTCTCTTTCAGGAAACTACCATCGACATAGCAACCAGCATCTCTTCACCGACCTCTTCCTTCGACACAATTATTACGTTGTTTCCAAATCAGGCCCCTTATCCGATTCGTATGAACCCCTTCATTCCATAACCAAAATCTACGAATTCATCAACCGCGATGGAAAAAAGATCCAACTCATTCTCCTTCGAGAAAAGAACATTCACGCCTATATTCGTCGGCATTTTGATCTCAGCATTTGCATCACCTGGTGGAATACAAGAGACAATCATTTTGAAGCGATGTTTCCCATATACACTGCAAAAAAAATCATGTTTGTTCATCCTGACATCGTCCTTACCGAGCGTGAACACAAACGAATCCAAAAATATACTGATCGTGGATTTGTTCTTCGTGCTTTTCCTCCTTTGTACCAATTCAAACCTGATCTACGCGAAGACGTGTCGTTCTTTGGAGAAGAAATGGCCTTTCATATTATCGACTACGAAGAAGTACGCTGTTCAGACTTTCTTGCCGCCAGCGATTGGAACATTCTCCTTCGAATCGGCCAACAATTTCATGCCTATGAGCGAAAAGCGCTCTATACCTATCTAACCCAACACCAGTCCGAGGTTCATGATCTTGGGACAGTCTATGATACACCCCACAAACAGTCCCTTGTCCAAGGTAGCCTTACCGTCTTATCCCATTCTGACTTTTCCATCTTTGAACTGATTCACGAGTATACCCTGCCGTCCATTGTGTATCCCATCTCGGACAAATCCATTCATCGTATTCAATGTTATACGGTTGCCGATTGGAAAAATGGTACTCCTGGATTTACCATTGATGTTCCACCCTTTCTTAGCCTAGCTGGCCCCCTTCTTCCACCTGAACCCAGTGGAATTCAAGCAGGTATACCCCTTTATCACCCTGACGTCTACTGGATGGACTAAGACGGTCCATCCTTCCGCTTTCCGCGTCCCTTATTCTCCGTAAAAAATTGAAGTTCATCCATCCGTTATTTTTAGTCAACCTAAAGACGATATCATGACCCCTCTTCGCCCTCTCTGGGACAAATTCTCCTACTTTTCCCATCAGGAAGATGGCATCCGCTGGATGTTGGAGAAAGAAACCAAAGGAACGGAAGTTGCCACCCGAGACGGAAAGGGAACGGTGGTTGTACACGGCGGATTTCAATGTGATGATATGGGTCTAGGAAAAACCATCCAAGTTGCGGCGGTGATCGCCAACAACAAGAAAAAAGCGACTCTCTTGATTGCCCCGCTGGCCATGATCGAGACGTGGTCGTCGGTCTGCATTCGCGCAGGAATGTCCGTGTTTGAAGTCGATCCCAAACGGGGATCGCAGGGTGTTAGCCCATGGAAGTGCATGAATCCCATGGACGCCGTCCCTACACACTTTATCAAGAACCGTCCCACAGTCTACATCAGCAATTACGAGAAGCTCTACAACAGTGCCTCCCTATTTGATCGCGAGTGGGACCGTGTCGTGCTCGACGAGGCACATAAGATCCGCAACGGCGACGGACAAATTGCACGATCGGCACGAAAGATCAAAGCACCCATTCGTTGGGCGGTGACAGGAACCCCCCTTGTCAACTCCCTCAAAGACGTCGTTAGCCTGCTGGCATTTGTCGGCGTTCCCCATTCTCCTCTCTGGCGATGGGAGCCACGATTCAACACGATCCTTCCCCAGATCCTGTTGCATCGATCCCTCGATTCCCTCCGCGCCGTGATCAAGGGCGCGCCTCCCGTTCCCGTTATTCACGAAGACGTGTTGCCGTTTACCACAGAAGAAGAAGAAGAGTTCTATCACGGCGTTCAGGGTCTCGACGACGAGATGCTTCGAAAATATCAACACGAACTCCTCTCCAATGTCGAATCCTTCAAACTCCTCCTTCGCCTCCGCCAAATTTCCGTACATCCCCAAGTATACATCAATGCAAAGCGTCGCGAAAGCGACTTGTACAACCGCAAAGACTGGTCAACCGCCAGTACCAAAATGGAAAAAGTCAAAGAGATCATCCAAAAAGACAAAGAAGGCGTCCACAAATACATTGTGTTCTGCCAATTCAACGAGGAAATGGCGCTGTTTCACGACTTCCTTGTTTCCGAAAAACTAGCCAAATCAGAGAACGTCCTGATGTACCATGGCGGCATGAATCAGAACGAACGGACGGCGGTCCTTGCAAAATCCAAAGAAACCACCGAAACCACCGTCCTCTTGCTCCAACTCCAAGCAGGTGGTGTGGGACTCAACCTCCAAGAATACGATCGTGTCATCTTCGTCAGTCCATGGTGGACCGCTGCACTCATGGATCAAGCCATTGCACGCGCCGTTCGCATGGGTCAAACCGAAGTCGTCCACGTCTATCATCTCCGTTTGGCATCCGAACACAAGACTGCCATTCAAATCGACGCCCTTGTCAATCAAAAAGCCGAAGAAAAGCGGAAAATGCTGATCAAGCTCTTTGAAATCTGCAATGCATAAATGTTATTTATCCCCTCTTCTATGAAATGAAACATTTCATTTTTTTAGAATGCACAATAAAAACAAGGGACCCCTTGTTTTTATTTTTTGTAATAGAGTGGACGCAATTATCGATATTTATAAGCTATGTTGTTTAATCACATCTTCCAATCTCTCCGATGAAAGGTGGTGAACGCAGTATTTGTTCCATCTGTGGGGCTCATCAACACGCTCCAACGCGTAGCTCATAAGAACACCGCTCTTGTTCCATGAGCCTGTACCATTTTTCACGAAGATGATGTCGCCGATGCGGGCGTTAATAAAGGATTGTTGCTCCTGTCCCCATCGGCGTGAGCAGACGGAATAATGCATGAAAAGCGGTGGAGGTCCATTCGGGTCTCGTAGGCGTTCCACTCCTACCGAGTAGAGATCCGTCTCGGATTGGTAGCGGCCCGTCATGGCTCGCTCATGGTCCGCCATGTTCCACTGCATCCAGAGTTGGTTGTTGACTTTTTGCTGGTTATCCTTGTGGTTGAGCGGAATGCTTTGCACGTACTCGAGAGCGGTTGGGAGAACACACCGCTGGCACTCTATGAATTCAATCTTGGAAGGGAGAAGGCAGTCTCGCAGGAGTTTCATCTGTTCCTCATTGGACATGTTCTTGATTTCGTCGATCTCGGCGTGGGATGGGCAGATGGTTGTCATGATCGCTTGGTTGACATAACGGCGTTATCCATTTCATTCAATTTTTTTCATGATTCGCGTGAAATAAAAATAAGGAAACGTGTCCCTATTGTTATTTTTAATAATTTGGTGTCCATCCAATCTTCATAATGCTTCCATACGATGCAGGAATGCATGCATTTCGCTCCTCATCATCCTTGGGAGATGTCCCACGTATCTTTCGATACAGATCGTCCACCAGCGCCCGCTTCGATTCGTTGTCGGTTGCATCAAACCCATTCTGTTCTTTAAAATACTTCATCGCCAACTGTTCCTTCTCACGATGAAATTCGCCCAAGAATTTCTGAAATCGATATACCCTCTTGGGAATCGGCATCGATTCATCATTCAGGTAGGCTCGGCCCGCCTCCATAATCAATTTCTTCTCTCGGCGGGCAGGTCGCGACATGATCTGCCTTTTCTTAGAATGTCATCCATTTCAAATTTTTATGACGCATGTTGCATATACCAAGTCGTGATAAACGCATTACATATAAGATCCATTGATAACTCAATAATGACAATATCAATTTGGGAAAGAAGCATGTTAATATAAATAACCCAATCAAACCAAGTATACAGTGTGGAAACGATCGAAATTTCGTATACATGTGGTAAAAATAAGTTTAACTTGTTTGCATTGGCTTCAGACGAATTGTCCTGAATGTTGTGTGTAATCCAAGGAATGATGATATTATGATTCGTGTTTCGTATTATAATATTAAAAATAGAATAAAAAATCATTCCAATGTATTTTGGCATATTGTCTACATAAATTCCTAAGATAACGAGATTTGAATGGGGTCCCCATCGATAAAAGGTAGAAGGTTCATCCGATTGTTTAGGAATCATTGCTGCCATAATCCCACTAATTCCAATCATCCACGCCAGAACACATCGAGAGAGCAAAATGGTTCTCATCACTACGGTATAGATTATACACTCGTTTATATGCGCGTTTGATTGACCTAAAGATTTGTCTCCTTTCCATCATAGAAATGGCCGAAACCAATCAAGTCATTACCCCCTCCGATCAAGAGTCCAAGACCCAAGAGAAGAAGACCCGTGTCATCATCGGACTTCCAGGCGATCACTTTAGCCAGGCTTTTATGCTTTCCTGGACTCAGGCGCTTCATATTCTGATCTCTTCCAATCGTTATGACATCATCGTCAGCCCTGGCAAGAGCTCCTTTGTTTCCTTTGCTCGTATGCAGACCCTCGGTCTCGATGTTCGTCGTGGCAAGAACCAGAAGCCCTTTAACGGCGAGGCCTATGATATCTTTGTTTCCATTGATTCCGACGTGGTCTTTTCCGCTTCTCAGCTCATCGAGTTGATCGAGACCACCAAGCTTCACCCCGTTGTTTCTGGCTATTACATGATGTCGAACAACAAGCAGTTTGCTGTTGTAAAGGACTGGAACAAGGATTACTTTTCCAAGAACGGTACCTTTCAGTTCCTCGAGCCAAAGGATACCGAGGAGGCCATTAAGAAGTTCACCAACGAGCTCGAGGAGCGCCGTGCCGCCGAAGAGCAGAAGAAGGAGGTGAAGCCCATCTCGGAGCCCGAATTCATGAAGGTTTCCTATGCGGGTATGGGCTTCTTTGCTTGCCGCAAGGAAGTGCTCGACGATCTGCAGTACCCCTATTTCAACCGTGAGCTTCAGCGCATCAAGTCGAAGGATGGTGTCGAGATGGTGGATATGTGCTCCGAGGATGTTGCGTTCTGCAAGAACATCGAGGATGCGGGCTATGACATCATGCTCAATACCCGTCTGCGTGTCGGCCACGAGAAGGCAGTGATCCTCTAATTCACTTGGACGACTCCGCAGTGGCTTGAATATAATATGATAAAAACGATACTTAGTATAAAAAGAAAAGGATGATCTTCTTTTCTTTTTATTTACAATGAATTCACTTATGGAAGTTGAGCCGATTCAGTTGGTAGGGTGCTCTGCGAGACTGACTCTGAAGGGGCAGAAGACTCCTCCTTCGGGTTGCCCATCAATTCCACACTGCGCTTGTCAAGGCTGAGACCAAATAACGATAAAACAAATGAAACAATCGATACAAAGATCTCGTAGAGCCAATCAAACATTATACTTGCCGTATAGTATTTTTTGGGTGTTTCCTTTACGCATTAAACAGAAGTTGATCGTACGCACATGGCGCGATAACGCTTTCTCATTAGGAGAGGGTACATCCCTTGGATCCCTCCCATACTTCCCTTCGCCTGACTGTTGAATGACCGCATTTTGAACATGTTCGATACTGATACGTTATTCCTCGGTTCTTATACGTATCCATTACGATCTTATATAAATGGAAACAATTGGTTTGTAAAAGACGTTCTTCTTGTTCTTTTTTCTTTTCCGATTCGATCACTTTATCAAAGAAGGATTGCCGAAATCGATTGATTTCGTCCATCTTTATATTCGAAAGCAAGAATATAGAAATGAAGAACGCTCGCAAAACAATGAAGCTGCCTCGCTATTCTGCCACGTATCATGGCGTTCATAAATGGTACGAACACGTGTTTGAAAAACTTGGATGGATGGTCCTTGCCGATGCGAAGGGACTGAAAGGAAAAGTTTCTGAATACAAGAACTCAATTGACCGTCTTATCAAAACGATTGAACACATTACGATGGAATACAAAGATCAGAATCGTATTCATGATTTGAATGTATTACTTATGAACACGAAGGTGCTCCAAGCCCATGTTCAAAAAGACTTCTAAGTCATACGGTTATTTAGCTCTTTCAACTTTGCTTGTAAGTTTGTTTGGTAATAAATCAATGCATACACCAACAATGGAGCCGCGTACAATTCTCTTACTCGACTATGATCATATCCTTTGATACCATCCAAAGGAGAAGGAATTAATTGAATTATATTTCGTATAACGTAATATAATATGATAAATAATACAATCAAAAGGAGAGTTTGAACTAACAGCATGACAATGCTCTTTTTTTCTTCTTCGATTGGATCGCTCTTTCCAATAAGACGATCCACTCCAACGGCTGCAAAAAATCCAGACAAAAACTGAAGTGTTCCAATGAATATAATATCAAGGATCTTCATCCCACGAATCAACCATTCCATTTCTATTTTATACATATAAAAATTGAAGGACGCTCTTCTCTTAGGAAAAAGTCAACCATGTCCAAGAAACCAGAAATCGGCATTACCGAAGGCATTACGTTGACGTTCGGCGATATGGCGGAGAATCACGTCGGTATGGAACAAATCGGTTCCATGGTCGCCGAAGGAGAAGGATTCGACCTTGCCTATCTCAAAACCGTCCAAGCATCCATGGAAGCAATCGGCTGCACCTGCGAACTCATCGGACTTTCTGGAGGGGAATTGTCCCTTGATCCCCTCCCTGCCGCGCACGTTCTCGTCATTCGCCAAGGAGTCCCTGCCCTCCTTTCACATGCGAACGGTGGAAACCTAGTTTCGCAGCTTCAACTTTTCCAAGAACAAAAAGCCCTTGCATACGATACGAAGGCGTTCATGTACGGACGTGTTGTCGACAAACACGCGCGCTGGAATCTCTGCTTTGACGAAAAAGGACGCGAACCCGATTACGCCGCGGGCAAAGGACGCATCGTAGGGTACAACGAAGTCCCTCTTCTCAACGCACTCAAGGGTCAAATCGAGCAGTTCATGGGACCCAAGGCGAGTCATTTGAAAATCGAATCCAATTACTACTACGATACCGACAACTGCGGAATCGGATTTCATGGGGACTCGGAACGACGCAAGGTCATTGGTGTTCGTATCGGATATTCTTCCACACCCATGCACTGGCAATGGTATCACAAGGGAGAACCCGTCGGTGAACGTATCATTGTCCCTTTGAAACCAGGCGATATGTACTTGATGTCCGAAAAGGCAGTGGGAACGGACTGGAAGAAAAAGACAATTCCTACCCTTCGTCATGCGACGGGCTCGGATAAATTTACTACCATCAAGGAATAAACATTAGAAAAATAAACTATTTTTATTATAAATACATTCCACGATAAATCATTCTTCCATTATCACATGCAATGTATTGCAATTTCATATCATGAATCACTGGCTTCAACCGATTGAAGAAGTCGATGTACATTTGATCTGTTATTTTTAGTAAGCGTATCACAATGGTTCCTAAATGATGTTTCCTTGTAATCACGTGATGCACAAACCGATTAAATTGCTCCTCTGTAAGTTTATAACGATTCGATGAAACGATAACAAGGTTGTCAACATCATTTTCAATAATCAGATCGAACATCATTTCGATATGATCCATGTAGAGAAACTGATCCATATCGATTGTCATCCATTTTTCTGATCCAATTTGTTCGGTGTAAAACTGTTTTCTGATATGATTCCATGTACGAATCGGTTCGCGTTGGATTGGACCCTGATAAGCATATCGAATGGTTGCAGCATGTTCGCAATTGATAAGCGCCATGGTCTGTAGTTCGTTAGGAACCAAGAAACGTGAAATATGGGTTAACGTGTCTCGATTCATTTAATTGGTAGATAGTAAGCCCATCCTGATTTTCAATTTTACATTGAGCGGCGTTTTCTGGTATGGGAAGAACGACGTTTTTTATGAGTTCGTCTTCCGCCTGTTCCATTCTTAAAGAGTTCGGGATATTCCAGTCTGGACAGTTTGTTTTGTAATGCTTTCTTTTCCACTTCCAGAGCAGAAGTATTTGCACTCCAGTTTGCTTCTTTTGCTGAAAAGATTTGTTTAGATAAGTCCATTAATTGTTTTCTTATTTCACTCATACGTGCTGTATTATTTTTATACCCTTGCTTATTTATACTTCTCCTATGAGAAACCATACTATTTTCATTGTATTTGAATGAACGTGTCTGTTCTGAATTACTTGCATGTTTGGCAGTTTTCACCAAACTTCTCAAATACTCTTGATATTCTTGTTTTGAAGGAAAATTAGTAAATGGCTGTATAACCAATGCAGGATATTTACTCTGAATTTTTTTAGGATCGAGATCGGGCTGTTTACCACTCATCGTCTATACTATTACATTCTATTTTTTTGAGAGCCTAAACCATCGGCTCGCTTTTTTAGTAAGATGATGACTCGTCAGCAACGCTATAATAAATCCGTTAACGTGAATGTACGACAGGAATTCGAAATTCCCGCCGTATATCTCAAAGGAGCGATCGAAGAAATCGAAGAAGCACTCAGCATTGGCGCAACCATCCAAAATTCTATTAAAACAATGCGATCCAATGCCGACATTCGTCGTATTACGGAAGAGAAAGACGCCGAAATCCAAAGAATTCAGACCACCTATCAAGAACGCATCACCAAGTTATCCGATGATATACATAGCATCAGTGCTGAAAAAGAACGTATGATGGCCGAGATGGGAGATCGCATTCGCGCCGCACAGAAAGGGGAACGCGAGATCTGTACCAAAGAATCCGAAGAAAGCATCCGTCTTCTCCGCAAAGAACATGATCTACTCGTTGCCCGATACGACGCCGCCGAGGCTCGCAAGAGATCCCTCGAAGAGAATCGATCCAAAGATATCCAAGAAGCCGTGGCTCGAACGGAGCAACTCATGGGTAAGATTGTCGCCTCCAAAGAGGATCAACTTGCCAAAATGGAGGCAACCTTTCACCGTTTGCAAGAGAGCATCTCCAAACAAAGCGACGAAATATCGAAGTTGTCCTCCAATATGGGAAAGCGCGCAGCCAACGTCAAGACCAAAGGCAACGATTACGAAGAACAATTCGGAACCATTCTCCGTCGTCAATACGGTTTGTGTGGCGGTTTCGGTCTCCGTTCCACGGGTCTCGGTGCAGGACACGAGATGGATTTTGCCATGGATCTCGAAGGAAACGTCGTCATGTGGGAACTCAAGAACTATACCTCTCTGGTTCCCAAGGCAGAAGTCGACAAGTTTTTGCGCGATTTGAAGGAGAATCCACAGGCAAAGATCGGTGTTATGATCAGTCGTACCACCGACATTCACGGCAAAAACGCAATCGGCCCGTTGTCTACCGAGTTCGACGGAGACAAGATGATGATTTACATCAATCGCTTCGAAGAATTCTGTGGTGAAGACGAGGGGAAAGTGTTTGGTATGTTGCTGTCTCTCTTCCGTATTTGGTGGCAGTATCACAAGGAAGAGAACCAGGGATTCGATCGCGTGGAAATCATTCGCGAAGTCGAGAAAGCCGTGGAGGAAATCGCAAAGCGTCGCACGGAATGGCGTCGTCATAAGGCTCATCTTGACGAAATGTCTCGTTGGGCGATGGATCTCCTCGACGAATCCGAAGGACGTCTGGATCGTATTCTTAAAAAAGTGCGCAACGTCGCAGAAGTCGTACAAGAATCCGAAGTTCCCGAGGGCGTATTCCGCGAATCCGGTGAAGAAAAGGAACGACTCTGGACACAATCCATCATGCGTTGCTGTGTGGCAGGCGGGGAAATTGAAGTACGCGAACTCGTCGACTTGCTCCGTGCTCATCATAAACTGTCCGCCGATACCATTCGTTCCAATGTCATGGCGATCTTGAAAGATTCGGCGGTGATTAAAAAAGGAATTGTGAAATACGTTCGCGGTATTTCCAAGTTTGTTCCACCTTGTCAGATCAAAATGTAAAAAATAGGTATCTATTTATGTCATTACGCCGTTCGTACATACCTCACATCAGGCATCGCTTGGAAATCATTGTCGGCGATTACTGCAACTTCATTTATACGTTTGCAAATACGCCATATAAGAAGCGTAAGAAGAATGGATCCGCCTACCGATGCAAGAACAGGTACTAGAATGGAATCCATCGCAGATTCACCTGATTGTTCTGTTGCTGCAACACGATATGTTTCGTAAAAGGGTGGTAGAGGTGGTGTCGGCTTTGGCGGTGCAGTGGTGGGAGGTGCATGTGTAGGTGCTTGAGTTGGTGGAGCCATACAAACGAGTCCCAAGTTCATACACGATTGAAGAGGTGCGACACCATTCTTTTGATCCATAAAGAGTTGGTCTGCATTCTTGAGAATGGCCTCCACACAAAGAATCTTCTGTGTATCATCTTGTGTTGCATCCTTGCATGACTTCACAGATACAAGTGTAAATTCTGCCACGTTGTTCGATGGTTTCGCCATATCGAGTTGAAGGGCTTGAATGCAGACCGCGCACTGTAATTTTACATTCGCATACGACATAATGCACGGAGGCATCGTATTCAACGTAGTCGAAGAGGCCGAATTCGGATCTGAAAGACCCGTTGTAAATTGTGGAGTTTGACCCACGGACCATTTGCAGCACGGATCACCCATTTCGAGTCCATTCGTTTGACCGTCTCCATCCGCATCTGCCATACAGAACGTCTTGGTCCATTGTTGACCTGCCGCATAGAACGTGGATGCCAATTTGGTGGGAACTTTGGTATTTCCACCTGGATGCCCTAGCGTTAGTCCATACGACGGACCATTAGGGAGCTTTGCGAGGTCCTGTCGGTATGCATAGGTTGATGCAATTACAACGAACGTGGAAAGAATACGGATCATCTTTGTATTTGTCATATACAAAAATGATATCGTCAAATTTACACATGTTCATAGATAATACGATTCTATAAAAATAATATTTTTTTTCATTTTTTACCCTTTGATTGGATGATGCCCTTCTGGAATACGCCGAATGGGGCGACGAACACGAATCAATTTGAATCCTTTTCCAAACTTCCATCTTTTGGGAGGGTTCAATACAGGTGTTAGTTTCACGATTTTTATCTCCATCGCCCGTGATGCATCTGATTGGATCACTGTCGCTTTCGGTGCAGAGGTAATCGTAATGGGAACCATTTGAACTGATTTTTGAGTTTGTATCGCTGCTTTACTCACAGCCGCGGCTTTGTTTTGAGTGATGTCTGCGGTGGTTGCAGTATTCGGTGTACCTTCGGTATTCGGTGTACCTTCGGTATTCGGTGTACCTTCGGTATTCGGTGTACCCGCGGTATTTGGCGAACTTATCATGGTATTTGAATTCGTATGAGTCGGTTGATTACTAATCGTGAAATATAGTACTAGCCCAAGAAGTGCCATAATCAGAATCGCAAGGATGATTTCCACCCATGCAGTGGAATATTCTTTTGAACGTACCATGGTCTACCCCTATATGACTCGTATACCGAATATCAATTTTTAATAAAAATAATACCATTTAATAGAATGTTATATTATTTGGTTATATTGATTATTCTACTTATTGCATTTATGACCTATCGGCATACCGAAGGGTTTGATACTCCTGATCCTTGTCAAGGAGTTACCGATACCACCTTGGCAAGTGCGGTCTCCGATGCATGTTTGCAAAAAATGTGGCTCGATGCAGGATGTAGCGCAGAAGGTACTGTCTATCCTGCAACCGGTACAAAAAAATGGTACAATCAATCTCCTAATGGAGCCAATGTCGTTTATTGCGATAACGGTGCACATGCCTGGCCCAATTGTGGTGCAGGTAATGTTGGTGTCATTAAAGCCGATATGGCGGCATGGGCGAGTATGATGGATGATAACCATGTAAAAGGGTGCCGAGGAACAAAATGTCGTGCCGTGACCACCCCGTTTAATGATGAAGGTGGAGGCAATGCGGTGTATCTGGATCGTCATGCTCTGTCATGTCGTGCCGATGAAGCGATTTCACAAATTCATCTCGTTCGTAGCGGACAAGGAACGTACCAATATCAATACACCTGTTGTAAAATGTCAGGCCCTCCTGGACCACCTGGAAAAGATGGTGCACCTGGCCCCGCAGGACCCGCAGGCGTACCTGGAATGACGGGTGGACCAGGACCCGCTGGGCCTGCTGGACCTGCGGGTAAAGATGGCGCACCTGGAAAAGATGGACCGGTTGGTGCAGTGGGACCCATGGGTCCTGCTGGATCCAATGGAACAGTAGGCCCAATTGGCCCTGCTGGACCTCGAGGACCACCTGGCGTTTCTTCCCAGCCCGCTCCATATGATATGCCATCCTTATCCGATATTCAATCGATCCTTAAAAGTGAACTTCAAACCACCTAATAATCTATTGAAACACATCCATTATCTGTCGAACCAATTTCCATAAACGCTCATTCGTATAACATTCCATTACCAAATCATGTATGATCATGTCGCACGATGTTCTTTCCCTCAACGCGGTCTGTAATCGATCAAGACTCTCGCTTCTGACATGCGATTGATCCAATGCAATAAAAAGAAATAGACCTTTTTTATCATTTCGATGTATTATTTCTAGTAGATGTTCTTCCAGTGATAATTGTTTTGATCGATAAAGAGTTTGTTGTACAATTCGATGAAATTCCATATTTTATAATCATCGTTTATTTTCCTTACACTCTTGGTATGACAGAATCCTTACACATTTGCAATGCATTGATTTGGCAGGAACGAATTTGTTGAGTCATCGGATCCACTGGGTTAACATGATCCAAAATGATGCCGCATAAGAGAATGTATAGCACAAAGGCAACGGCGGCAATCAGTTGAATCTTCATATCGTTTTGCGGCATGATTTTGCATTTTTTGTTGAGTGCTCTTTTTTCAATTTTTTTATGTATCAATCGCAAATTTGACGGAACATTGAAATACAGGACGATACTACTACCACACAGAGAATGCTATGGTCAATCTTCTCTAAAACGGGGCGAAGTATACGGCTTGTTGATTTCATGTTAACCGTTGCCGATAAAGTATCAGAAGACAGACATTTTCATGTACCTTCTCGCTTTTTGAACGCCCCATTTTATTCTCTTCCTATTACAAACCGTTCATAAAATGGATCATCGTGAAGTCCGACGTCATATGACGTTTTTCCTAACGGACCCAACCACTCGCTCCTTTGATGGAGCCAAAACCTATTTGATCCCCCTCCGTCGTATCGCCATGGAGGGATTTACTTTACCTGAAAGTCGTTGTCTCTGGTTTTCACTCCTGATCTATAAATTCCGAAGTGAATCCGATATTTCTGATGAATTATGGACTGCCTCACGCAATTTTGTTCTAGAAAGTCTCCGCCAAGACTCGAGTCGAGAAACAACTGCCCGACACTATCTTTCCGTGTTTGAATTATGGAAAAAGCAAGATCATCAATCCTTTGTCAATGAAGTCGTCGGATATTACTTGGAAGTTCTCCATTTGAAACAAACCATCGAAGAATCCAAAGATGAATCCACCATCGCCGAGTGGAAAGATAACTATAACGGATTACTTATCAAAATACGTGATTCTGCCGAACGAATGGGATTTCTACGAGCCTTAGATGAACGTGTTGCAGAGGTGAATCGTGTTCGTCATTCCCTCGTTGAAAGTATGATGAAACGCGCCTATTGGGATATGCTTGAAAACGATATCAAAGAAGAAAAATATACAAGTGTCATCTGTCAGCTCCTAGAACTCAAAGAATTGGTCAAAGAAATTATCCCCTCTCGGTATCACCCTGATCTCCACGAAAAATTCAATATCGATTTCATTCAACAACAACTGGAACAACGCAGCCTTGACTCAGCCTACTTGGTACAATTATGTCGCTGGATCATGGACTCCATGAAAGAATGGGATGCCGCTTCGACCCAACCCTTATACGAACGCGAGATTCAGACATGGGAACAATCGATTGGAACCCTTGAATGGCCACGCTTTCTTCGATTTAGCTTGGAACTCTGCACCATGCTGGCACTTGATGCCAAAACCCGTGTTTCCATCTGGCGATCCATCCTCCGCCCTGAACCTAAATGAGTACAACGAAATGCTAGGTAGAATGCGCACCGTTGTCATTTTTACTGGTGCTCTACGAACAGTAAAAAAGACAATGTCTTACTTTAAAAAACATGTTCTTCTTCGACCTGATATTGATATTTTCATCTGTGTCCAAAATGATACGAAGGAATCCGATGAATCCTGGTCTGGATGGTTTCGTGAACAACTGGGTCGGTCCATGTTATCGATTCAATGGTACAGCCACGAATCCTATCCTGATTGGGTCAAACATCGCGATCGCCAAATCGGATATCTTACCATTGAAGATAGCTGGAAAAATTATCTTCGTACCAGTGGTTCCATGATTGAATACTTTCAATTGCAACTCGCCTACATGGCCATGTGCCAACACGAACAACAACATGGATTTCGATACGATTATTTGGTTCGTGCTCGTACCGATAGTATTTATGCCAAACCTCTCGATTTTCATTGGCTCTTCTGGACCGAATCACAGGTTGCCGCACGAATGGATCGAATCAAGGAAGAACTCGTCGAATCTGGTATGGAGCCTACCCCAGAAAATCAATTGAAATATTTCATGTGCACCATCTTATCGGATGATGTTCTTCCCAATCTAGAACGTATCTTTGCCGATTATCGCCCTTGTGAAACGGAGACGATTCTAGATGAGGAACTAACTCCAAGACGTCTACACGCCTTTATCCACAAAGGACGATACATTCTCACCCTCCGTAAAAATAATTTATACGTAGTTCGTCGCTCTCTCTTTTATATGATTCCCACCCTCGGAACCATGTATGGTTTCCTACGATCTCCTCAGGCGGATCCATGGTGGTTCAACGCAGAAGGACAATTTCGTGATGCGTGTTATTATTCAGGAATGTCCATCTTTGATTATAGTACACTCTATGAAGAAAAATCATTGGAATATGCAAATCGATGGAACGAGGCTGATTTTTTCGATTTGCAGTTTCGTTTGATTAATCCAATGATGTTATATTGTGTGGTTCGGAAGTGAAACGGAATACCGTTTCACTGGCATATCGCTCTGCGATTCAGGAAGTGAAATCCATTTGTATGATTTTTTGGTTTACTTCTTGATAACCTTACCATTTCGAAGAACACGGACGTTCTTTTCATCTTCCTCCATTTGTGTAAATCGATCTGAAAGATTTGTCGCTTCAATTTCCTCCATTGGGAAGAGTGGACGTGATCCGCGTGGAGCTGGTGGCGGAGAAAAGGGTGTCCAACCGGTTTGAGGCGTTTCCTTGGATTCGTCCTCTTGCTCTTCCTCTTCCTGTTGTTTATGCGTCTGATACGCATGGGCCGTCGCATGGAAATCCTCCAGAATGCCACCCAAATTGATGTTCGCCCCACACCAACGCTGTTGAATCTCTGTCCAGCGCATGTTCACTACATTTTGTGGAACAATAGACTGTGTCTTGAAGGAAATGACCTCGATGGTATGGATGTCTTTCATTTGCTCGTTGGTCAAGCACAGAATACGCTGCAAAGATTGACGAACCGTGCAATCACGATGGAAGTAAAAGTCTCCGCTTAGATCCTCCAAAACAATCTCGTACGGGTTGTTGTAGCGGCGCCAAACGTTGAAATACTGCCAACCGTAAATGCATATGGTACCAAGAAAGTCAAGTTTCTTCGTAATCTGTCCGTTGATTACAATCTCAGAAAAGATGTTCAATTGTTGCTCGCGAGTTGCCATGGATGAAGGTGTGGCAATGTATTCGGCAGATTGAATTGTCAAATTTTTTAAAACGGGGCTTAAAACTTTTTATATTTAGTATGATTAGAATGGGTATTATCAACAACGACGTCTACACTGCTTCCAACGGTGTTCAAAAGGCCGGAACCTACATCTGCTTTGCGAACGAGACCATCTATCTGACACAACAGGGTGGTGCCAGTCCATTTCCTCCTTCCGACGCGTCGGTCTCATCGAGTGAGCCGATGTACAGCGTGCGTGCGAATTACCGTGTCTATTGGGATCAAGATTCTCGTGTTGCGGGCAAGGGCTTCATCGATCTCCAGTCGGTTTATACCACCGTTTCTCGTAGTGATTTGAACTCGAACTTGTACGATCACCTATATGCGGTTCTGAAGAAGACCTACACCAATACCGTAGACGAGCTTACGGTTCGAACCCCACCTGCTCCACCTGCCCCTCCCGCTCCCGCTAATCCATCCTCTTCTTCGATCCCCCCTCCTGATCCATCCTCTTCCGCGCCCGTTTCATCGGATCCTTCTTCCGCGCCCGTTTCATCGGATCCTTCTTCCGCGCCCGTTTCATCGGATCCTTCTTCCGCGCCACCTTCATAAAACAATTTCATCGGTATCTTTATCTAGATCCATATGAAATTACTTGCATTTATGTATTATATATGCCATAACTGTCTCCAACGAATATCCTAGTTCTGGTGTAGTATATACATTCGGTGGCTTTACTCGATCCTCGATTTGTGATTGATATAATACGTTTTCCTCTTCAAATGGTTCCGATTGACGAATGGACAATACAATCAAGAGGATCAGGATGGCAACTAGTATGAATCGTTTCATCTCTATTTCAACGTTTGATTGTATATCGTCGCTGTTTTATCGTATACCTCTTTGGACGTTTTGGAGCAACTTGTTTATGAATCTCTTTTATCACATCTTTCATCATATGATATCCCTCATCACGTTCTGATGACGAATTCGGCCAAGGAGGTACTTTTGACAACGTCTCCAAAATATTAATTAAATCATGAAGATTGTTTCCCTTTGGATAGAACGGAAAGGTTTGATTTTCTGCTTCCATTACGTCCATCATGTAGACAATTAACGAAGATACATTCACTTGTGCATCATACATTGCGGATTGATAAATCTCCTTGATCCTATCGAATGAAACCGTATAATGATAGGCCGGAACTTGATAATAGTTTTCTTTTAATGTTTCCTGTAAGTGAGGATGGGATTGATCATCAAAAAAATAAAATTGCTTGGGTTCGACTGGTTTTCCTCGAAAACAAAGAGAGTGCAGAGTGTCCCAGGTCTTCGTATAATACATATCTATCTTATCATTCTCTCGCAATGGATGATGCCAATGAATGCATTCCGTTATGATATTGGTTTTAATAACATGGTGAATCACATCCCTTACAAATTGTAAACTCGGTAGGTATCGATTGTTGCTATAAATTATAACTTGTTTGATCTTCTTTTTATGATACAATACCGCCAGTTCCCGCATGATCTCAAGAATACCAGGACGCAATAGACCCATCGGGTTCTCGCTCATTTCTTGCATCGCAACACGTTCCACAAAGAGCTGATAGGCCTTTTGTAGACGATTGTGCAATTCTTCAGGAAAAAAAGAAAGAAGACTCGGACTGGTCTCTAGAACGAATTCTTTCATATGAAAGCTAAGCAGAAAGAAATAGAACGACGTTATATCTGCCAACGTCAGATCTAGATCAAAGACGACATAACTCATCCGCTACTAGCCTCCTTTTTTTTATTGGCTTCCCATTTCTGGTTTCTTAACCTGTATGATTTGTTTTCCGTCAACACGATCCATCGGTTCTACATATTTTAGTCCAAGGAACCGAAAGATGTCCTTCTCCGTTCGCATCCTCGGAACCACACGAACCTCAGGTCGAATCATCGTCATGGTATGTTCATTCAGTGTATATCCTTTTTCCAATGTATACTGTCGGAAGGCAACATTGAACCGATCCGACCCCGTGAAATAGAGAACCGCATACGCATATTCCTCTTCGGGCGTCATCAACAAGTCCAACCGTCTTGCCGTTCCCGTCTCATCCAATCGACAAATCGCCATGCATTTGTGCTCCCCTATCGCCAGGACCTCCTCAATGTATCCCACCTTTTTCATTCGTTCCACCATCGTTGCCAATTGATCTTTTACTGTCTTCGCTGGGGTTCCTTCTGGAACTCGAATCAAGACATCAATATCGCCCGAAGTTGTGAGGCCGCGCCGAAAACTTCCCACCAACTCTACTCCTTGGATGTCAACCGTTTCTTTCATATAATGCTGAAGAACACCACGATGTTCTTTCATTTCCTCGTGCGGAATGCGCTCCAGCAGTTCCTCATAATATTTCAGCCCGACCGTTTGTTTGTCATTCAATAGTTTCGGGTTCGCCTGGATCGCCTGACGCAGCTCCGCAATCGTTCGAAACCCCTGTCGGGTCAGCTCGGTCGCTTTCGCAGGTCCCACTCCATAGATCTTCTGAAAGGCATCCAACGCATCAATCGGATACAGTTCTTTGGCCTTTTCTGCCGATTTTAACTGACCCGTCTCCATAATCTCTTTGATTTTCTTCTGGATTTTCTCTCCTACCCCTTTCATGGATTCAACCTGTTCATAGTGAGTGATCGGATAATCGGCTTGTTTCAATTGCTGAATCACCGTCGCATAGGCACGAGCACTGAATGGTTTTTTGTCTGCCAGATCCCGCTTCCGCAGAACATCGAGCGCTTGGATAATCGTTTGCTTATGGTCCATCTTGATAACTTTCTATTATGAAAAATAAGTTTTCAATTTTTTATGTGTGTTATGATTGATAAAATGGGAAATCGGTGACCGAGTAGGTCCATTGCATGGTAAAGTCTTGAAATGGTCCCTCGATTCGTTTTCTAACAATCTTTCCATCCTGATTTTCAAGATAGATGACCGTCGCATATTTTTGTTGATCGATGTAAAAGTTCAGAAGAATGGTCTCTCCTGGCTTACTTGTTTCCGCAATCTTCATGGCACGTTCGGTTGGCCCTGGATAAATCGTAAGGCTTCGTTTCCGAAATACGGGAGGGGCTTGAGACAATTCCATCAATGTTCGTGCAGCTTGCATCATTTCTTCTTCTTCTTTTTCTTTCTTTGCTTGGAGACGCGTACGTGGCATGGATGCGTTATGTTCCATTCTAGATTATGTTCAATTTTTTTTATTCGGCATAAAGATCAAGACACTGTGTTGACTAATGAAATATACTCGTTCCCGTGATATTGAATGGAACGGCATCAAACCTCTTCCCACCGAAATTAATGTTATGAGCTACGATACCCATGCTGCCGAAATGGAACTTCTCTCTGTTCTCTGCCGTTTACACGGTCATATGACCGCATTTGATCTTCTTATGGGTGCCGAATTAGAGAGTGAAAAAGATTCCGATATTACTTCTGTTATGGAGGCCTTTAAAGCCTATATTCACCCTCGTATGCCCCTGTCGCATTATACCAGTTCCGATAAACGAATCAAATCCGCACGTACCGATCAACCCATTATACCCATCGATCCTGAAAAATTATAAAAATTGATGAACAAGAGACCTATTTCGAAATAGCAACCATGGCAGCAGAGTCTTCCAAGAAACTACCGAATCAAGTAGTTGAGCCAGAATGCTGCAGTATCTGTGCAGACAAATACACGGCCATTATTCGAAAGAAGATCTCCTGTAAGTACTGTTCGGCTTCTACTTGCAGCAAATGCATTGAACAATATCTCTTGACACGCCACGAAGACGCCCATTGTGTCCATTGTCGTGTTAATTATAACGACACCACACTCGGAGAGATTTGTACAAAAACATACTTGAATCAAACCTACTTCAAACATCGTCAAGAAGTTCTCATCAATCGTGAACGTGCAAATCTACCCGCTCTTCAAGAAACAGCCCTTCGAGAGCAACGGAGACGAAAGAAAGACGCCATGATCCATACCATCAATGCGGAGATAACTGGATTTAAGGCACGACGTGGAGAGGTTATGCGTCTATACAACCAACTTTATGGAGAATACTATGGCCACGGTCTTCAAACTCCTGATCGAATGACCCGTCTGAATCAACTTCTCGATGAATCGAACGAACTTCTCGAACGTATTCGTGAAAAGAAAGATCTCATCTATGCCATTCGATGGCCTCCTCGTGGACGCGAAGATGCCGTCAATGATGAGGAGAAAAAAGAAGAAGAAAAGAAAAAGTTTGTCCGTCGTTGCACCCGCGACGGATGTCAAGGATTTCTTAGTACCGCGTGGAAGTGCGGATTGTGCGAATGGTACAGCTGCGCACATTGCTTCGTGGTCAAAGGACAGACGCACGATGTTCCGCACGAATGCAAGAAGGAAGATCTGGAGACAGCCGAGCTCATTAAGAAAGATTGCAAACCATGCCCGAAATGCGGTGAATTCATTCAAAAAAGCTCGGGGTGCGATCAAATGTTTTGCATCTCCTGTCAGACCCCGTTTTCGTGGACGAGTGGAAAGATCGTAACATCCGGTCCCATCCACAATCCACATTACTACGAGTGGATGAAACGAACCGGCGGGGCGATGCCCCGCAATCCCGCCGACGTTCCCTGCGGTGGATTCCCTGGCGCATGGGAACTCGTTCGGTTTCCACGTGGAGTACGTCGCGAACATGCCAATCCCTTCTACGAATTCCATCGAATCTGCCAAGAACTACAGGACATTTCCACTCGCAATTTTCGCACCCATTTTGACAATACTTCTTTCACTGATATCAATATCAAATTCCTTCTCGGTGAACTGGAAGAAAAGAAATGGGGACAACAGCTTGCCATCGCAGAGAAGAAAAAGAAACGTGATGGCGAAGTTCAAGAGATCATGGGTGCATTTCGTATGGCGGCAGTGGAACTTGTTAATCGCGTTCAACACTATCGAGAAGGGGTCATTCGATCCTTTACGGATCTTCCTGCGCCTGAGGCAGAAAAGTTCCTAGTCGAATTGTTTGTCGAAATCAAGGAGCTGTATCATCTCATCAATGACGCCTTTCGAAACGCCAGTATTTCCTCCTCTTACTCGGTTCCGTATATCGAAGAGGTATGGAATCAACAACACAACGTATATCATTATCGGGTTTCCTTCAAGAATTTCAAAGAAGATGCTAAAAAGAAACGTGTTGTGAAAAAGAAAGAAAAGGACGATGATGTCAAAGAAGAAATCGAAGTGGTAGCAGAACCTGCCGTTCTTCACCCTGCTCCTCCAGCGGAATTGGAAGAGGAATCAGATGATGAACTATCGGAAGAACAACAACTTCAACGTGCCATTCATGCTAGTCTTCAATAAAAATAAAAAGATAGAATAGATCATGGGGTGGATTATTTTTACTGTATTATGCGTTATTCTTGTTCTGATTACAATACGTAATGTCCAAGAAGGATTCCATGGAGGTCAGGGAGGTGGTCATGGAGGTGGATATGGTATCGGCCAGAGTGGCCATGGAGGTCATGCAGGAGGTCATGAAGGTGGTCATCGAGGTGGATATGGAGGATACCGCGGAGGATGGACAACGGTAGGCAGTGGCGGTGGAAGTGGATGGGATTGGTGGCCCTTTGAATGGTGGCCATGGTATAATGAAACCGTTATCTTGATTGATTCCTAAAAAAAATAGATCCTATAATAAAGTATGTCGTACGACATCGTTATTATCGGTGCAGGTATTTCTGGTCTTCATACTGGTATTGAACTTCTTCGTTCTTACCCTTATCTACGATGCATCATCCTTGAAAAATACAATTATAATGGAGGACGGGTCTATACCTATCACAAGAGTCTCCCTGGTATCGGACGTATTCAATGGGAAAGCGGTGCAGGAAGAATTTCTTCTACCCATACTGCCATTCTGGAACTTATGAAACGATATCACTTAACCTATGTTCCCATTTCAGGAGAAAGCCACTATATCCCAGATTCAACACTCCAACCACAAGCCAATCTTTTCACTGCATTACATAATGTCTATCTGGAACCTCTTCGTTCTCTTCCAAAAACGGTTTTACAGTCGCACACCTTAGGATCTCTATTATATACCATTCATAGTAAAGATAAGGCAGATTCTTTCTTGTCCCAATTTCCCTATTTCTCCGAAATTCATACCCTTCGTGCCGATCGAGGCATTTATACCTTTGATTATGAAATGGGACGAACAGAAGGATTCGGTGTATGCAAAGAAGGTCTCTCCACACTAACCGATCGCATGGCCGATGATTTCAAAAAACGAGGTGGAACAATCCAACATGGATCCGAAGTTGAATCCGTTTCCTACAACGGAAAACATAACGAAATTTGTGTTAAAGATGGTCCGATGTATACGGCTCCTCTTTGCATCATGGCCCTTCACTCCGAAGCCATGAAACACATCCAAGGAGTTCGCCATCTTCCCGTCTTGAAAAAACTAGAAATGACACCCCTTCTTCGCATGTATGCGGTCTTTCCCCTTTCCAAAGGAAAATCATGGTTTCATGGTCTTCCTAAGATTGTCAATGATGGACCCATTCGATACATTCTCCCGATGAATGAACGCTGTATTATGATTTCCTATACAGATGGCGATGATGCCCTTTTCTGGATGAAAAAGAATCCCAAACATGTTCCTGGAGAAGTTATGAAACGAATCCGCGCCTTGTTCCCCGATTTGATCATTCCCGATCCCCTTTTTTTCAAAATGCACGATTGGAAAACGGGATGCACCTATTGGAAACCTGGAACCTACTCTGTGGAAGAAGAAAGTGAAGCCTCTCTTCATCCTATGCCAAAAGAAATGCCTGGATTGTTTGTCTGCGGCGAATCGTTTGCATTACTACAATGCTGGATGGAATGTGCCGTTCAACAGGCCAACCGTGTTATGAAACATGCTGCGTTTCAACGCGTACTTAAATCGGTCCTGACCCTATAGGGATAGTATGTGTGGTATTTGGGCACTTGCGAATCTGGCTGGCAAACAAGACCATGTTATTACATGGTTCAAGGATTTTATGGAGCTGGTCCATCGCGGTCCCGACAATTCCTATTTTGAAACCTATCAAAATGTCATGGTTGGTTTCCATCGTCTCGCCATCATGGACGATACCTTTCATGCCAATCAACCTTTTATTTTGGAAGACGACAAACGTACCATTGTATTCCTTTGCAACGGCGAGATCTACAACTTTAAGGATTTAATTGAAGAGTACGATCTTCCTCCTTCGAAAAATGATTGTATGACCATTCCTGAACTCTATATGCATCTTGCATCCATTCGAAAAGAATATGAGTTTGCATCCATCATTCGATCGCGTGTCAAAGGAGAGTACGCTTTTGTTCTCTTTGAATTTGACCGTCTCAAGAATTTGAAAAATATCATTGCCTGTCGTGATGAAATTGGTATTCGTCCCCTGTATGTCAACGAAGACAACCATCTTATTTTTTTTACATCCGAGTTGAAGGGCGCTCTCTCCTACAAGGGAAAGATGACCGAATTTCCTCCTGGAACCATGAAGATCTATCATTTGAATGAACTAGGCCGAACCGATACCTATTCGGTAGCATGTGATACATTGACACCTCCTACCATGCCTCGATCTCTCTATGAAATCGGTCATGTGGTTCATGATCCCAGTGTATATTTAACCAGTGTACGCAATGCCGTCATGAACTCGGTACGTCGTCGCCTGGCATCCGATAAACCCCTCGCCTTTCTCCTTTCAGGTGGTGTCGATTCTAGTCTTGTTGCTGCGTTGAGTGCCAAGATGCTCGGTAAGCCCATTCGCACCTTTTGCTGTGGAATGCGTGAAGGAACCGATCTTCAGTATGCCCGCATGGTTGCCAAGCACATCGGCTCCAATCATACCGAGGTCTTCTTTACCCCACAGGAAGGTCTCGATGCCATTCGTGATGTCATTCGTACCACGGAAACATGGGACACGACCACCATTCGTGCCTCTGTCGGTCAATATCTCGTTTGCAAATGGATCGGAACCCAGACAGATTGCAAAGTGGTGATGGTGGGCGAAGGTCCTGACGAAGTCTGTTCCTCCTACCTATTTAACTGGTATGCACCCAATGGTGAGGCACTGGATAAAGCGGCAAAGGATTATGTCGCGAACATTCATTACTATGATGTGAAACGTGCCGATCGCTGCATTGCTCGCTGGGGTCTCGAGGGTCGTGTTCCTCTATTGGATCCCGAATTCATCAAGTCGTACTGGTATATCCCTGGCCAACAGCGAATGCCGACCTATAAAAACATGGAGAAATGGTGGTTGCGCGAGGCATTTTCAGGAACAGGTATCCTTCCTGATGCGGTCCTTTGGAGAAAGAAAGAGGCATTTTCCGATGGTGTTTCAGGTGAAAAATCGTGGTTTCAAATCATTCAAGAGTGGGTGGATCCACAAGTGTCAGATGAGGAAATGGCAGGTGCGGCGCTGACCTATCCTTATTGCAGTCCAACGACAAAGGAGGCATTCTTGTATCGCAAAATCTTTTGTGAGATCTTTGGCGATCATCGCCAAGAGATTATTCCTGGCTATTGGCAGCCCAAATGGTCGGCCAATGGTAAGGAAGTTGTAGGATACATTGATCCTTCGGCGCGTGTTCTTAGCGTCTATTCTTTATAGTCTTGTGGTTCTTTCGTTTGGTTCGTCGTTTACCACCCTGTCCAAAAGGTGTAAACCAAGTAAATGTAGGTGTTTGGGAATTATTGGGTTCCATTATCTTGTGTTGAACAGGACCTTGTCTTCTCGTTGCAACTTTCTTATTTCGATAGGAACGAATCGTCTCCTTAAAACGATTCATTTGTGCTTTTTTCATATTATTGGGTCCTAGCATTCGTTTACTATATATTCTAGGATTTTTGGGAGATAATAAATTGATTTGTGGATTAAACCATCTTCTTGGTTTCATAGGCATCGATCTTCTAGAAGAATTTATGATAGGTGCAGCAGAAAATTGCGCTACAGGTACAGCGGATGCCGCTAAAGATGCAATTGCTAATTCAGCAGAAGGTACGATAATCTCATGACGTACTGATAAATCACGAAGCATACCAGGTGTGATATCGATCGATGCCATTCCATCTCGTTCTGCTTCATAAATGTACAATGTATATAATGTTTCATATATGCTTTCATATATAAAATCATTATTAGAATTACCATATACTTGCTGAAAGGATTGTACAAAAGTTCGATCTAATTCCGCTTGCAAATCTTTCGTTTCGTTCACATCCTCTTGATTAATGATTGCGGCAGTCGCGTTTGCATTTGTACTTGCGGCAGCACTCGCATTCATCGGTTCATTTGCATTTGCTTTATCAAATACATTTAATTGTTTTTGACATTGATACTCCACCGCTTCATGATTTGAGACAGGAAACATTGATAAATCCTCTGGACCTGGGACCCTACTACCACCTCGTTGTCGACCACCTCTTGACCGTTGGGTCATACGACGTCCAATATTATAAAACGTATCCGTATTACCTTCAAAACTAGGTTTTACTCGGTTCTTAGAATGAAGAGTATATGACTTTCCTAATGTCATGCATAAATGATTACCTTTTTGTTTTATCATTGGTACCAATAAATATTCATCATCGATTCTCGCAGAGTCTGTTTTTAACGATTCGAATACTTGACTGATTTGTTTTTTATTATTTCTGGATATGACTGCCTCATATGTTGCTTGTTTGGAGACTGTAATGGAGGGTCCAAATTCGCGTTCTAACTCATCATTAATAAACTTCATGTCCGCAATCATTCTATCATAAAATTCTGAAGGAAAAGTCATACCACTCGTTCCTTGTACATGAATCAATAGATCAGGATGGGAACGAAGATGTTCTATAGATGCGATTATTTTTGTATTTTCTTCAACGGTTCTACGTATTTTTTGTATTAATCGACCATATTCATTTTCAAAAGGTGTTCCTGGAAAATAATCGATGATTGAATAATACGATCCATTTCCCGCTTTTAATACTTGTGTTGGAAAATCGATAGGTCGATCAAATTGACCTGTGAAAATACATCGAATGCCCAATATAATACATAAGACGAATACAACAAGATCACATGTCGACATCACCGCTGCCATATTTTGTTTCTTCATGACATAGTACAGTATCAAATAGATAATTACTTGAGATTTATCACCCCATTCCTTTATCACAGTAAAGATGGTTTTTTCAAGTATATGACCTGATTTTGTAAGAAAAGTATATTTTTTATTGTTTCCTTCCATATACATCATATCGGTTTCATAATCATCTAGTTGACATTTTCCAGATTCACACGGGCCGCACATAATATTCATCCTATATTGAAATGGAATTTCATCATTTGTGGTGGTTGCAACAATCGACGATTTTCCAAACCCAAGCGCCTCCATAAATTCAGGACGAATATCGATTGTAAATCCTGGAGGTGGCCAATTTTCTCCTGGTTTATTCAATGGATCAATGAATGATCCAAATGTAGAAATGGATCTAAATCCTGGTTCGATGAAATGATCTCCACCCATTCCCGATTCCCATAAATAGTTTGGAACAAGTATCTTCTCTTTATCCTGCAAACGATACAATTTTGTCCATGTACGTCTCGATAGGTTCGAGGATACCTGACTAATGATGGCATTTTCCCAATCATGAAGTTCATTAAAATTGGGAGTTCCAGATCGTGGATAAATATTTAACGATTGTAATAAGTGTATGTTAATTCCATCTTTGATAGAATCCAAATAGTTCCATCCTTGTTGCTCGGCAATCAACGCATCTTTATTTAGAAAGATGACGCCACGAATACTACGTAGTTCCGCAATTGGTTTACGATGTATCACCGTAGATCCCTGTGTAATGATAATTTCATCATTTACATAATCAATACGATATGTTTGTGCAGGGTTAGATGCTACCGCGGCAGAGGGAAGTCCCGCAGCACGAGCTGCCACTTTACTTGCCATCTACTTACTCACCACAATAAAATAATCTATTTAAACATCTTCTCTACTCTTTAACAGAATGGCTAACCCAGAGGAAGAGTGGTTTTCCATTGATTTGGAAAACAAACTCAATCGAAAAATCGATGCCCTCCAGCGCATCGTTCAGCAACAAACCGAACTCATTCAGAATATGTCCAATGAAATCAAACAAATGAAACAGCACGTCGGATCGCCCTGTAGTCATTTGTCATCTCAGAATGATCGAACTCATCAACTACTCGAAGAACTCAAAGTGATCAAACAACGTGAACTCAACATGATGCTACGGGAAAAAATTCCAGTTCCCTTCTTCTCCACCAAAAGCTCCTTCCCTCATCAAAATGCCGTATCCGTTCCTTCCCTTCCGAGTCCTTTATTTCTTGCTCAACTCAATCGTAGCCCCATTAAAAATTTAAATTTATAATCGAATAATAGAAATGAAATTCGATCAGCACTTTATTTTATCCGTGTTTCATTTGTTATTCATTGTTCCGCTGTTTCTCTACATCGGATTTCAACGCTCCGCCGTCCCTGAGTGGATTTATCTCGCACTCTTTACCATCGGATGTGTGGTATTCTTATATCATGGCATTAAATTGATCATGCGAATCCAGAATGGTTCCAGTTATTCATGGGTCAATGCCATCCATGTCCTCTTACTTGCCCCACTTCTGATCTATATCGGATATCATAAGAAAGAGACTCCCCGTTCGGCGTATGAGCTTCTCTTAATGACGGCCTTTGCCGCTCTCGGATATCACTTGTTTTCTATTGTCAAAGCGCTAAATCTCCATTCCGAACATAACGAGTAAATTTGATAGATAGAGTTCTCTCACTTCTAATAGAGATGTCCCAATTATACGAAGATGATGAATGCAATCAATGTATGCTCTATGTACAATTTGTAGCAAATGCCAATAAATGGAAATGTGTTATCTGCGATCTTGTCGAAGAAGGAATGGAAGATACTACCGAAACCTACAATATCATTTGGGGACGGTATCAATTACCATGTCAACATGAAGCCCATATTCGGTGTTTCCGAAAATGGTGTAAAATCAACGAGAGCGTAGGATGTGTTCTCTGTGGTATGATTGAACCTGTCGAATCCAATCGCTTTTGCAATCAATGTGAACAATACGGGCATTCACGGTGCTCATAAAAAACGTCCCTTTATTTTATGAGCATGTGTGCCAGTAAAAAAATAGATGATATTATTTTTCTAGGCAAGAATCTCTTGCAGTTTTTCATATTTTGAATCCGCTTGTTTCTCTGGAGTCTGGATGCATCCCTTGCAATGATAATAGAAGGAACAACTGGATTGGAACTCGATATGGCATCCTTTGCATATAATTGTCTTCGTATCGGCATGGGTCTCCATGATCGCCTTGATTTCTTCCTGGAAGTGAACACGCAACGCATGAATCACACAGTTTCCCTTTGTCAGCGCTGAAAAGTTGCAGTCATTGAACGGGCATGTAAACTTTGTTCCCTCCTCTTCCACTAACTCAGGGTGCTTCGAACGCATATGGAGATCCAGTGTCTGTTTCTGAAGAAACCCCTTATTACACGATTTGCAAACATGATTCAATTCATCCAGGTGTTTCTTCATATGATAATGCATCGAATTCTGGCGTTGTTTCACAACGTTGCATTCGGGGCAAACAAAGTGACCGTCCTCGTTCTTGATATATTTCAGTGTCATGGTTTTGGTGTCTTTTTTTAGATCGACCGGTGCTTCAATTTTTTTAATATAGTGTTCGATTTGCCAAACATTATTTATGCAACTCAGTAGTCATGTTTTTAATCGTTGGCCCTGGTGGAAGCGGACAAACTTATTTTATGGAATTCTTGAAAAAACAGGGGATTGACACCAATGCATCAAATGATTGCGACCGGCAAAAACATCTGTCTTCGCCTGCGGGCGTGGATAAGAAACGGGCATACAAGGGGTGCATTTTCTTATTTGGCCATCCTTATTACACACTCATGTCCCATATGCGGCGATCCTGGGCGTGGCTTCAATGTGGCAAACTGGGAAATCCATTCAGTCTTTCAAAAGATGTGTCTAACAATCTTACGTTATTAAAAGCCAAAACGATTATGGAAGGTCGCGACGTATTTGGCATCGAACATCAGTTCACCCAATGGTCCGGCGCGACCCTCGATTGCCCTCTGTTGTTCTTGGATTTTGCGGATGTTCTTTCCTCTCAAGAGACGCTGAACGCATTCTTTGGAAAAACACTGAATTTTACTGGCTTCCAGATAAAAGAACGAAATTCATACGAAATGGATGCCGATCTATTTCCCATCTATGAAGAACTGTACCAGCGAATGAGAAATAATCTCTCCGACAAGTAGAACCATGTCCCACATTCCTGCCGTTGGATCCAAAGCTCAAGTCTTTCACGGAACTGCCAAACACACCCCAGGAGGTCTCACCAAGAAAGACCTCATGAAGCACCACGGTCGCATCATTTCGCGTAAGAAGCACGCCGCGGGCAAGAAGGCCATCAAGCACCTCCGCGCGCTCGGCTACATCGCCAAGAAGGGAACCTTCCGACTGATGTCCAAGTCGATGGCCAAGTCGAAGTCTCGTAAGACTCGCAAGGCTCGCAAGTAAACTCGTTATCTAGCGGTATTTTCCAACCCTAAGATAGAGAGATGTCTGAAAACATAAAGCAGGTTCTTAGACAACAAAGTATGAATCCATCGGGTGCAAATGCATCTGTTGCGAATGCGTCTGGTGCAAATGCGTCTGGTGCGAATGCGTCTGCTGTAAATGCATCTGTTGCGAATGCAGCTGGATCCAAAAGAGGTCTGGTTCCCATTCCTGGAATTATGGATAAAATCAAAACTGCGCTGGGACTTATTTCGGAGATGCGTAATTCAACTTCTACCCAAGCAGAAAAATCCGGAAATGCAGCGTCAAATGCTTTAAATAAAGCACAAAAAGTTGCATCGGAGGTGGAACAAAAATCACATGAAATTGAAAATTTACAAACGACATTGGAGGCAAAGAAGAAGGCTCATACTGAATCAATTGAATCTGGTAAAAGAGAACTTGCTACATTGAAACAAACGCTAGAAGAGAAAGTTAAGGATGAGTTAGAAAAGGCTCGTACTACACACGAGCAAGAAGTAGCAGCCGCCAAGGAAAGATTAGAAAAAGAATCGGAAGAAACTCTTGCAAAGCGCGATGCTGAAATTAAGGATGCTCAAAAGAAGCTAGAAGAGGAGCAACAACAAGAAACAAACGAAATTGCACGCCTTCAATCTGAAATTAAAAAAGCGATTGCTGAACGCAATGATTTAGCAAAGCGTGCCAACATTGAAGCCGATGCTGCTGCTAAATATGCTATTGCTGCTGCATCAAAGAAGATGGCAAATTATGCCAACAATAGCAAAGTTGGTTCACTTCCAAATATTAATAAGAACCACCCAGAACAAGTAGCGGCAATGAATGAAAGAAATGCTCAGATGAAAGCACTTAATAGTGTAAACCCAAACAAAGTATCACAGCCAAGTTTAAATGGTGGTCGCCGCTCATTTCGTAAGACACGTCGTGCATTGAAAAAGAACGGAACCAAGCGTCGTTAATTCCTTTCATTACAATAGATGAAACGTAAAACACTTCGTCAACGAAGTAAAGCACTTCGCACACGAAGTACACGAAGATCCGGTGGAAAACGTACCGCCAAACAGATTGTCCGACAACGTAAAATCGGTGCGATCTATGCGGAACTTTCCAAGATCAAAGCCAAACAGGCCATGCTTCTTGTCGATCGGCTCCAAGGGAAAATATAAGTTATGATTCGATTTTAAAAATCGTATGATAACGTAGTATGCGTAGGCGAACGCGAGGTGGAAGAAACATACCAACCCTTCAACGCAGGGTAACCCGACGAAAACAATCGGCCAATCTTGCCCTCCAAGCAAAAGAAAAAGCACATGAAGCCATGGAAGAATCACAAAAACTCCAACGACAAATCCAGGAACTATTGAGTGGACAACAAAAAGAATTCAACTTACAAGAACTGGTTCTACGTATCATTCATCTAAGTGGAGAAAAACCGATTGTTAATTTGGATGATTATTTACGTATTGAATTTGATCCTCGACTTGTTCATGTTTTGGACGAGCAAGCAAGAATCCTATCAAATCATAAACAACATAATCAATCCTATATTAATTTTAAAAGAAGTGTCCTTCAACAAACATTAGAACAGGCCGATGAGTTGTCTATGAATACCAATTTGGCGCTGCGATTGTCGGCTCTCACTCCTTTATCGAATCGTCCAAATGAAATGTCAAATGAAGAAGCAAATATCGAATTCAAAAAAATCAAATCGAAAACCAATCATAATGTGCTACCTCCTCCAAAAGAATCGGCGCGCTCTGTACAATCTACCAATTTTCTTTTGGAACGTATGACATTGGCCATTCAAGTCGCGCAAGAAATGGAACGTATGACCTACAATAAAGTTTCCTCCAAACCTGCCATTCGTACCCCTCTTTCTTTACATGATCGAACCATTCTTACCGAGAATGACATTCATAAAATGGATCATGTGACATCTCATGATCCTGCCTATTCCAATCCCATTCGTAAAATGATTGGTCTTAAAATTTTTTCGGAACATGGACCCGATATTTTTGCAATTTTTCAATGGATATTGGACGCCACCGACCATGCATGGCAGGAAGCCGCTCATTCGGTTGAAGATTATCAAAAGAATCTTTCTGTTCCTCAACCCCTCTTACAATGCACCCTTCATCAACTTCATTGTCAAAAAGCAATTTATAATCTCTCCATTCGCGTTCCTGTCATGAGACGTCATAAACTCAAAAATACTCCATTAGGTGATACAGGAATGATACGATACATGAAAGAAGAATTGACCAAATGGGAAGCCGTGGAACGCAGTTTACTGACAAATACACCTGTCAATTCTCCCGATCTTGTTCATGTTTATCGTAAACGTCTGGAACGATTGGAAATCATTGAATGGTTGGCAAAACACACTTCTTCTCGTGGTAATTCCTTCTTTTCTACCTACCAAGACGACTTGAAACAAACCCATGCGTGGCTACGAAAAGGTCATGTTGCACAACTTGTCAATCATCATGAACGAGAGATTTCAGCCGCGGCACCGAAACCATCTATTTCTATCAAGCCCTCCCCTATGAAGGTTGAAACTCGACCTGCTACTGGATGGAATCGACACGCGTATCAAGCTGCAATTCATGCTAGACATGGTCTTCCTCCTCCCCCTAAAAAATAACCCCTAAGTAGAACATGAGACGAACTCGACGATCCGGCGGAAAGCCACCGAAAAAATCATCTGCAGAACGAATCCATTCTGCTAAAAAAGCAATCCAGCGCCGCCGTGGAACTCGTGCCGCACACAACGCCGCTCGTGCTGGTGCGGAACGTATGGCCATTGCCGAAGCAGCTGCGGTAGAAGCTGCACATCAACAAGCGATTGCCGATGCCGAAGCCGAAGCCCAGCGTGCTGCCGATCGTGCTCGCGAAGCAGCCGAACGTCTTGAATCACTTCGTCGTTCGATTCCCGCCAGTGCTCTTGGGGTTAATCCAAATGCTTCGCCATTTGTATCACAAATTCCCAGATCGACATTGCGTGCACAGGCTGCGAGTTTTGTACCACATCGTGCACCTACAAACAACGCCATGCGTGAAATGGCTCGAGGAATGGCAGATCAGGAGCGATTTGTTATGAGTTTTCTATAATTCCCGAAATTGATCGGCAAGGATACCAAACAATTCCACCAATTGTGGATTCGTTAGTGCATCCCCTCCCTTTTTCGTAATCGGATCATACCAAAACAGATTCCCTCCCGTCGATTCCTCATCCACCTTCGACCACGCCAAACCCGCTGACGCCACCCGAAGTTCCTGCAAGATCTCCTTGTGCTCCTTCGGCGAATACGATGTTCGATAGATACTTTGCAGTAGTTTATAGACATAATCCACATACGGAACCGTTAGTTCTTCGATCGGTGCAAAGAAGATCGCATCATAGGGTCTCACCTGAATCACCGAAGACGACGTGAAATTCACCAGCGTCATGGACCGATTCAACTTCGACCATACTCCATCCGGAATCACAATGTCTTCCGTTATAATCAAGAGCGGTTTTGGAGCATACGTCATATACGTCAGAGCTAACGTCCAATCACTCGAGTCCTTCACTTGAAACATGGCGTCATAGGCCAACGGAAGATACTTGCTGATCGAAAAGGCCGTTTTGGAAAGCACAATCCGTTTCTTGAACGGCTCCCTCAGTTTCACCACCGCGTCGAGAATCGGAGGATGTCCCTTTGGAAACGGACCCTGACACAGAATTCTGCATCCATGAAGATTGGTATTAAAAGCATCAATCTTGATGGATTCCATCTCTTCTTTCTTTAAGGAGAAACAAGAGAGTTGTTTAAACACGAAATTAAGTCCATCTTATGATCAGATTCTCATCCAATGTTATGGAGCAATCAATGAACATTTTACGAAGTTCTTCCAGTAATCGCGGATAATATACTTCCTTCTTATGCAACGATTCATCCAGCCATTTGGAATTACGAATGTTTTTCCGCATGTACTCGAAATTGGTTATATAAAACACGGTGGTTTCAGGTGTCTTACGCTCCATATATTCTTTGAATTCCTTAATAATCGATGCAATCGTGTACGAAAGATGCGCTTGCAGTTTCACCTCGTCTTCCTCCCGTTGATGCTGTATGAGATCAAACGCAAGAAGTTTCTCTCGGGTGATGGGAAATTTCATTATCTTTTTATGAAGAGATCGCTTTAAATATATCATAAAAAGAGAATGAACGCGTTGTTTCCCTATTTCAAGGCCACCGCTGTGTTAGTGCTCGTTGATATGTTCTGGCTGTCTACGGCTGGAATCTTCGGTCGTGCTATGATGGAACGTATTCAAGGACAACCCATTTCCTTTCGCTACGTATCTGCAATCATTGTCTACCTTTTTCTCGCTTATCTTCTTCTCGAAACCACATCCTATCAACAAGCGTTTTTGCGTGGGTTGGCGGTGTATGGAGTCTACGAATTTACCAATCTTGCCGTCTTTGAACGATATGATTGGAAGTTCGCGATCGCCGATACCATCTGGGGAGGTGTCCTACTCGTTTGTGCACGGTACCTGTTGAAAAATGTCTTCTAGACATTGACACCTTCGGTTAAAAAAATATAACATATCTTTTATTTTACTATTTTTTTAAGAATACTTGCTACGAACCGGTGCAAATGCATTTGTCAGGAACTGAACCACATGCAGGAACAAGAGAATCTTGAACAACGTAAGAATGATGGTTGGAATTTCAGTAGGCTTGGGACGAAGACGCTGAAGACGCGTTGAATCCGATCCCGATGTTTCGGAACCCAGTGAATCTGTTTCACTTTCCTCTTCACTCGGCGTTAGAAGTGCCTTCAATGCCGCATCGCATCGTGGACAAGTCGGTCGAGGAAACACCGCAATCATCATATCCTCATCCTCCTCGGTCTCCTCCGAATTTTCCGATTCATCCTTTGACTCATCCGTCTCGGTCTTTGAATCCGTATTCGATTCATCCTCCTCATCCGACGAAGAGATCAACGGCGGCATATCCTCCTCTGAATCCGACGTCTCTACTGGAAGATCGACCTTCAAATTCGAAATCGAAGTGGAGAGTATCTCCTGTACCGCCGCCAACGTCTCCTGTACCGTTGGAACCGGCTGAGGAGAATCTGACTCTGACTCCAACTCTTGATCTTGCTCTTGATCCACCGCTTCCTTTGCAGGCTCCGCGGCCTCTGCTGGCTCCACTGGAGGAACCTCCTCGATGGGAGGAATCTCCGTTGTCGCAGACACGGGAGCAATGATCGGCGAATCGCCTACTGGATCCCATGTTCCATCGTTAATATCGTTCTGGGAGGTTGCGTCAATATTGTTTGAAGTGGTTGCACCCATGGATGAATCAGCTGACATTCTACTAGTTTGATGATTTTCATATTTAAGCTCATCGTCATCAAATTTTATTAAATTTGACTTATTTTAGCTGTCTTATCATAAGATATCCATGATTGTATCCGGTAAGAATGCGTCTTCTGGAAAGATTGCAACACATTTCATTCCCGTTCCTGACACGGTTCTTTACATTGGATCCGAATGCAACGACGGAAGACCCATAACACATTCCTGGAAGTACAAAGAAGCCATCCGTCGCGGCGTTCCCATTGTTTCTACTGAATCTACCAATTCCAATCCAAAAACAGTCAAAACATCCTTTACTACCGCGTACAAACCAACTTCTTTGAAAGAAGTCATCGGCCATAAAGATTCCATTTCTACCCTTTCCCAATGGCTTTCTACTTGGCCTACTCAAGGTCTTGCCACTCTTATTGTAGGTCCTCCTGGAATTGGTAAAACAACAACCGTGCACTTATTGGCCAAAGAATTCGGATACGCCGTCACCGAATACAATGCATCCGATACACGATCCGTCTCCATGTTGCGCGGACTCTTGGCGCTCGGCATGAAACGACTTCGCAAGGAACTCATCGTTATGGACGAAGTCGACGGATTCACCGCACAAGAACGTGGTGGCGTGGGAGAACTAGCCGATCTCATTCGGAAATCCAATCTACCCATCATCTGCATCGCCAATCAATTGGTTCCCAAACTGGCCCCCTTACAAAAAGCGTGTGTTCTTGTCAAGTTCAGCCGTCCTGTCAAATCCACGATTGCCACTGCGTTATTGGCCGTGTGCAAAAAAGAAGGCATCTCGAAATCCAAGGCGGATCTGGAAGCGTTATGCGAACAGAACGGAAACGATATCCGCTCTCTTCTCAATCAACTCGAGTTTGGATCCTCCTCTTCCGAAAAAGATTCCAGTCTCCGTCTCGATCTATTTTCCGCCACCCAGAAACTGATGTCCAATCGTCGTCTACCTATTTCCGAAGCCGAGGAGTTCGTCTACGTCGATTATGGAATGGTCCCCTTAATGGTCCAAGAAGCCTATTTGTCCGCCTCTCGCTCCTTAGATGAAGCCGTCGATGCATCCGAACAAGTTTCCTTTGGAGATCTCATCAGTCGCCGACAATGGCATACCCAAGATTGGTCTCTCCTTCCCCATGTCGTTCATTCCACCGTTGCAACCTCTCGCAAGATATCAGGTCCTTGTCCGTTCCAGATCTTCCCTAAGCTTCTCGGTAAAAATGCCACGCGCGGCAAACATCGGCGATGGATGGAAGACATTGGACGCTCCCGTGGGCGATCCGCTTCCGCCATGCGTCTCGAAGAAACGGATGCCATTCAAACCATCTTGTTGAAACCGCTTTCCTTGCTGAAAGGAGAGAAGGGCGATTTACCTGCCATTCAGGCGATCATTTCGCGCATGGATGCCATCCGAATTAGCCGAGATCAACTCCTGGAAGTATCCGAAACGGTGTTTGAATCGATCGAGATTCCTACCAAAGTTAAGACCATGTTTACAAGAGAATACAATAAGGGGCATTCTGTTGTTAAAGTAAATGACACTGTCGAAGAAGAGGAAGAAGAGGAAGTCGAAGTCATTGAAGATTAAATAAACGGGTCATGTGCCCATTGCAAAAGCGCTTGGCGACTCACCACGCGACACGAAAGATCGCCCTTCTTACAATTCGCCTTAATCTGACCCGCATGTCTCACAAATGCCTTCCAGCGTTTGATTTGTATTTGATCTAACTCTGGAATGCGTCTCCCCATCCAATATCGACAATACCATTGAAACCATCCTCTAATGTCATAATTGACAAATGAATCTGATAATAATGGATGCTGTTTCGCAACATGATTTCCCTTATTGGGAACCCATCCGTTTCCTTCCCATTTGTCCAGATTCTGTCGAGATTTTACCTTGAATTGATTGATAGATGGATTGGCTCCTTCTGGAGACAACTTCCCTTTTTTGATGGCTGGAAGAAACCATTCTTTAGGAAACTCAAGAATGCAGTCATTCAAGTACTTTCCTTCAAACACCCCCATTTCCAACATCTCCGCTGGCGTATAGACTGGTTTGAACTCGGGATGGAAATTCTGACCAGGATTCTCTTCCAAGACATATTGTCCTTTTTCCATTTTATTGTCGACCGTAATCTTGGATCCTTTTTTATAATCTTTCATCGAATTCCCTTTTGATTCTAGGATCTTTACCATATCATCCGTGGTTTTAATCATCAGAATACGTTTGTCTTTGAAATGCATTCCTCTCTTGTATTGTGATAAAATTTGATTTGATTTCTCTCATGGAAAACAGGCATCCATGCAACGTTATACTCCTCCCAAACCTGCTCCCCTGCCCGCCGATTTTGACGAATTTTATGCATCTCTCACGCCTGAAGAAAAGGAACTTCATGCGTTAGCGACCGAATGGCTCGGATCCTCCTACTTTATCCAGTGGACCCATATGTATACGAAGTGGTCAAAGGAGAAAAAGAGTCGTTCTGATGGATCCAAGGCAAAGTGAATAAATTATGTAGAATTATATCAAAGCAGAATAGAATGCTTACAATACGGCGATACAAAGGGTATTTGATTCCCTGTATTTTTATCATAATTCTTATGGCGATAACCATCTATGTTTCTTTTATCCATCCCTCCATAAAATTACATACCATTGCCGATGAAACATTTCTTAAACAATTTATGAAAAAACAATTTGATGCCTGTAATGATCCTTCTCTATTTAATGTACTCACCAAACGTTCTGGATCCATGTCATTAGATTATTGGTACATGTATTATTATCTACCTTGTAAAAATTACACCTTTTACACACTCTTCAACAAAGTAAATCGTTTCACCGATGAAGTTAATCTATGTATTTATGGCGTAGAACATTCTACTAACCAGCCCTTTCACTACATTATTCCCATGCACCAAAAGGATATTCGTATTGAATCCACTACGAACCAAACCATTGTTCAAAAAGATAACGTATTCCGGTTTTCAATTGACTATCAATCCAATCGATTTACCTATGATGTTCATCATCCTGGAATGGAAGTTCATTTGGATATGAAAGGAACTGATTGGAATACCAATTTTGGTTCTTTTTTCCCACGATATCAACCTCTACGATATTTATTTGATATTGATTCGCATGTCAATAAAATCGTGGATGGATACGAATTTAAACATGAGAATGAATGGTTTGTGGATTCTCCTTGTACTGGAGATCTTGTCTCTGGAACCATCAATGGAATACCCGTCGGGCCTGGAATGATGTGGTTTGATACCTATTCAGGAACCAATTACCATTTTCTTGAACCCTACTCATGGCTATTGATCCACAACGATGACTGGCTTATTTATCTCCTGCAATACGACGTCGCTCCAAAGATTACTCCCATGTTAATCAAAAATAAAAGGGATCAACGATGGTTTTATAGTGGAGCCGCCCAATCGAAAATTATAGAACCGGCTGGAACCATTATTCGAGCATTGGAACCCCTTTCCTATACCATTTCCACCGAGAATGGATGGGGAAGCAATGTGGCGGCAACCTTCGTATCCAATGAGATTCGTATCTCCATTCGATCAAAACCGAATACGATTCTTCCTATTTTCCAATATAAATATTACGATAGTTCCAATCTAAACCCTGAATCGTTATCCAAAGACGATGCGCAATATTACGACCTTCTTCAATCGATTCGATTTGATGAATATACCTGTCAGGCAGAGGTTGACATTGAATACGATGGAAAACAAGAACATTTGGATACACGCATGTTATACGAAATTATGCATCGGGTATAATCGCCATACAGAATAGAGTCAATGTGTTATTCACCCGAAATGTCTATGGGGTTCGCCCTTCTCGGTGTGGCGGCCCTCATTTATATTCAAGATAGCAAAAAAGCCTATCTTTCCTTTGTCATTCTGTTCTATATCCTTATGGAACTTCTACAAAGCGTTCAGGCCTATCTCGTGAATGATTGCGAAAATCGATGGAATCGTCTTCTTACCGAAGTCGCCTATCTCTTCGTGGTTGCCCAGCCTCTTCTCTGGAACTTTTACTTTTACAGCAATTCCTCTTCTGCCGAATCAGGCTTATTCAAAGCGGGCATCGGTCTTTCCATCGGATGGATCATATTTAGCGTATTGGGAAGACTCCTCTACGGAACGGTTCGCCCCATGACCGAAGACGATAGCGTGTATACGGGAAATAAGGTATGTACCTACAAGGGCTCCTCTCATTTGTATTGGAAATGGACCAGTGCCAATCTGGAAGATTTCAATGCAACCTTTATCATGCACTTATTGATTTGGTTTATCCCAGCCCTTCTTTCTTCTTCCCATCGAATCACTGCTACGATCATTCTGATTGGTGCTGTACTAAGTGCAGGTCTAACCGCTTACATGGGAGACATCAAAGGGTTTACCGCCGCATGGTGCTACATTAGTATTCCAATTCTTGCCATCATGATTGGTGTTGAAAAATAAAATGAATGTTTTCTATATTGTTAAGATCGTATGGATATTAACAATATAAGTAGATTTGGATATTTACTTCTGACGACGGGTTCTCTGACGACGTGAACGATGACGTCTTGTCGATCGTTTTCCACCCAGATGCAAACGTTTAAATGATTCGATATAGGCGTTATATGCATTTATATTAATTTCTTGATTCACCGATCCGTAATTGGATTCTAACCATACCTTTACACCCACCGGATCAGAGAATGAAACACTTCCCACGGAAGTATGGATGGTAATCCCATTATACAGACCTTCAAGTTCTTTCCAATATTTTTTGTGGATCAATGACAACATAACATCATGCAACTTCTTTACCACCTCTACTTTTTCTTCCCATTCTTGCTTTGTTTGATCGTTGTTCGCCATCTATTTATCGGAAACAATTAATGAATCCGCTGGATACGTTTTGAGAATCATTTGGCGTGCCACGTAGCTCGGGTGCGAAAGATCTCTTGAATCACGCGATTCCACATATTTTTCCACATTTGGAAACTTTGCGATCTCTGCAAACTCATCCCGCCATTTCTTCATAAACTCGGATCCCTTATTGCACGCTACGAAACGGGTATCCTGTTTGAACAACGAACACTCCGCGTACTTGGGAAACATCCAATCATCCAGTGGTTGCGTCAGGAATGTGGTGGGATCCAGCCACACTCCTCCATGCTCTACCAACGTCCATAGCTGAATCACATCCTTCAAATAATCCGGATTTAGATCCGGATGTGTTCGAATTTCTTCTGGAATCGTCGTATACCCCTGATACGTTTTCTTGGTTAACAAAATGATTTCATAGTCCGGATTTAAATGGCCCCACGACTTCATGCATTCTTTTGCATGGTCCGATAGGCATTTGTAGGGATCAAGATGATCCGGTTCTTCCCAATACGTCCAGATCTTTCTCGGTGCTTGGTTATACGTTTTCTTCTTACGAAAGGCGATACCATACCCAACAAGGATCAAAAGGACAAGTACCATGAGAATCTCATTCCCCATTTGTTTGTACCCTGAATAAAAAATTGAAGCATCATAGGCGGTTAGAATAAAAGACAACCATGATGCCCCTTGCTATTAAGTCAAAACCCCGTTCCTCCCTTGGACCTCTTCCAAAGTCCCTTCTCCAACTGATCATTCGGAGGGCGGCGGAGACTCAGACGGTTCCACCGCAGACTGTTCAGACTCCCTCATAGACTTATGAATCCAATACGATCCCATTGAAACGATTCCTGCTACCAAAATTCCACGATCTGCCTTCTTTCCTTGTATACTTGGTGCATAAATCGCATGAATATGACGACGAGCCGTAGCGTACCATGTCGACAACAATCCAAATGCAATCAAGAATGATCGTCCCATCTGAGGTAAACCAATTAGAAACACAGGAACCACGTGTAATAAGATATCTCCCGTCGCAGCAATTCCGATACGTACCATATGCGGTAATGCAAATCTATGCACGCTTATAAAAGAATCCACCAACTCTCCATACGTTCGAACAAGATCTCCAGAAAACCATATGGTAGAAACCACTACTAAAATCAAAAACGTCGATGCACGGACGACATCTTGAACGCTTTCAGGTAGCCAACGAAAAAGCAGAACAAAGATCAAATTAAGATTCGTATACATGGAAGCAAGGCGTTTCCACATCTAACATAGAATACAACTATTTCTTTTCTTTTCTACATCCACTTTTGGCTCCATCGGTTCAGTTTGTTCTGCCTTATCTACATGCATAATCGGTTCAACCGGTACAACCTTAACAATTGGTATCACTTTCACAACATCACATCCAATCTCTGGCTTTCGACGCTTCTTTTTTTCCATTCGATCCATCTCCTATTCACTACAAATCTAAAGAATGGCTAATTCAAAGAGGTAGACATGACTAAAATTACGATGTCGGACGGCATCGGTTTCGTTGAAATCCTGGAAACATTCGGAGACGATTTGACAGTGGTGAACGCCGCACGCGTTTCCTTTGATAAAGTATCCACCGAGTTAACCGAGGGTGATAAGAAACTCATTAACTACCTGGCCAAGCACGATCACGTTAGCCCTTTCTTCCATCCACAAATTCGTCTACGTTTGAAAATGCCCATCTTTGTACTGCGCGAATATTTTAGACATCAAATTGGTCTTTCACGTAATGAAGTGAGTCGTCGTTATGTCGATACTGCCCCTGAATGCTGGATTCCACAACCAGATGAAATCCGAGAGCGTGATCCTAAACTGAAGCAAGGTTCCAAATCATCTGCAGTAGATAATTCGGATGAAGCATGGAACCTCATGAATGATCAAGTTCAATCTGCTCTTCGAACCTATGACGAGCTCCTTAAAAAAGGGGTTGCCCCAGAGGTTGCTCGTGCTATTCTCCCTCAAAGTATGTATTCGCTAGTATACGAAACAGGCTCTTTGGCAGCGTATGCTCGTATTTGTAATCTTCGATTGGATCCAACTGCGCAAAAAGAAATTCGAAATTATGCTACCGCAATCGATACATTAATGAAAAGTAAATTTCCTGTTTCATGGGAGGCTCTTAGTGCAAAATTTAAGGGGACGATTCAAAGTAGTTAGAATCGATACCTATATACATAACAGTAGGAATATCCATACTGGTTATTTGGTGTATACATTCTTTTAATTTACTATCCCAATTATCACTATTTGATAATACATTCTTTTGTAGAATACGAATAACGTGTTTTTTATTATCGTATGCACATTTCATCTTATATTTATCTAATTCAAGTTGTTCCGTTGGAGATCTCCAATTACTTACTTGTCTAAAATGTTGAGGCCCATCTAATTCAATAATAATATTTTTATATTCAAAATCAAATGGTAAATGTCTATTTGTTTTTGGATTAATGCACCAATCATATTTAGGCTGGAATTTGATACTAGAATACTCTTTTATTAACCAATCATATAGTATCTTTTCAGTTTTATTCTTACAATATGGACATCCACTATTTGAATACACGATTGATAATAATCGTGTAGAGTATTCGCAATTACAACGACTACATATAAATAAATATTTTTTATCTGTTTTTTTAAATACATCACGTGGGTTAAGTACATTATTGGTAGACCATTTATCAATACATTTATGACTTGCAAATGATTTATCATAACACATTTTACAATCGTTCGAATCACACATTAATACACTATTTACACAACAATAAGGACACCATGAATCTCTATTGATATTATTTAAAGCAGCACTAAAACTGTGATGACATGTATCACAATTGAATATATACTTTTTACTGCTACATTTTCTCACATCTCTTGGTTTGATTGTATTTTCAGTTGACCAATATTTGGATCGTGGATGAATTGCAAATGATAAATTGAAACAGATTGTGCATTCATTGTTGTCGCACAATTTATTAGAGCAATATTGACACCATGCAATCTCAGTATTAACCTTATCGGGTGATGCACTAAATAAATGTGTACAACTATTGCAATCAAATAAATATTTAGAATGCGTTTTCTTTAAAACATATCTAGGTGAAATTGTATTTTTTGTAGACCAATACTTTGATTTTTCACAACTTATAAAACTTTTATTATAACAGAATATACACTCCATATTATCACATAGTTTATCACCATTACAATATCCGCACCATTGTCCATTTGAAATATTAGCTATAATAGATTCAAATTCATGACCACATGTTTCACAATTAAATATAGCTTTTTTATTACTAAACTTTAGTACGCTAGTTGGATTGATTTCATTTTTGCTTGACCAATATTTTGATTTTTCATAACTCGCAAATGATTTTTCATACGGTATACTCATTTGAATTATGATCTAATAGTTATATAGTAGATCATAATTTAAGTTTGCAGCAGACATTTTAATCCTACACCTAACTAAAATGATTCGTCCTCTGTTGGATACGGAGTATGTTATTATCAAACAACTGTTTCTTTCCCTCTTTTATTCCACGGATGAATTTCGTAAAGTCTGGGACTCCCGATTCAAAGAAGCATCACTCGGCATCTTTCAGGGTGGCGGTCTGATCGGCTTTGCACTCGTTCGTGGACATAAACTCGAATACATTTGTATCGATGAACACCATCAAAACAAAGGTTGGGGGTCCATCTTATTACAGTCCGTTCTTTCGATCTGTCCAAATCTATATTTGATTCCCGTGGAAAATCCTGCTGTCTGTCGATGGTATGAAAAACAGGGATTCCATCTGGAAAATTCAGCGGCACGCCGATATGTCCGTCATACCCATCATTTGAGGAATGAAAAATAAGATATTGTATTTTTTACTTGAATTCGCGGTTTGGAAATTTCACCTTCATCCACTCTTTCATATTATTTGTCCCCATCATTGTATTACACCCTTTGCAGATGGGACGGAGATTATCGGGTGCCGTTTGACCTCCCTTGCTTTCTGCAATGACATGACCTACTTCAAAGTTGAGCTGTGTCAACTCCATGATTCCACAACATACACACTTTGCGGACCCCACCTCCTTCGTAAAATGTGTATTCCATACCTGTTCTCGTAATGATTTGCACACGGATGCTTTTTTACCACGTCTCGGTGGATCAAGACCTTGTGATGGTTCCATTTTTTTAATTGCTTCTTCAAACTCTTTCTCGATAGTGGAAACATTTTCTAGAAAGGAGTTCATTGCCACTAGATTGTTTAGTGTTGAATGACATAGGGTCTCGTCCGAAAGGGATGCCCTTGCAAATGGAATCATGAACTCTGGTTTTACCATATGTTCCCGCCTAGACGCATCGCTTTTTCTCCAAAGAATGGCCCAGATGAGAAGAAAGGAGATCGTCATTTTGGTATGCAGTTCAGTCAGAGGACGAATAGAATCTAGAAAGGCTTCCAGTTGAGTCGGGACAGATTCATCAAAATCCTTATTGTGCAACATTTTTTTGCCATTTGTAGTTGCAATAATAGAATATTTAGGATCATGACTTTTTGATGCAAATACACGCAACATACGTAGCAAATCAAACAACCAGTTGTTCTTTTTGGATTTGAGATGGGATGCAATCCGATCTCCAAGACGCTGTTCTATATTTTCAGATACTACCCACTTGCAGAAAGGAGTATCTTGATTTTTGAGTTTATCGCACTGTGAAATACTGCTTCCATTCTGGTATTTATTAAAGATGGCTTTTCGCTGCTCAAAGGTAAGATGCGTCTTGATCATTTGAGCAACGACTGTGTAATTTTTAAATCGATGCTGTTCACGTGCCGTCATAAACCGATATTCCTTTCCTTTTTTAGCGTATTTCCGATTTAATTCCTCCACATAGGTTTTGAATTCGGGCATCTCCTTGTAGAATACGTATTCGGTTTTGATGATTTCTTCTGTTTTTTCGTCGATCATATCGATTTTCCATGCGAATGGTTTGACTGGGTTTCCCTCCGTTGGAGGAGTTTGTTCGATGTATTTTTGAACGGTATCCAATCGGTTTTGTCCATCAATACATTCCATTGGATCAGCTTCATAGTTGTAAATCAGAAAGGCAGGCATGGGGCATCGAGTCATAATTGTATGAATCAGTTCTACTTTTTGTTCCTCCTTCCAGCACAAGTTTCGCTGATACGCAGGTCGAAGATTCAATGTTGCATTCTCTAGATACATTCGATAGAATGCATCTACACTCAATAGTTCGTATGGAGGCTGAGAATCAAATACAACGGAAGCCATGGATAATTGCGAGTGAGTGGGATGACTTATCATCTGATACACACTGTCTTCAAATTTTTTTGATGGTGCGTAAAATTGATCATCCATTTCTTGCTGGAAATAGCTAGCCATGGGTCATCTCTCCCTGATCATTGGATGCATGTTTGCACAAAAGACTACCGAACTCCTCCGCCGCATTCGACGTTATCAATCGATTGGTTATAAAGTCCTCGTTGCCAATTATGTCGGCGACAATCGATACGGAACCAATCAAATTGCATCCCACGACAAAGGATTTGAAAAGGCTGTTTGTGTCGATAAATTAGCCTCACTCGAATCCATGGTCCGATCCGGCGAATACCAGGTTCTCGCCATTGACGAGGGACAATTCTTTACTGATTTGTTTGAGAAAATCACCTCATGGGCGGATGAACTACCCATCCACATTGTTATTTCAGGTCTCGATGGAACATCCAATCGCGAACCATTCGGCGACATCCTGCGTCTTATCCCCCATGCAGAAGAAGTTCTGCGTCTGAGTGCATTTTGTTCCGTTTGCAAAGATGGAACCATCGCAGTATATTCCCAATACGTCGCCGCCTTCCATAAAAAAGATGTTCTGATCGGCGGTGCCGAATCCTATCGCCCCGTTTGTCGCAAACATTACTTGGATGTTTAAGCAAAACGTTATACGAAGTCCATAATAAAATAATATATGATATTTTTTGTTATATCATACTAGAATGGTATATCGTAAAACACGTAAACCACGCAAAACACGTAAACCACGCAAAACACGTAAACATATTGGTGGTAAAATACATTTTAAATCAATACCGGTTGAAATTAAAAATGCAGCCATGTATGTTTTTAATCCAGATCGAAATACCGTTAAACAACAGATTGATGAACTATTACTAACTATTTTAAATGAAGCAAATATCACTCAACATTTAGCAAGCGGAACCACAAAAGTTGTATATAATGTTGAGAATCCATTATTGGTATTCAAATTGGTGATTCTTAATACTTCATTGTTTGAAAGATTTGTAAAAGAACCATTGTATATGATAACCCATCCTGACATTTGTAATCCTCCCCTCCATCCGTTCACAGTATATGGAAATAATATAACTCCGAATGAGAATTATACCATTGTCCATAAGGATGATATTGCTAGTTATGTTATTATGACATGGTATGAAGAAAAAGCATCTAAAACAAATACTAGATCTTTTACAAAAGATGAAAAAGAAGAAGCGATTGAATTTATAAAAAACACAAAGACTACATTGGAAAACGATGGATTTACCGATTTAGGTCAAATCAATATCGGATTATTCTCCACCGAGCCCAAATATCGATGGATTGATATTCAACCAATTGCCTAATTTCAATATTGTTATGTACTTTTAAAAGTTCTAATAAGATTTTAAAAAGTACATAGTAGAATGTCTCGCATCTACGACTCTTCCCAATTGACCAAGAGACGAGCCCAACAAGCCATCGCTGGTGGATTTTTAACAAGACATGGAAACCGCCCTCCTACTGGAATTAAGGATGCGTCCATCTTGAGCGAAGTCAAGGCGGGCGGTATGACCGAATTTATTCGCTACCCCACTTGCATCGGAATTAGCCCAGGATGTCCCTGTGGTCCTTTGTCGGCATCCCTTGTTAACCCACCCTATACACCATCCCTTCCTGGACAAGTATCGGGTATAACCTTTACGGTCGGATCCATTATTGTTTCCTGGAATGCACCCACGGTAGGAGATGGACCCTTTCAATATGTGATAACGCCTTATTTGAATGGCGTGGCTGGATCCTCCGTCACCACAAGTCAAACCACATATCGTTTTACCGGTTTACAAGAATGGCAACCCTACACGTTCACAGTATGTGCCACGAATGCTACAGGAACGGGACCCTTATTAACATCCCCGCCGTTCTTTGCCCCTCCCGCGAATTTGTCTACCGTTATGTCGAGTAGTTCTACCCAGGTGGACCCGATTCCTTCCCTTCAATATGTTATGAATGCTGCCATCGATTCCGGTCTTCAAACCCTTGCCGCCGCCAATATCGGTCCCACCCGATCTTCTCGCATGATGTATCTCTTGGTTGCCTCCATTGTTCAGGCATGGAATTGGGTTTCCAGTGAAACCCATCTTACTGGAGTAAACGACAACTGGGATTGGACCAACAATAAGGCTCCCCAACCTCTAATACAAAATGACTCGATTGTCTGGATCACCTGTGCAATTGATTACATTCGCTCCTTCTTCTCACCCTCTCCTTCCATTTATCATTGTCCTGCCGATGTTGTAGCACGTGTTCAGGCTGCAGGCAACTGGGATGGATGGATTACTGAATGGAGTTCATGGTATGCCCAACGCATGAACGACGGATCCACCGAGGCCACTTCAACTCAACCCACCGATTCCGCCAACTGGAATCAGACCATTGTAGTCGATGGATCTACCGTTTCGAACATTTCCGCGTTTCCTCAACCTCAACAGTGGACTCGTTTGACGGTAAAAGGAGTGGAACAAAAATATGCAACCTATCTTTGGAATACTGTTCAATCTACTTGCCTTACCTCACAGAACGAGAGTGATCTTGAAGGATCCATTTCTCCCTTAACCGGATCAGATCGTGATGCTGAAATTGATGTCGTCATGGACCTTACTTCCCAGTTGACCGACGAAGAAAAAGTCATTGCCGAATTCTGGGCTGGATCCGCGCCTGGTATCATGCCTCCTCCTCTGATGTCCATCTGGCTCTGGAAGGAATACATGCGCAGTACCTCTGTATCCTGTGGAGCCATCATGTTCTCTCTCTTGGATCTCGCCATTCACATGTTCGAGGGTGGCCGCATTACATGGGGACTCAAAGGTCATTTTATGCAAGATCGTCCCATCCAAGAAGTTCGCCGTCGTTATGCAGGCATGCAAATCCCTTCGTGGAACGGAACCATCGATGGATCACAATGGGTTCCCTACCAGTCGGCAAACTTTATTACACCTCCCTTCCCTGATTTTCCATCAGGTCATAGTCATTTTACCAAGGCGTTTGCCTTGACGATGACCAAATGGTTTGGTTCCAACATAACAAAGAATGCCATTACCTACGATCTAGAAACTCTCTTCTGTCCTTCCATTTCCTCCAATCAAACCGGATTATATGGCGATTTTGTCATTGGAACAGGAACATCGCTTGTTGAACCTGGTGTCGCACCTGCTGCACCTGTCGTTTTATCGTTTTCGACCTGGGATGATATGGCGAATCAGGCGGGTATGTCTCGTCTCTATGGTGGCATCCATACCGCGAACGCTCACTACGCTTCTCAGACCACCGCTGTGGCCGTCGACGGATTCATTAATTCCACGTGGAACATCACTCCATAAATTTCAAAATAAAAATTGAAATAAGTATGGCACTCTTATCATGATTAACGATGGAGACCCTTTCTCTTCATTTCCAGGACCATATCAAAAAGATAACAAGCGAAAAGAAATGGACAAATAAAAGCCGAATCATCGGAGAGGCCATGGAGGATTGTGCCATCATGATTCCCTGTCCGCTATGTCATTCTCATTCTCTCGTGAAGTATAACACCAATCAAAAATCAAAAGATGTTCATTGCACATCATGTCTCTCTCAAATTCAAATCAAAGCCACCAAATATACCAAAAAGAAACAAACGGTTCTTACGCTCTTAGGCGCAGAATACAGCACAACACGTGCTTCCATACAAGAAAATGACGTTCATTATCTTGTATTTCTTTATACGACTGACAATACCATACATGATATTCTCTTTATCAACCGCGAACATATAACCGATACATGTATTATCCCCAGAAAACCCTTATCGGCGACTGCAAAGCGAGCAGGATGGCAAGGATGTGTTCTTCGATTTGATACCTTTGTTTCCCTTAAACCACAATGTTCCCTGAAATAATCCTCAGGCGTTCCGAATAACTATACCACTTTCTCCATTGATCAATTCGCACCCATCCCTGTCTCACCGCTGCTGAAACACTCTGAATAAACGACGTGTACTCGCACTTTGGTACCGCACAATTATCATACAATACTGCACAATCCTCCACGGTCGCGACAAGAATGTCCTGACCCTTTTGGATACGAACCGCTTGATGAAACAAAAATAACCACTGACGAGTTGCCTGTCGTAGCTCTTGACCATACAATCCTCTCAGTGTTGGAACTGGGTTCCCATGGATGTACGTCGCTGCATGCCCCTGACACTCCTGACACGGGATAATCAACGGAAGCGTATTCAACAAGATCTCCATATATGTCGCCTGATCCGTATCAATGATCTTATTCCCCGTAAATCCCATTTTTTCTGCGATACAGTGCAAATATTTCCATAAGAACGGGCCCCATTCGGTCGGAGACAATAATTCGGCCGTGTCTTTTCCCACGACCGCTGCCTGGGTAGTCCCATTTCGTTTTCCACATCCACAACCCATTTCCCTAGTGAATGACATATGATTTTCTTTACATTCTTTAGACACAATTTGTTAGAAATATTTCGTTATACGGAATATTTCTAACAGCGCGTCGTTTCGATCGACGGACCTTTCGGTTATGAGCCGAATCTTCTCCCACCTGAAGTACGCTGTTCTTAGCCCATGTGAGACTTGAACTCACAATCTTTCCCTTAGAAGGGGAACGCGATCTCCAATTTCGCCAATGGGCTATTTGGAACCCTCCTGGTTCTATTCTTCACTATGTTAAACCTCTTTAGGTTCATTGTACTTCCAAATAAATCCTCCTGCTGTTTTTGCACGACCATTAAGGACATGACCGATACTACAAGCTGATATATTATCTACTTTTTTGGAAGCTTCGATGATAGATCCAAACGAAGCAATCATTTCTCCATTTTTTGTATATTGCACTATTTTCCTACCATATTTTATTCGTCTTGTTTCGCTTATTTTGTCTTTAATTATATTTATTTGATTATTTGGGGCTTCTTTTTGTTTCTTATAGTATTCTTTAAGGCTTTCACTGATCTTCTTTTTTGCCTCTTCTGTATTGCTATGACCTCCAATTCGACCTTCACTCACCGCTTTCTGCCACTTTTCAGATTTTCTTAATATTTCTCCTGTATTACGTTTTCTATTAATCTCAATCGCACGTTGACGATGTTGCTCTTTTATTTCAGGTCGATTATGGTATTCTCTTGATTTTTTACTTAAAACCTGTTTAGTTTCATCCGAATGATGTTTTCCTAGAAAGGAGGGACCTCTTATTCCTCCAACTGCAATATTATATCCATTTGGAGACATACTATTGTTCTTCAAAATATATTCATTTTCAAACTTGAATACATCTTGATCAAAACAAATGATAAGCACTTCAAATCTAAATGAGTCTTCTCCATATTTCTTAACTGCTTTTTGTAGCAACGGACATCCAATATTTGCGCGTATCGCCGATTTATGATTCATCCATCTTTCATTTGGATTATCTTTTGTAGTGACACCAATATAACACTTCCTATTTACTGTATTTGTAATTTTATAGATGTATCCCATCCTACTATGTTAACTATGTTCAAACATTTTAAGCCTCAAAATTTATCGTTTATGTCTATATCAAGCCATAAAAGATGCCCCCAATCGGAATCGAACCAATGACCTACGCATTACAAGTGCGTTGCGCTAACCAACTGTGCCATAGAGGCGTTTGCCCTTAACTGGAATCGAACCAGTGACCTATCCCTTACTAAGAGATTGCTATAAACCAACTAAGCCATAAGGGCGTTATGGTGGAGTCCGTCGACTGCAGGATTCGAACCTACGTGGGCGTAACCCAACTGGTTAGTAATCAGTCCTCGTAACCTCTTGAGTAAATCGACTTCTCTCCACCCTATCATCTTTGTATCCCTTTAAATTCCTTTCTGCCATTTGCAAAGAAACGTTTCGATCTCATCACCATTCGAAGGATTGGCTAGAGGAATGTCCTTAAAAGCACGAATCACATCTGCGATTTCAACATAGGACAACGTAATCCGCTTGATATTTCTCTTTTTCGGAACAATATGCAATAACTGAACGGCTCTCTCAGGTCCGCCACCAATGATGTAGACTTTATCAATGAGAATGTCGTTGACTCGGCAGATCTCTGCGGTTATATCATAAATTGTAAGCATTCCGATCCCTTTCACGGGGGAACAGAGTGAATGAACAAAGAGGAAAATCTCGTCAAAGGTTTGGTTTGCATATTGTTTCAGGTCCTGTAATTCAGGTTTGGTCAGAACTTCATTGCACAGAATCGTTTTCCAACGACAATGACTGATGGCTTCGTGGAACGGTTTGCCTTTTGATTTGCTAAGAAAACTCATGGTTGATGATCCATATCGAATCTCTGTATTTCAATTTTTAGATAATGATCTAAACCCATGCCTCGATCTCTACCCACATGAGCATCGACCCTATCCTGCGTGAATGGTTCTGGCGTATCAAACAAATTCAAGACATTGACGATCAAGAAACGGTTGCCTTTGGAAATGTTTCCCTCGCCGTCGAGCGATTCCAGGAACTCGCCGCGTTTCTCCAGGCCTACTTACCATTCATGCGTCAATGGATGATGAACTATCTTGACAAGAATCGTGTCTCCATCTTCATTCGATACTGGGGTGAAATCTTGCAAGCCGAAAATCTATCCAGCAAGGAACGTATCACTCCTCATATTCTACAAGGAAAACAAGAGTGGGATTCCGTATTTGGAAAAGATCCTGCTGTCTCTACTGCACTGGCCGATCGTGTCGCCCATGAAACCCGACAGATCTCTGCCTTTTCTCATTGCGACGACCCTACCATTCTGGCGATTCACGAGGGGAAAGAACACAAATACTCTTGCGAATGGTTCGGTTGCGATTATTGTGAAGATCAAGAGCGTTCCTGGAGTTCAGAACTACACCGTCGCTTAACACAATCCTCTCATCCCTTGCTTAATCCCAAGAAACAGATCGGTCTCGCCTATGCCTTTCGAGAAGAACTCGATCGTGTCGTCGTGCAACCAAAATGGGAACCACCTCGTTCCCCCACAGAACGTACACCTTTTCCTAATGAAAAAATCGGTCAAACTCTCATTCAGCGATTCCGCGGTCTTCTTCCTGTCCTGATGAGTGGCTGGTCTCTATCCTATCAGTACGAGAAAGATCCCTATCAGCAATTCTTTCAGCTCTGGAGGAAGCTGGATGGAATCATGGGCGTCATTCAGAACGATTTGCCAATGCTGATTACCCTTGAATAGACCTAAATGATACCAGCAGAGGTTATCCAATGAGTGCCTACTTTGTTGTCCTCTCTAATCTGGCCTCGTTGCCCTGTATCATTTATTATCAATACCATCGCAAGTACTTTTATTCTTTGCAAATTCTGTTTACTTCGCTTTTTTCATTTCTGCATCATATGAACGATTCTGGTCTTGATGTCTTTATGGACCATGGTGTATTTGATTTTCTCGACGGTCTCTATTCGTATTTATCCATTTATTTATTTAGTATCTACTTGTTCTTATCCAATCACTATGAACTTCGAACGGAACTCTTCTTGATTCAAACCGTTCTTCAGGCACTTGTGTTTCTTCAAATTGGGGCCATCATCGTTCTTCCGTCTACAGCCTTCATGACCCTCATGATTTCTGGGTTTCATTTTCGTCATATTCGATCCATTTCGCTATGGAATCCCTATTTGTATCTCGGTGTTGCACTGGCAACCGCAGATGTTACGTGTTTCTTTATGGCAGTGCAATACGAGTATAACATTCTTCATGCGATTCATCATCTGATCGCGTTTAATTTACCCATCGTGATTGATAAATGTGTTTCCTATCCAAATGGAAATGGAACAAATGATCCACCTTCGATCCAACTGGAATCTCCTGCCATACGTCCTACCAATAATCTCGTTTCTTGATAGAAATGGGAAACAAGTCTGCTAAACCAGATACCTCCGATGAACCCCGGTTTCAATTGAAAAATGGAAAATATGTCAATACAAATGCACCTTCCATGCGTATGAAAGAAATCACTGCTCCGAATGGAAAAACCAAACTGTACATGCCTCAACCAGGATACATGAATGCATCATTAAATAAAAGTATGCAAATGAACATCGGCGTAGCAAAAAATGCATTGGAGAAACTACAATCTCAATACGCAAATAACCCCGATGCAACCAAACAGATTACAGATGTTCTAACAAAATTAGAAGCGATTGATGAACTAAAAGTAAATGATGCAGAGAAAAAACGCCGCGTGTACCGTTTGGCACAGATCGAAACCAAACTCGCTGAAAATGAACGGATCAAACAAACGCCAGGTGGAATCGCACTGGAAGGTGCCAAAACAGTAGCTTCCGCAACAGGAAGTGTTCTCGGTCTACTTGCCAGTATTTTATTGGGTGCGGCTCAAGGATCGGGCGCCGCAGGAGTCTATTCTGCCACACACATGGGTTCCAATCCAGCTCGTATTGGCGGAAGCAAGAGACGACGTATGACCAAGAAACGTCGCATGACCAAGAGACGATAAAGAGGCTGAATATCATGTACTTATTTGAAGATCTATAAGATACTCAAAAAAGTGCGAGCTGTGGGATTTTTATAGTTTGTATTTCCAAACGAATCCTCCTGCAAGTTTATTCTTTCCACAAAGGACATGCTGAATATTACTTTTCTTCACACCTGATGTTCGATCGGCTTCTGCAATGCTCCTGTACTCTTTTATCATAATACCATCAGTGTCATATTGTATAATTGGTTTACTTAATGCCTTTTTAATAGCTTCTTTTTGGGCATCTGATGCTGTATTTTTATTATCATTATAAAACAACTTGAGACTATCACTTATTTTCTTCTTAGTATCTTCTGATACTTTCTTATTACCAATCTTATATTTCTCTTTTCTATCTATCATAGCCTTCTTAAATTTCTCTGAATTCTTCACACTACTTGAAAAGTCAACATGCTCCAATGCTTTCTTATGTTTTTCACGATACGTTTCAAAATGATTTGGATTATTTTCTCTAAATAATCGACCCTTTTCTTTAATTTTCTCAATGGTTTCTGGCGAATGCTTATAACCTACTAGCCCATCTCCAATTTGACCACCTGATAGAATATTATAGCCATTTGGTACTTGTGAATTAAATTTCTTAATATATTCTTTTTCATATTTTACGACATCTTGGTCAAAACAAATGATCAAGATATCAAACTTGAAATTCTTTACTCCATGTTTCTTCATGGATTTCTTTAGTATAGGACATCCCTCTTTATAATTTACAGAATTGATATGTTTAGTCCATCGTCTTTTAATATCGGGTTGAATCGTTACACCAATATAGCACTTTCCTGTTATGATGTTTGTTATTTTATAAAGGTATCCCATTTATTCGATTGATATGTGTTGAAGATCTTTTAGATTCTCAAAACAAAACAATACGCAAGGTGGGATTCGAACCCACGCGGATTTCTCCAGTTGATCTTAAGTCAACCGCACTAACCGGGCTATGCGACTCGCGTGTTTTGTGGTAGAAATGTAAGTAGAACTTCATTGGCTTCGACCCCTCCATCCTACTCATTTCACCACACCTATTCATCAACAATCTTCTTTAAACTCTGTAGATATGAAGAACGTGTTCACCTACCAATCCACACAGGTACATTCCGACAACTTCAACGGATCCAGACGTGTCAAAACCTCCAGAGTATCCATCCGCGGATCCAAAGGATTCAAAGAAGTTTCTATTCAAACAAACGGTCGAAGAAAAACATCCAAAAAGAAGTTGTCCAAGAAAGAAATGACCTGCATTCGCAACTGTCAGTTTATCCCTGGATTGTTTCGTGATTGTGAATCATGCCTTAAATAAACTCCAAAATACTACGCTTTCGATCCTTCAGAACTTTGACCCTTGAGAACATGGCTTGATTCATCGCCACCGATGCCAACTTAATCATCCCTTCAATGTGCCATGTCGGATTGATAATTGTTATTTCCTGAAAGGTTGCGCCATACTTGGTCGTTAATAGCGCAAACAAGGCGTTTCCGAGCTTGATCTCTGCGGCATGCTTTACATCAAATCCATCCCCGTCAATGATGCATTTCCATGGTTTGTTCCCGATGGATTGAATCATGTTATCTACGTGTTTTAAAATGCCCTCCATATCATTGTATAATTTTGCCTTCGAAGGGTGCATATAAAAGGTTACCAGTCCTCCCTTTTCCGATACTTTTTTAAAAGAATGACTTGTTGGATCTGCCGCGCAGGTCGGGCAGATCTTCTCCATCGACTATGTTCTATCCTTTTTTTATATCCATCGTTTATACGCCTTTACAATGTCGATCCGTAGTAGAAATCATGAAGCGCGTAGAAACCGGGGAGCTTCTTCATGTTCCCCGTCTGGAAAAAGCCGCATTCTACCTTCAAAAACGTATGCTAGAAGTCATCCAACAAAATGAACGAATCCCCTGCGAACTCCACTTTTCTGTACAATTGAATCATTATACCAAAATGGTCGCTTCCACCTTATTGGATCGAGAAGACGAAATGGAAGGTGAATATGCTGTCTCCGAAATACGCTACTCCATTGAATTATGCGATCCTCCCTATATTATGGCAATGACTACCGTATCCAAAGAAGGAAGAGAACCTCTTCTTATTACTACTTCCCTCATTACCAAGCTCGCCAAATACGATCTCTATCATTTGTACTTCTGTGATCATTGCAATAAAGAACTCGTTGAACGAAGCAAAGAATGTTGTGATGCATGCGAGATCTGTAAAATAACGTATCGTGAAATGTGCCCCATTTGCCAAGACGAAGATCATGATACGACCCCTTCCGTCTGGGCCTCCCTCGAATGCAAACACGTCTTTCATAAACATTGCATTCTTCAAATTAAACCGTTCCAAACGGGACGAATCAAATGTCCCATGTGTCGACGGGAACAACCACAGGATGTCTCGTTCGTTTTGTAGCCGCGTTTAAAATCGAGATTTAGATTCTACGGATTCAGTGGGGAAACATGGCTGAGTAGCACAGTCGGCAGCTTGCGAAACTCTGTTAAAGTTTAGGTCGTTGGTTCGAATCCAACCTCGGTCGTTTCTCTTTTGATTTGATTTTTGATAAAACATCAAATCTATTTTCTTCACCCTATATGTAGAGAGTCGTCTTACAATGTCATGGAATACATTTTACATCGGTACATCGTGTGTTCATGAATATGCATCTCGACGCTCTCACCCTATGTACTCCCTTCCCATTCTTTTCCATGAAATGAAACATACTACGCCTATGATATTATCATGGTTAACACCACACACTCGATCTACTTCCAATCAATCTACTTTTGAACTACAGCATGCCACAGATGGTATCAAAGAGCCAGTTATTTATGAAAGAAGAATGCTTCGACTCTTTCATTATATGATACAATTTTCGATCGCATGTGCAATAAAAAGAAGTCCACGGATGAAATGGTCTGTTTTATGGAACATTTGGAAAACGGGCCGAGTTTCTTAACAGAAAAAATAGTATTTTTCTGTTGAGTTTTTTGATAGAATCATGAATGATAAATACATCGAAGACCATACTCTTTGATACACTTTTCCATGTGAGGCCGGCAGTTCTTACACGGTCGAGAATCAACCAGTTCATTGGTTCCTCTTGAAATCCGAAATACAATGAGAATCGCGCCATCCAGCTTGGTATAATCCCCTATTTTTTTGAGAACCGCACGCTCTGCATGAATCGATCGATCATCATATCCGCATCCACGAATGCGGGATCCGATTCGATTGGTCGCAATCTCCAACATTTTTCCACGCTTGATAATCATCGCAATGTGTACATGACGCAACCGCGTCGTCATCCAAAGCGATTTGAGCGATCGATTATTATGGAACAACTCAGTTATGAACTTCTTGTCAATCCGCATACTAACGATTGGGCACCCATGATTTAGATCGGTTGTTCATCAATTTTTATTTAGAATTTGATTCATCAGATCGTGGAATCACAATCACGTTCACGGCCGGTTCCGTTGAGATCGTGATCTGATCTTTGCTTAACTCATCCAATGGTTTCAAACTTGGTCTTCTGGATGGAGCCGCCGATGGGGCACGCGTAAATAACGGATTGTTCTTGAATTGAAGACGGGTCTCAAACGATGATCCACGCGGTTTTAATGAAGTAAACGCCGAAGTATCGGGTACCATACGTTTCTTTTCCGCCTCAATCTCATCCATGATCTTCTTCTGACGTGCTTCCAATACACGCTGATACTCTTCTTCTGATTCCTGAATGCTCGCTTTCTGTATTTCAATCTCTTTCTCCAAGTCTTTCTTTCGTTCCTCCAATGCTTCCGATAAGCGTGTATCAATCTGTGCACGAATGGTATCCTGAATTTGTGGTGAAAGAAGCTCGTTCAACGCCTTCTTCTTATGTCGCAACAACAACGCTGCCTCCGTCGCGACTTGTTTCAAACGTGCCTCCGAGCTCTCAAACACCTGAGTGTGCTTCAAATCACCACAGATGTCCGGTCTCTTCAGATCCGTTATCGATCCGAACAATTCTGTAAACAGCTCAATCGACTCTTGTGGAATGGGTGGCGATTGTTCAATCAAACGATCCAAATCCGCACGACAAATCTTTAAAAAGTCCAATGAATCCATACGATCATCCGGTTTCAATGCCAATTCTACCGCAATTAACCGTTGGAATTTACCCCATGCAATCGACACAACACGATGCGACTCTTCGAGTTGCGGATACCGTAAATAGTTTCCAATCGTTGTCAAAAGACCCGCGACCAAAGAAACGCCTCCAATCGCAAAACTTGCATATTTCTTTGACATGTCATCTTCAAATAACGATTGAATACCAAAGTTTGCCGTTCCACCCAGCGTGGTCAAAACAATAACAGGAAGATTGATCCAGATGGTTTTACTGTGGAAATGCTTTTCAGATTTATCATGCAACCATCGATAACACATGGCCAAATCACTCCATTCTGCCATTAATACCTCTTGTTCCTTCGACCATCCATTTAAAAAACGTTTCTCCTTGGGCGGTTCCTCCGCTCCAGGAGCTCCACGAACGGGAGACACAGAACGCGAACGCGGTCTCGGATCTTGTCTAACAGGATCCGATCCGTTGATAACGTTCACTCCTTCTTCTGTCATTCTTATTCTTTCCTTTTATTTTTTTTCGATTCCAATCCCAATTTATATAATGCTTCCACCTCCTTTTCCGTTAGATTCTCTGGAGTAATTCCCTTTGGTAAGGAAACAAATTTGGCCTTCTTTAGTGATGTCTTCATAATATAAGGACCATATTGTCCCGTTCGGATAATGTATTCTTTGAATGTCTTTAATGGACCTGAACCCTTCTTGGCTTCCAGTCTCTCAATGGTTTGCTCAAGAGGTTCTTCTTGAAAGGGAACAGATACATCCGCGCATTGCAAATAGGCTCCAAACTTTCCTGATTTTTTAACGATGGGTTGACCATTCCATTCTCCCACATTCGATTCTGGCTGAAACTGGGTCGCCTGTTCTTCCGTTATGTCCTCAAACAAGATGCCCTTCGGCCACCCCAGGAACACGGTATCTTTCTTCGTCTTTCCTTCAATCAGCAAGAGTGGACCATTCTTCGTCTGCACCGCCTTGAGACCGTTGCCGAATTCACGCACTTTTGCGTTTACTGCTTGCTTTGCATTTGGCCCTGGTTTCGTATTCATTGTTTCATATCGCGCCTGATATGAATTCCAAGTATCCTGCAATACTCCCTTCCATTCTTCCTGTCCTTGCGAAACACGATCCAGACGTTGTTCCATCTGTGCCGTGAATTCATAGGCAAATAAATCGGCAAACGTTGACTTCAAATATCCCCACACAGATCGTCCTAATTCCGTAGGAACCAATTTCTTTTTCTCTCCTCCCATTTTCTTCTTGGATTCATGTTTCAAAGGGGGCCATTCCTGTGGCTTCATTTGAAACTCTGTTAAGGTTATCTCCTTTGGAGGAATATCTCGGGTTTCTACATAATTCTTTTCTTGAATCGCCGCCAACAACGATGCAAACGTCGACGGCCGACCAATTCCATACGTCTCTAGTTCTCTCACCAGTGTTGCCTCTGTATATCGCCCACTGGCTTTTGTTTCCTTTGTCTCTGCTTTCATCGAAGTCCATGGAAGACGATCTCCTACTAACAAGGCTGTCGCCTGATCCCAGTCATGCGATTCCTCCTCATCCGATTCATCCAGGTCCACTACTTTACCCACCTTCTTCCATCCTTCAAAGGCAGTTCTCTTCCATACACTTTGCCATATGAAGTCCTCTTCCAACTTAATGTGGATGGTACACGTTTCTCCTTTTGCGGGCGACATGACCGATTGAATCGCCCTCTGCCAAATCAACCGATACACCTTTTTTTCCAACGCATCTCCATCCACCTCCACACGGTCCATATGCGTCGGTCGAATGGCCTCATGTGCCTCTTGTTTCAACGGATCTTTTTTTGATTTCTTGGATTCGGCAGAGGAAATGTAGGCGGGACCATAATGTTCTTGAACATATGTCTTGGCTTCTTCTACCGCTTCTTCGGATAAGACCGCTTGATCCGTTCGCATATACGTTATATGACCCGCTTCATACAATTTCTGGGCAATCTTCATCGTGCTCTTCGGATTTAAACCAAAGAGTGCACTCGCTTGTTGTTGTAGGGTACTGGTGATGAGTGGCGGTGGTGCACCCTGCGTCCACGGCTTTACTGTTTTTTGATGGACCGTTCCCTCCTTGGTAGTGTGCACGTTCTCCATATAATTCAATGCGGATTCTTGATCTTCTAGCTCATCCGTCATCGTTGCATTGATGGAAAAGGAGTCTTTTACAAAGGTGGCAGAAAGCTGCCAACTGGACGATGCCTTGAATTGATCAATGGCCTCTTCACGTTCTATCACCAATCGCAACGCAGGGGTTTGGCATCGACCCGCAGAAAGAGACGGTGCAACCGATTTCCAAAGAAGCGGGCTGATCGTGAATCCAATCATCATGTCCAACATCGCACGCGCCTGCTGGGCGTTCACGCGATTCATATCCAGTCGTCTTGGATGCACCACGGCGTGCTTGACGGCTTTTTCGGTTATTTCATGAAAGACAGATCGCAGAGCAGTCTCGGGTTTTAAACGTAATAGCATGCATACCGCATGGGAAATCGCTTCTCCCTCACGGTCATCATCACTCGCCAGATAGATTTGAGTGGCTTCTTTCGCCTCATCTTTTAATTGTTTGATCGCTTTTGCTTTTTCCTTGATCCATTCATATTTTGGCTCCCATCCACGATGAATTCCCACCGCATCCAATGCTTGTTCTAATGCTCGGATATGACCCATCGTGGCAATGACCCGCCATCCCGCTCCCAGAAATCCTTGGATCTTCTGACACTTGGCAGGTGATTCCACAATCACGAGGTTCATGGCTGTCTATTTCGATCCGATACAATGGATATCAATTTTTACCGAGGATACAATAGATATGCTGAAAACATCCACCGAACTTTCCCTTGAAATGGGAGTGCTTTCTGCCTTCAACATTGTCGCGGTCTACATCGCTGCGTTTGTCTATGATCTTCGCTGGTCAGGCATTCTCGCGGTCATGATTGTTGCCTCCCTCTTTACGGCAGTTCTCTCCAAATGGATCATTGGACAACTTCCCTCTCTCTCCAAAGATCCCCATGAACTTCTCAGTGAAAGCGTTTCCCTTCTCTTGATCGCAATGGTAAGTTCGATCGGTGTACTGATTGTTCTCTCCTACCGTTATAACCTACCCATGGCTCTCGGCATTTCGTTAATGTCGGGTCTCGCCACCGCCGTGGTACGCCATGTTTTGGCCTAAACTTTCATTAGAATCATCTAAATAGAATGGCCACGATTAACCAATCCAGTGGGCAAGGGGCTCTCTTTGAGCTCGTTGCGCGTGGTGTAAAAGATCATTATTTTGTAAAAGACTCCAAAGAAAGTGTATTTCCGTATGATGCACGCTATGAAAGTTCGGTTCACCATCTGGCCGAACGAAAAACCATGATCCCCTTAAATGGTGCCTCCTTCGGACAATCCTTCGAGGTCGAAATCGATTCCTATGGCGATGTTCTTACGGAGTGCGCTCTTGAAGTGGATCTTCCTACCTGGATCCCTTCTCTCCCTCTCGGATCCCCTTCTGGCCCTATGACGGATCCTGCGACGGTCAACCGTCTTCAATCCATTACCACGAACGATCTGTCTTCTACGTCCTATGGATATGTAAACGGGGTTGGATATTTTCTCTTTGAAAGCATTCAATTCTACCAAGATCAGTTCTTGATTCAAGAATGGAGTGGAGATGGTCTATTGGCCAAGCAACTGACGGAAGGATCGTTGAATTCATCGGGTCATGCCTTATCCAATGCGGGATGGACCGCTTCCACAACGCGAGGGTTGCAACTTCGTGCTACCCCTGGACATGTTCGAATCGTTTTGCCTCTTCCTGGAACACAATGTCCAGGGGATGGAGGATTCCCCTTAGTCGCCATGCCCTGGCAAAACTTTCGAATTCGTGGAACCCTACGCAAACTCGAAGATCTCATCGTCTGTAGCGATACAACCGTTATTAAACCTGCCCCTTGGAGTATTCCATCCATGAAAGTATTATATGATAACGGATCTTCGTATTCCTTTACCCCTTTGGAACGTACTACACTCTCCAGTCCTACCATCATGCTATCTACGATTCAACAATACGTCCCTCCCTCTATTCAAGAAGAACTTCGATCCAAACCCATTCAAATCCCGTTTCGTCGTCAATTTGAAAACAAGTTTACCTTTGGAGAGCTCGATTTCATCTCCTTGGACAAGGGAGGTATTGCCGCATGCACACGTTTCATTGACGGTCGTCATCCTACCGAACGTTTGTTTTGGTTTTTCCGAAACTACAATGCTCTTGATCGAAATCAATTGGACAATTGGTACAATGATTATTTTGATACCAACCCTACGACGCTGGTTCAACCCTTTACCACACCATACGGCGAGTTCTATTATCGTATCAAGTTGAATATTGCAGGCAAGGATCGAGAAGAATTGAATGAACCATTTGTATGGAGCAGTATCAATCAACTCGTCAAAGATGAAAAAGCAAATGGTTCTCACATTGGTTCCATGAACTGGTCCACGGGAGAAAAATACGGAACCATGTATCCTGCGGAACGACAACCAGAAGGGACCGTCAATTGGACAACGGCGGATCGACCCACGCTGTACCTTGAACTCGCCAATATCAATACCAATCCACTGTTGGGTCAACGCAAGGCCGAATTTCGTGTTTTTACCGAAGGATGGAACGTGTATCTTGTCAAAGAAGGACGAGGAAAGGTTATGTTCGCTACATAAATCCGCAAGTCTAGTAGTCGGATGAGGAGCCTACGGTCTCGTACTCGAAAGAAATCCTGTTGCTGTGTTGGAATTCTCACCGTTCCACACGCACGCAAATCCAAATATGGAACCTCCCATATTATGAAGCCCTACGTCGATTGGTTTGAACAACGTGGAATTCGTGTATTACCCATCCCTTTTGATACAAAGGAACACGAGGTCTATTTTCAAATGGTCAATGGACTTTTTCTTCCAGGAACCGATCGTGGATTTGATGTTCAAAATGAAACCTTTATGAATTCCCTTCGTATTTTCTACGAACTCTCCACGCGAAAAGGAGAATATTTTCCGATCTGGGGAACCTGTTTCGGAATGGAACGATTGATTGAATTGATTGGTGGTTCTAGAAGCTGGAAATCCTTTCCTGCCGAAGGTCTCTTTCCCATTCGTATTAGTCGTGATACCACTCGTTCTAAGATGATCCAGTCGTTTCCTTCTCCTTATCTCGACTACCTTGAACAACAAAAATCCACTCTTCAATATCACGAATATGGAATCTCCGTAGAAGAGATGAAAACCAATCCCTTGCTACGACGATTCTTTTCGGTTCTTGCTACCTCGCTCGATGAATCAGGAAAAGAATACGTTGCCGCCATCGAATCCAAACATTATCCCATCTACGCAGTTCAATTTCATCCTGAACAACAACGATCCACCATTCCCTTTCTTGATTTCTTCCATTCTGAACTCAAGATGAACTCTCATCGATGTCCCATGATTCCTCGCGTTGGAAATGTCATTTCTGCACATAAATGCATGCATTACGAGGGTCTCAAACATCAGATGTGCTATTTTTTTAGCTAAAAGTTCCCAAAAACAGATTATTTTAAGAAATATATCAAGTTCTTAAAACAGTCTTTTATTTTTATAAGTATTTTGAGCACTTTTTGGAAAAAGTGCTTATTGTTTAAATCCACCCTTGATCCATTCTGCGACCTTCATGGTATCCGAGCTCTGAAAAATCGGTTGAGGGACGCCGTTGACGATCGCCAGAAAGCACGGAATCGTTTTTACCCCACAATAGCCTGGGGTATAATCATTTTCATCCAAATCACATACATACCATACGATTCGATCGCTCAGGGAGAGCAAGAGAGGAACATCGATTTTCTTACACGGATTGCACCAGGAGGCAGTAAATCTAATGATAGTTATGGGGTCATGCGGCACGTTCTTTTGAATCAGGCTTTCGAAAAACTCCTGGTTCGGGAGGGGTGTCATCTTTCGTGGTTCGGACATTCTTGGATCGATAATAGGTTAATGAAAGACCAGTGATCGCAATCAGTACGATGGTACCTAATAGAGTAAAGTGAAGCATATTTAGGTCGCCTACTATTCCTGATGCACTTGCTGCGGCAACTGCCGCTCCTCCTGCCTGTTTTGCCGCTGCAACTGTTTCAGGGGAAATGCTCTTGTACAAATCCAACCCAGGCAATGCCGACGAGGCCGATGTCATCGCTGCGGTTGCCTTGTCTACCGTTTCTGAAATTTCTCCCACGATGTTGCTTCCCTTCTCTACCGCGGTTTTACCCAACAAAATCGCATCATCTGCGGTTTTCACAACGCTGTCCACCGTCTTGATCGCCGCCTCAGCGGTTTGCTGAAACGGCTGCAAGATTTCATTCACAATCTTGGTTATGGTTTCCACCGGACTAAACAACGCACTCAAGAACGGCCAACGTGCCAGCATCTCTTCTTCCACCGAACTCGATGCCGCACCAAAATATCCTGCATGTTCTGATACAACTTGTTTGGTATCCGTAAAGAATCGAATCATGTTCCATCCCCACCATGCTAGTGCAAGTGGGGCAAAAATAACGGAAATCATGCATACCAGACGAATGATTCCACGCTGTTTGTTTCCCACCAAAAAGGAATCAAGACCAAACATTCCTCCAAAAATCAGCGCCATCGCATACATAAAAAAGCGCATGTGTTTCTTATCTGGCTCATCCTTCGCCAATACACCACACGCAATTCCTTTCGGTCCCAATCCTGGAACTCCAAGACCATATACTTTAATGGTATCGGCATGAAACAATGCCTGTGCGGCATCATAAATCCACCATACACCAAAAAATAAAAGGTTCACCACCAATTTTGCCAAAAAGGTCAGCGGAGATCGAAGGTACAAATGATCCAACGCCAGGAATCCACCAATCAGGGAAAGTCCCAAGAAGACATCATAGGAAAGAAAGGTACCTCCATTGTCCCCCTCATTCCCATTATTATTTCCATTGAAGACAAGCCCTTTCTGCCAAAATTCAATTTGAGAGACGCTCGCGCTCATTACTTAGTCCTTCTTTAAAAAAAGAGACCCAAAAACGCCCCATTAAATCGTAAACAACAATCCTCCAAATCCATTAATGACACGAAAGACATTATAGTTTCGTGCATAGACGACCACATGGCAGTTTCCACGTTGTTGCCAGGCAGGAAGGGTCGGATTGCTCAAAATCGTATTCATTTGAATCTGCCATACCATACTGTCAATTCGACTGGCATTCATCGTTCCCGTTGGCTGGGCATCTTCCGGTCGCAAGGCAAAACTGTAATTGTAGATGAAGGAGTTGACCGGAGTCGTGGTATGATGTTCATAGGGTTGCTGAAGACGGAAATATTGTGGGGTTCGCTCCATAAAACGATCATACCCGTCCAACTGTAGCTTCGCCGTGGCAATCAAGTCCAACCGTGCCGCTGGCGCATTGGAATTGACATAGGGTAAAATGGCAGGAGGCGTGTATTCACCAATCGCTAAATTGCTATAATTAAACCATTCATTGCGATTCTCCATCGAATCACGTTGTACCACAAAGAAAAATTCCTTAATGGGATGATTGAATTCAATCGGAACCGTCGCCGTGGTCTGATTCGAAGTTATCGCATAAGGAGGCGTATACTGTACCTGTTCAATCACATACTCGTGCGTCTCACTTACAAAACGACGGCGCTCATCCACATCCAAAAATACGAAATCGCCCCATAGAATCATACTCGTAATCGGCGTCGTACAACTCACTTGAACCGAACAGGCCGGCATCCATCCCTCCTGTGTCGTCGGCGGAATCGGCGGAGGAACCCAGAAGAGCTGTTGGAGAGGTCTCAGTGTAATATTAATACGAATCGGGCTATACTGAAGTGCCAATAGAGGCAAATACATACCAGGATTCTGGCAGAAATAGAACTGAAGCGGAATCAACAAATGTAATCCATCCGATTGAGTACTGGGCTGAATATCAATCAAGTTATAAGGTTCTACACGACCCAACATTTCATTCAACGTCATACGCTGACCATGCGGGGTTGTCATTTGTGTCCAAATTTCCATCCATTCTCCTGTCTGACGATCAATTTCCTGCTCACCCACTTCAAATGTGATTTCCTGAATCAGGGCATGACCGATTGAGTTCGTATACGAAAGAGGATTTCCATTGGTATCCTTAATTTGAGGCAGAACAACCTCCAAATACACTCGACCCAACAGGTCTCCTCGGCGCGGAATCAGGCAAGTAATGCGCTGTCCGAAATTGGGGGTTCCATCAAAATACATGGGTTGCGACTCAATCGCAAAATTGGTGTGTCGACGATAGACCATTTTAAAAAAGCTAATCTGGGGATTCCCCGTCAAAAACAAATCTTGTTTTCCTGTGGCGACGAGTTGTAGTAAACCTCCACCCGCTGGCATCCTGTTAGTTGTTCCGGATATTTAACTTTAGACTTGCACATTGATGATTTTCATTCTGATGTCATTCTAGATGAGCTCCTCGGGTATCACGCCGATCAATAGTGGTCCGTTGATCATTCGAACCTATAATGATAGTTCGTCGAATCAAACCTTTCTTCTTGGAGCATATGATCTTCCCATCTCAAGTAATTATGTACCGATTACATCATCAAACGGTCAAATCGTTCCTTCTGATAATATTTACGTGTCATCTGTATCAGGATCGACGATAAGAACCAGTACACTCTTTACCGCATTACTCAATGCATCGACGGCAAACATCTCTACCGTATATACCTCCACCGCAACGGCAACGACACTTAAATTTTCAACCATCTCTGGATCATCCATCTATGCCAATACTGCCCTCATGGTATGCACCATGAATGCTCCATTAGTCAGTACTAGCTACCTGACTTATTCAAGTATAACCGGTTCTGCTGGAAGCAATATTGTAGTAGACAATCTCAAGATTAATGCCAGTATTGATGCCACCAATACCACCCTCAATGTCGGAAATATCAACTTTAATTCCATCAGTGGTCTACAAAGCGTAACCTCCGATAAAGTCATTAGCAATTCCATGTCTACCAATCAACTTTCTACCAATTACCTCTCCACCATTCAAATTTCTACTTCTCAAATCTATGCATCTGCCATATCCAATTCCGTCAGCAATGTATCCTCTGTACTCGCTTCTACCATGATGGCCTCCACCTTGGCGATTTCCAGTATAATCGGATCCACGATAACAACATCGACACTTGCCGCCTCCACCATTACTGTTTCCAGTATGATCGCGTCCACGATGAAAGGATCCATTGTTTCGGGTCCCAACGGAACCGCCGTTACCCAGATGATTATCGGAACCTATACCACAAGCGCCGCAATTGCAGCCGGTGCAACCACAAGTTTTACACAAACCATTACGGGCCTTACCACAAACTCGATTGTTTCCTATGGTATACAGCATAATGGAACATTGAACTATACATGTACGTTTTCTGTCACTACGAATAGCATAACATGGTATGTTTATAATCCAAATGCAACCGCTAGCAGTGCCACCATTCATTACGCAATTTACAACTATTAACCCAATATCAACGTCGTGTCGCCGATATCTGACAGCATGTATATACGGTCGTTAAAAATAATGCCCAGTAGATAGAATGTCATCGGGTGATTTCAATTACGTGACACTCCGAAATATTGTTCCGTCCAACTCGGACGGATCCCTTGTCCATAATGGGTACGTTTTCACGATCGGACCCGACTCCAAACAGTTATGGACCAATGATTTGTATCTTCGAAATTTATCCGTCAGTACCATCTCAGTCAATTCCACACTGAGACTTACCAATGGATCTTTTCAGATTTTTTATGCCTCTAGCCTCACGGGTTCCACCTCCCAAACCCAAACTCTGACCGTCTATTCTACCATCGATACTTCCACCATTAGTGGCAATAATGTGTTCTATTCCACCATGAATGGATCTACTCTTACCACCTCGACCTTGAATGTATCCACCTTATATTATTCCTCTCTTTTCGGATCCTCCATCACCACCTCCACCATCAGTGGTTCTACAATCTATTATTCCACTCTCGTGGGAAGCACTCAGGCGACCTCCAGTTTCTTTGGATCCACCATTGCCTTCTCTACAGGAACCGCTAGCACCCTCTTTGTCAATGTTCTATCTGCCTCTACTTCCAATACCAATAACGGATTCTATTCTACCCTAACCGGTTCCTCCATCACCACCTCGACCCTTTCAGGATCCTCCATCTATTTTTCCACCCTTGCCGGTTCCACCCTTCTGTATTCCACCGCCACAGGAAACATCCTTACTAACAATGCCTTTTATGGTTCCAGCGTCAATACCAATAACGGATTCTATTCCACTCTAACCGGTTCCACCCTTACCACCTCTACTCTTAATGTTTCTAGCCTCTATTACTCTTCTCTCTTTGGTTCCTCCATCACCACATCTACCTTCTTTGGATCCACCATCGCCTTCTCTACAGGAACCGCCAGCACCCTCTATACCTATTTGTTTTCGGGATCAACCGTGAATATTAATAACGGATTCTTTTCGACCCTAACCGGTTCTTCCATTACTACATCTACGCTATCCGCTTCCACCTTGTATTATTCTACTGTTGTGGGAAGCACACTCACTACTAGCAATTTTATCCTTCAGTCCACCATGACCGGTTCCACTCTCAATACTATCAATACCACCTACTCCACCCTTCTTGGATCTACCTTTACCACCAACACGGGCTTCTGGAATTCAACCCTAACGGGATCAACCATTACCACCACTCGCCTGAACTTTTCCTCCATGATCGGAAGCACCATTTCCACCAATACACTGAATGCTTCCACTCTTATCACGGTATCGACAGGAAATCTCGGTATCGGAATGACGAATCCCACCTACAATCTCCAGACCAACACCTTTAATACGGTCAATCTCTCTGGAAACTATCTCCAAACATGGATCAACGTCTTTACAGGAACCGATGCCACCGCCTTTACCGCCACCTACAACGGAACCATGTCCGGTCCATCAGGCAGCCCTGCTGCCATGTCCGTTCTCCTTGGTGTCTACACCAATACCGTTCTGACCTATACAGGCAACCTGGTTCCTGGTAATGCGTACACCTTTACCATTACCGCTAAAATGACAGGAACCAATCCTTACTTTTACCTATGCAATCACCTGACTACCAGTCCCGCCGATCAACAAATTCCAGGATCCAGCTCCGTGAACATTTCGGGAACCTACGCGACCTACACCGTCAGTTTCGTTGCTCCCTCTGGTAAATTTGGTCTCTCTTTCGTCTCCCAGGGAGGACAAACCGTTTCGTATTATGGATTTCAAATTCAAGGATTCTTCAGTCAATTGACGGGTGGCATCGGAATCGGAACCACCAATCCACGATACGCGGTTGATGCCCCCATTGGATCCATTCAAGCCTTTAATTTACAACAATTCGAATGGATCAATACCCAAACATCCAATACCCTCGGATACAATCCTGCCTCGGGTGCGGGATTATACAAAATCGCCACACTCGGTACCACGACCGCAGGTTTCGGTATGGTGAATGTTCGCGGACAAATCGGTGGATTTTTGAGCACGGGTGTCATGTATGTCGATTTATCGATTGTAACACGTAATGGACTGAAAGTATGGGGAACGGTCTCAGGATATCAGAATTCATCCGGCCTCTGCGATCTCGTCTACAGCATCAATGCCAGTTCAACCTACGACATTTATATTTACATCAAATCGACGACCAGTATTGTGTATGATCTCATGGTTTCAGGAGCATCAGGAAACAATGTCCTTTATGATCCTGCCACCGCCGCACTTCTCAGTACCGCCATGGTTCCCTCTACTTATTCGTTGACCTCCATGGCCAACATTTATCCCAGCTCCAACGGATATGTCGGAATCGGTTTAACCAGTCCTTCCTATACCTTAGATGTCGCTGGAAACGTTAACGTGTCAGGTTCCTTTCTTGTCAATGGAACGCCTTTGAGTGGCGGCGGTGGAAGTGGTGGTGGCCAATGGGGTAGCGCGGGATCCAATATTTATTACAATTCAGGATATGTCGGTATCGGAACGGTGAATCCGACGACGACTTTGTATGTCTATGGAAACAGCGGAACGGTTCTTGGAACTACCATTCAAAACGGTAGTCTGGGCGCCAACTCCTATACCCAATTAACCCTTCTCAACGATACGGGCATTGGTTGCAATCTCTTTATCAACTCTTCTGGACGAACCTCGGATGGTGGTGCGATTAGTATGGCAACCCTTCGCAATGACGCTGGTATTTTACGTCTTCAAGCTCAAGGAGGATCCAGCAATCCTACCTATGGGATTATCCTTCTTCCCTCTGGAAACGTCGGTGTTGGATCTAGCAATCCACAAACGACATTCGATGTGGCAGGAACCATTCAAGGACAAACGGCATTCCAAAGCAGTTCCAGTGTTGCCTTTCCTACCATCGGAACCCTACAAGCGGTCTATCTTGGTCAATCTGGTGCTGCTGCGGCACGCGGTACGTGTGTTCGTTTTGGTGATATTGTGGGTGCTGCCTATTACGTTGCCACGGGTTCTACGAATTTGACCTTCTATAAAGATGTTAGTGGAGGAAATCCCGTTTCCGTCATGTATTTTACAGGTGGATCACTTACCGGTACAACCCCCAATGTAGTCATCAATAATCAACTCGGTGTTGGAACCGCTCCTGCCTATCCTCTCCACGTCTACCAAGGAAGTGCAACATTTACGCCCACTGCGTATTTTACTTCACCATCCTCGGATACCACACTGGATCTTGTGAATACTGCCACCAGCGGACGCTACTGGCGCATTGGTTCAGGAGGAACCGGATCGGGTGGAGGAGTGGGAAACTTTTATGTATTTGATTCCACTGCATCTGCGGTGCGAATGGTCATCAATTCCACTGGATATGCGGGTATCGGAACCGCGACTCCTTCTGCTTATCTACATGTATACCAAGGATCATCCAATATTGTGGGATTACGACTTGAATCTAGTGGAACCGGTCTTGGATCAGGTCTACAAATGGTCAATTCCTCAGGACGAACCTATGGAATCTACTCTGGAGCCGATTCCTTATTGCACATAACCGATGTTACCTCTACTACTGATCGTATTGTCATTAACTCCTCTGGATCTGTTGGAATCGGATCAGGTTCGCCCGCCTATACACTCGATGTGGTAGGAACCGTTCGCGGAACAACAGGAGTCGTGGCGGGCAATGGAACGGGCGCAGTCGCTCTCAACCTATTGGATATTCCCTCCGCAGCATGGCAAATCACGACTGGCAGCAATAACCTTTCGATCAATAACAATTCTGCTTCTTGGACGAATCGTTTAACCCTCACTCAATCAGGACTTCTTGGAATTGGAACCGCCACGCCTGGCTATGCAGTGGATGTCGTGGGAAGTGTAAACATAACGGGATCATTTCTTGTGAATGGAGTCGCCTTTTCAGGCGGTTCGTCATGGTTATCATCGGGTGCCAATATTTACTTCAATACAGGATCGGTAGGAATTGGAGTATCCAATCCTTCTACCAAATTACATATCTATTCTACCAATGCTAGCCCCTTCTTCCTGGAACAATCATCCACCAATCCCAATTATATAACCTTTATTTCCAACGGAACAACATATGGATATTTTGGATTAGAAAAGAGCGACGGAACCGGTCTGTTTGGCAGTAATACCGCATATGGTATGTCCTTTGGAACACCCACGGCTACCAATGTGAATGTAGCTACCAATAATGTTGTTCGTATGACGGTGGTTTCGGATGGAACGGTTGGAATTGGTACAACCACTCCAGGAAAGTTATTAGGTTTATATGGAGCTAACCCCACTCTCAGTATTAAAACATCCACCGCGGCGTATTCTGGTGGATATGCTACCCTGTTGTTTGATACCGCCACTACCTATTATCCATTAGCACAAATTACTGCAACGGATGTAGGTGTTAGTCCAAATGTATATCAAGGTATTTTGCAGTTCTGGACCCAGTATAACTCCACCTTGGTGGAACGTATGCGTATTTCTTCAACGGGACTTGTCGGTATAGGAACCAATAATCCTACCGCAGGTCTTCATATCAAACAATCCAGTGGAGTAAGAATAACAGGAACGTTTGGTAATAATTCTACGCGACCTGCCATTTCTACTGCTCCAGGTGGCTATGAAATTCGCGCCAGTTCTGGTTCAGGAGGTGATGGTGCAGATGATGGATTTCTTCGATTGTCTGCTGGAGGTGGTACCTCAACCACTACACAATCGTATATTGACATATCAGGATATAGCACCGTGAATGATATGATTGAAAATATTGTATTTGGAACGGCAGGAACAGAACGTATGCGTATTATATCCAGTGGATTGGTTGGTATTGGAACCGCTAGTCCTGGTACCTTTCTAACCTGTTATCAGCCGTCGAGTACCGGTTGGGCAGGTCGTGGATATTTCGGCGGAGATACTGCAGGAACCGTTTTGGGAGAATACAATAGTATTGTTCAAATGGGAGGACATAATAAGGCGTTAAATACATGGATGAAAATATGTATTAATCCAGATCCTACCGCCTTTGTCGGAATTGGAACCAACAATCCTACCGCAGCTACTCTTCACGTTGGAGGTGCCATCTATGCCTCAGGAGACATAACTGCCTTGTCGGATCAGCGCTACAAACAAAATATCATTCCTTTGACAAACTGTTTGGATTCCATCTGTTCCCTCACGGGCTATTCCTATACACGAAATGACTACAAACCTGGCGAATCCCAGATTGGTCTGATCGCCCAAGAGGTCAAACCCGTGTTTCCTCAAGCCGTCAATTACGACGAAACCAGCGACATCTACAGTTTGAACTATACCGCCCTTATTGCACCCTTGGTACAATCCATCAAGGAACTTCGTGAACAAGTGAATCAATTGAAGGCTCGTCTTGGTTAAAACTTGGTTAGAACTTGTATAATTATTTTATTCGATTGCAATCCAATAAAATAGTTTTTACACCTTTGGCTTTTATCGTCCATACAATTCCATACGCATGGATCGATTCAATCCAGGTGCACCACAACATCCATAAAAATCACCCGCACTATAACTGGCGGATGCTGCATTCCATCCAATCGACATACCAATACCACCCGCTGCATCCGATGAACTAAAATCGCCAGGGGCATTTTCATTAAATACAAATCCCCAACGCATTAAATTATTAATCGATCCAAGATGGGTTCCTCCACCAAATACCATACGTTGTGAAGGCGTTTGATATGACCAGATGGAACTAGAAAATCCAGGATAGGAAAGTGGATTCGGATAGATCGGCGAATCGCGCGTATTGGATGCGGAGAATCCGGTTAACGCAGTGGTACGAGCACCTCCACCATAATAGTTATTCACCACCCATGTCCACGAATCAGGCGGTGATGCGATACTGCCACCTGTATATCCTGTATCAGGCCAGACAGCCATCACGTCCTTGATCATCGCATAATTCATAACATCAAACTTGGCATCTGCATTCGTACGATCTGTACTTCCTGTATTTAACGTATTGACACCTGTCCAGTATCCTGAACTGTATTCAAACGTTGTTCCACGCGTTGCCTTCATTAACATCATCCAACCACCTCCATTCCACGCGCTGTTCATCAAACAATAGGTCGGTGTTGAGACTCCATTCACATTAATATAATACACACCATCTGTATTGGTAGAAGGAGAGATTGCCTTGATAATACGAGCACTCTCCGCAGGAAAAGCAGAGGCAGATCCCAGACTATAATATACATAAGGTGCAAAGTTGCTTGTCGCTGAAATCGTAGAACTCGATAGATACATATAAAAGTTATATCCTCCACCACCATCTCCATATTGAATACGAATCGGATAATATGTTCCTGCAGTAAGATAGATATTGCCCGACACGTACGTCTGACTATGTCCTCCACCATTGTTTACAACACAATTGCTTGTGGTGTATCCTGCCAAAGCGGTTGAACCCACCCATACATAGGAGGCATCATCCGACGCCGTTGTAAAAGTATAGGTATTGGTCGATGGCGCCAAGAAATACCCAAACCATTCTACTGAGAATACAGCACGCGAAATAGTTGACCCAGTTGAAGCGGCAAGAGACGACATATCCGTCGTCGTTCCAATGTAATCTTCCGTCCACCCACTAAATAATGATGGATTGTCCGCAAAGTATTGACTGGATTTAGTGGAGACATAGGTCATGGCTGCCGAAAATACAGCCGTTCCTTGGCCACCATTTCCTCCAGATGATCCAGTCGCACCTGTAGAACCAGATACACCCAGACCTCCAAGGGATGATCCTGCTGAATTTTGAGGATTGGATCCTTGACCTCCTCCTCCTGCTGTATATCCTACTCCATTGATCGTAACCGTCGTAGTTCCACCCGATGCATCCGTTCCACCGCCTCCACCAATCGTAATTGATGCTGTCCATCCTGATATAACATTCACGCTATACGTTTGTACATATCCTGCATTCCCTCCCGATCCTGTTCCACCAGTTTGGCCACCACCACCACCACCCATGAGTAGCAGCTGTACGGTTCCTGATGTCGTAAAGGTATAGGTCGTATTCGATTGATAGAAGAGTTCCGCGGATGCAGCACCTGTACTAGATGTATTCACATATAGATAGGCAAACCCATTCGCTCCCTGGCCACCTGATAGGCCATACATTGCAAACCAGTATCCACCACCTCCACCGCCTGCACCAAATCCTGCCCCTCCATACCCTCCATATCCTCCGTTGGCACCTCCACCATTTGTAGCGGCAGAGGAAACAGTATATCCTGCGACCGAGACTCCACCTGCTCCACCACCACCGTTATAGTAGGAATTTCCAGGGATTCCTCTACCTCCACTTGCCGCACTAAATGATATCGTAGGGGTAAGAAAGACACGGTACGTGAATCCTGGTTTTAATCCTTTTGATTTTCCTGCGAATTGCGACATGGAAATGTTTACGTCCGTTACACCTGGAATGCCTGATCCATAGGCCGGTGCATAACTTGGACGGTATTGACTGAGACTTACTGGATTTGAATCATTGGGTCCAAGCACCCTTCGAAGATCCGAGAATTCAATCGGACCATTCGGAAGAGCCATCCTTGGTATGGAGTAATATTAATTACTATGTGTTATTACCATGATCTAGAACAGTGGTATATTTACCAAAAAAATATGACGGAATACCATTAGATAGGATGGCCTCGGGCGATTTTAATAATCTCATCCTCCGAAAAGTCGTTGCTTATAATCCCGACGGCTCGTTCATCAAAGATGGATACGTCTTTACGGTTAGTTCAAATGGTAAACATAACTGGACGCCTGATCTTAATTTGAATCGTATGGTTCTTAGCACATTCACCCTCAACTCCCTGCTCTACGTCTCCACCTCCCAGTTCGACTCAACGTCGATCTCGTCGCTTTCTGTTAGCAGCATGAACTTATCCAGTGTAACTGTCTCCACGATGAATGTTGCCAATACTACTTCTTATGGTTCTATGGTTGGAAGTTCGATTGTGAATTCCTCTCTGGCGGGAACCAGTGCCGTCCTCTCCGCCATTTCCTTCTCCACCCTTCAAGGATCCACCTCTTTTACCACCAATGCAACGGCCTCCTCCCTCACGGTATCCAGTGGATTCATTTCCACCATGAACAATATCATCATCACGGCATGTAGTTTTAGCGCCTCTACCTTTGTCTTCTTGACCACCAATTTTCAATACAGCGTCATCTCCACCTTGTCCAGCAATAATATAAGCAATGCCTCTACCTTTTTGGGATCCACCTTAACTGCCATCAATGTCAGTACATCCATTCTGTCCTTTTCGACCCTCTTCGGAAGTACCATGACGCTCAATCAGGCAACATGGAACTCCACCATGAACGGCTCCAGTCTCGTCGTTCGCAGTGTCAACTATTCCACCCTAACAGGATCAACTCTTAGTACCAATGCCATTGTTTTTCAATCCACCATGCTTGGATCCAGTATCATTGCGAGCACCCTTGTTCTTCAAAACTCCCTTAGCACCTCGACCCTTGTCGGATCCACCATCCAGATGAACCAAATGGCGATTCAGTCTACTGCAACGGTTTCTACCATCAATCTTACCAGTGGAACCTATTCCACCCTCTCAGGTTCGACTCTTGCTCTGAACACGGGTTTCTGGAACTCGACCCTCATCGGATCGACGCTGAATGTTAATCAAGGAACCTATTCAAGCCTTACGGGGTCCACTCTTTCCTTAAATACCGGATTTTGGAACTCGACCCTCATTGGATCCACCCTGAATTTTGGACAAGGAACCTATTCTACCCTAACCGGCTCCACAGTGGGCGCAAACGTGGTTGCCATTAACTCCTCTCTCACGGGATCTACCATGACCATGACTGAAACGTTGTATTCCACCATGACCGGTAGCAGTATTGTAACTGGTGCCATTTTTGCATCTAGTTTAACGGGCAGTACGATTAGTTTTACCAACTTATCCTTCAGCACCCTTACCATTAGTACAGTCACCGCCAATGTCATCTATCCGCTCTCCATGGTTGGAAGTTCCATTCGAACGCAAATGATATCGGCTTCTACGATTCTTACCGTGTCCACGGGTGGAAAGGCGGGTATCGGTACCAACACTCCGAACTACCCTCTTACCGTTTCCAATAGTGCCTTCAAAACCATGGAAGTCAATCGTATTAGTACTGCCACCAATAACTTTTATGCCTCGGGAACCGTATATTCCATCACTCATCCAGATACGGCATTCCGTGGTGAATATGCCTATGCTTATGCGGGTGCGAGTACCATTGCCACCACTACCGAATCTCAGGCTGTCGGATATTATGCCATTGATGTCGCCAATCTCGGTATCTTTGGAACGGATACCGCGGGTGGACCATCGGGTGCCACTTTTTACATGGATCCCAACAAGACCTTCTTCCAAAATACCAATCTTGGCATTGGAACCACCGCACCCAACTGGTTGATGACCGTGGCCAAAGACATTCCCATCGCGACCATGACGCTGAATCCCATGGATGCCCAACTGGTTATTTCGGGTAAAACCAATACAGGAACCCTCAAGTTTGGAACGTATTATACCAATACGGGAACTCCGTTGTTCGGAACCGCCATTCAAAGCAGTTATATCACCGCAGGTTATGATGTTGGTTCCTCCATAACATTAAATCCTCTCGGCGGAAACGTTGGAATTGCCACCACCAATCCATCTCAACTCTTTCATGTGATGGGTGCAATCGCAACCGATGCGGGTGCTCCTTATGGACTTCTTCGGCTCATTGCTTTCAATAATGCTACCTACATTCAATCGGGTCTATCTGGTTCCACGGGATCCGCTGCACCCCTGTACTTTACCACCATGAACAGTGGAAGCATTTGGGTCTCCATTAGCGCAACCGGTATGGTGGGAATTGGTACGGCTTCCTCCACCATTCCCTTACAGGTCAATAACAATGCAGGAACGTATAGTACACCTGCCGCATCCATTTCTGATGGCCCCGCAGACATAACAGGAACCTATGGTATGCTTCATTTGACACGTCCCAGTGGAGCAACCGATAACAAGGGACATTTGACACTCATTCGCAATGGATCCAGTGTATTCAACATTGGATACTTTTCAGGAACCAACACGGTGGGGTTTGTTTCGGCAAATAACATGAACAGTTCCAACGGAATGTTTATCATGTCAACTGGATATGTCGGTATCGGTACCATAACACCGCAGAGTAAATTTCACGTTTACAACGGTGTTACGATTCTTTCTTCAGGAACTACTAACAATGCTCCTCCTTATGCCACACCCACCACTCTTCATTTGCGCGGCCCTGCCGCCACCAGTACACAACTTGTCTGGGAATGTGTGAATGTGAACACTGCCGCCATTACTGCCTCCACTGGATATGGATTGTCCTACGGAACACAGGGAGGTGATCATGTATTCCGAACGGGTTGTGCCTATAATGGAGACTTTTCGGCAACAGGATCCGAACGATTCCGTATTACATCAGGTGGTTCAGTCGGTATCAATAGTAGTTCACCTGGATATACATTGGATGTGAATGGAACGGGACGTTTTACAAGTACATTAAGTGCTCCCAATATATACTATTCAGGATTATCTGGTTGCTCTATTTACAATGGAAATGTGGATACCTACAATCCGGCGGGAGAGAACAATTTAATGATTCAATCCTGGTGGGGAATTGGATTCAAATCATACGACGGTGGTGTTCGTGCAGGAATTGATACACGCACTGGTAATGCCAAATTCAATGGAACCGTTACCGTGGGTGCGTTGGTTGCAGGAAGCATCAACGTCATTCCATACGGTGTGATTGTTATGTGGTATGGATCTGTTGCATCGATTCCATCCGGCTGGGCATTATGCAATGGTGGAAATGGAACACCCAATTTACAAGATCGTTTTGTTGTGGCGGCAGGATACTCATATAACCCAGGTGATACAGGCGGTTCAACCACAAACTACCTCCAAGTCGGTCATCTTCCTGCCCACAACCATTCGATTCCTGATCTATCTCATAGTCATGGAGGTCTAACTGATCAGCGTTGTGCCTCTAACTCGGGTGGTGGTGGTTGCGGTCAGATGGGTTATGGTAATGATTATCAATGTTGTGGTGTACAATTCGGTATTTATACTACTTCGACGACATGGACTTCAGGAATGCCCAATGCAACTGGATATGCAGGAAGTGGTTGGGGCATTGAAAATCGTCCATTGTATTATGCATTGTGTTATATCATGAAGATGTAAGAATATAAAAGATAATGATAGATAGTATTCAGAATGGATCATTTTGTCCCTTCCGATGAGCGTATCAAAGAGTGCATATGTCCATTGAATAATATGCTTCCTAAACTGGATCAAATCAACTTTGTATCCTATGACCGAATTGATAAACAAGCAGGAAGCTCAGAAGCAGGGATCATTGCACAGAATGTCATCCAAATCTTTCCAAAAATGGTTTCCTTGAAAAATGGATATCTTCCTAATATTCAACAAACAGTCGAACATAGTTTGATTTCAGATGATATTGTCTTTATTCGAATGACCAATACGACCTCTCTTAAAGAAAAAGATGTATTACTTTGTATTATTACCTCTTCCTATGGAACACGACATCACCCTGCCGATGTGATCAATGTTACGGATGTATCCATTGAAGTCAATAAATGGCCGAATTATTCTCCAACCGATGAAGTATTCCTTCATGGAATCATGGTCGATGATTATCACGCGGTGGACATTGGCCAAATTGGCGTTCTCGGTGCGGCCTGTGCGAAAGAACTGTACCATATGGTGAAATGCCAAGCGGAGACGATCGCTACGCTAAAGAAACAAATAGACGACCTTTCCGCCCGTCTTTCATAATTCGCCAACCCATCTTATTTTGTGTTATTCAACATACCAAAAAATAAGATCATAGTAGAGATGGCGTCAACCCTTGCCAGTTATCTTGGTCGCCGAAATGTAGTGGCACCCGCCATTACGGTCAGTACCATGTACTCGAACAATATCAATAACACGGTCTATATGAGTGTCATCGATTCAGGACAAACCGCCGCCAATCTGACTACATCAGGCTTGCCTGGAACCGCCCCATCAGGAAGTGTCCTTTCAGGATCCTATCGCTTAACCGCGGGTGCCTCCTCAGGCGCCACGGCCATGTCCCTGGGATCCTACACCTATAACGTGGGAACCACCTACTACTTTACCTTTACGGGAATGCAGGGCTCACAAGCCTTGGCCCTTTACGTCTACCAGTACAACTCGGCAGGAACTGGTTATACACAAGTCAGTGCTTCCGTAGCAAGTATTACCACTACCGCTTCTACCATAACAGGATCGTTTACTCCCAATGCTTCGGGAACCTATACGGGTACTATTGTCTTTTACTTTCAAGCGCTGGCGGTTAATCAATATGTTAACTTTACATCGTTCAGAATGACGGTAGGTGGAATGAACGTTGGGATTGGAACATCAAATCCTTCTGCCTTATTACATGTAAATGGTGGAAATATAACTGTAAATTATGGCAGTATGGTATGTCTCCATTCTACATATTCTACAGGTGGAAGCTATTCATTAGGAGGTGCTGGTAATAACTTACGCATTGCTCTAAATTCTGATACTAGTACAAATCGTTTATTGGATATTGGATATTATACAAGCGATAATCCGTCTGGAACATGGAACTCTAAAATGGTAGTTAATCCCATATCTGGTTATGTTGGTATTGGGACAAATAATCCTGCACAAGCACTTCATGTCTATGGAACCAATCCCTATTTGTATCTCGGAGCAACGGCATCCAACTATAATGTTGCACAATTTTCATTTAACACGGTAAGTTCTGGAAGTACTTACAACTATGTATCTCTACAGATCTATAATAGCCCTATTACGTTATGTTTTAATGGATTAGGTTATGTCGGTATTGGAAATACGAATCCATCATATAAGTTAGATGTAGTAGGTGATGCCCGTGCGTCAGGTTCACTTATTATTGGAACAGGTGGAACGTATACACCAGGTTGCATTTTTGCAAATGGTGATTGGGGTATGATTCTGCGAGCCTATACTGCATCACCCGCTGTCAATAAGTTTTTAGTTTCTGATAATGCAGACACACATTTGTTTGGTGTAGATTTGAATAACCGTCTATATATCAGTCAAACTCTTCGTGGTTCTGGCGTAACAAGAGATAGTGGTATTTGTCGTTTAACCATCAACAGTGATTATAATGATGCCAATTCAGGATTTGCTATTAATGCAAGCGATAGCACATCTAATAATTATTTTTTGAGATTATATCCTTATACTACTGTTGGTGGATATGTAGGGTATTCTTTTCAGCAATATAATGGATCAACATATTATAACTCCATTAATATTAACCAATTTGGGCGCGTTGGATTGTTGGGCAATATGACACCTGTTTATCCTCTTGATGTGGGAGATAACGGTGGTGGCTATGGATCAGTTCGTTGTGGAGGAATCATTTCATCTGGATTTGGACAAGATACCTATGGCCAATTTCGTATGATTCAAGGTAATTATGGTACATTCTTTCGCAATGACGGATCGAATACATATCTTCTTCTTACGAACTCAGGCGATCAATATGGACAGTGGAACTCAATACGCCCTTGGTATGTAGATAATTCAAATGGTAATAATACATTTGGAACATGGTGTATTCAGCTGAAAATGTGTTATGGAGTGTATTATCCTGGAAGTGCATATTTTTATAATAATGCGGGCGCATACTATGGAAATTATGCTCCCACAAACGTTTATTCTTATTGTATCTATTCAGGATACTCACAAGCTGGTTATACAAATAGTGTTATTAATACAAATCCATGGATAACTGTTCAGATGTCAGGTATCTACACGCTAACCTGGATCGCAGGTGGTAGTATTCCAACTGGTGTAGAATTATTTATCAGTATAGCACAAAATAATGGAAATGAATTAAATACAGGTACGGCTGGATATTGGGGTGGTGGTATTGTAGCAACACATTTTGTGTATGGTAATGCAGAAGCAACAATTAGTTGGACAGGGTATATAGGTGTTAATACTACAATTCGTTTTGGATGTTATAATGGAAGTGGCTCAAACTGGTATCCAACCAGTAATCCTTATCGTAATGCGATGTGTATCGCGACCAATGTAGTAGCAGGTTTTTAATGAGTCTACATGTATAGTGATTTTCCAACGCGTAAATTATATTTGTAGAATATTCTATATTTAATGTATAATGGATTCTAATCAACCGAGGCCTAATCTAGTTGGATTAAATGAACATAAAATGGTAGAATATAAAAATGATAATCATATTGTTGAAACAAGACTACCACTGTGTGAGTTCTGTGTAGATGCAGATCGTAAATGTACAATTCTTCCAAATGGTCATTTAGAGAGAATTGAAAAAATAAAAGAACAAGAAAATCGTATTAAAGAGACGGAAGATCTCAAGAAACAAGTCTCCGATCTTACGGCTTTAGTACAACAGCTTATAAATAAATAATATAAGTAAGGATGTCTTCATTGCAGACATCAGGAGTCATTCGAATGAGCGACATGAACACTCTGTTCGGCGCACCCAACGGAACCTCCATGAGCAGTTATCTGTATCGCGGTGGTGGATATTCCGCTTATTACGATCCCTCCAACGTCCTTATTCCTGCATCCGGTCCCATTTCTTTCAGTTCCATGTATGGTGCTCGAAAGAATTATTTCTATCAAAATTCGACGGCAGTTTCGGTGTTAGGTGGATATAATATCGGGCCATGGGGTGCTTCCCCGCCCGGCGGGGATACCACTGCTCAATGGATCTGGAACTCTGCAGGCGCAGCAACGAGTACGCCCATCGGTCCCTGGATTCACTTCTATAAAGTGTTCACTGCTAGTTCGACGTTTACTGCAACATTGTATGTTATGGATGATAATGATGGTTATGTTTTTTTAAACGGAAAACTCATGTCTACCACCGATTTCGGAGGAGGCTGGGGCGGTCAAGGTACATCGACCACATTTACCGTCAATCAAGGCATCAACCTTCTGGACATCTACAGCTATAACGAAGGTGGACCTGGTGGAGTCATTGCCGCCATGTATAACGGGGCTTCTCTCGTTCTTCATACCGATTCGACCTGGACCACCTACCAGACGTCTATCAATCATACCAACTGCATGGTCATTTTTGCCTGTCGTCGTATCAACCCGTTTTATACAGGCGCGATCCTGACCATTCGTCGAAGCTCCGACGGTGCCACTTCCGATTTCTATACCGATTTCGCACAAAGCTATCTTACCACGGGCATTAACGGAACAGGTTCTTCTCTTGCCTCTTGGCTGAATGGTGCAACCGGCTATGTGTATCGATGGTACGATCAAAGTGGAAACGCCAATCATGCTGTCAATAGTTCCAATAACACCACCCAGCCCAATATGGCACTCGTGAACGGTCGTTGGGTGATCCAGTTTCAAAATGCCAACGCAACTCTTCTTACCATAACAACTGGAATCAAACCCAATACCATCTTCTGTCATTATTACAATACGAACAATTCCTATGCCACGATTCTCAGTACCTTGTACGACTATGAACAACGATTTGGTGGAGGCAATGGTGTCACCATTATAGGAGATACCAATGGAGGCGACTGGTATTATAGTGGAACATTGAACGGCGGAACTAATTATAGTTATAATAATGGAGTTAGCAGTACGACGGTATTACTGAATGCATGGAATTATTTAACGCTGTCTGTTACCACACCCCAATGGATCACTAGTCAAACGAGCGGATTTAGTTCTTCTTTTTCAAGAATTGGTTATGATGGTTCTAGTTATCTGCGTTCTATGAATGGATACATGACGGAGCTCATTTGTCATAATACACCGATGGGAACAACGGACATAACGAACTTCTATCAGAACCGCTTTTTCTAAGACTTTTTGGGCTTAGATAACATATTTTTATTGTTCTTAAACACTGAAAATACATTTCTATAAACAATCGCTACCTTTGGTGGCTTTACCAGCGAGGGTAAGCGGCACTTCTGCCGCGACGCTCCCAAAGAGAGCTTAGGGACGGGATCAAAAAGCTACGCTTTTTTAGCCTGTCTCCATAGAGATGTCCGATACGCTACGGGTAAATAATCTGTTTACGACCGCCATCGCGTATTCGACCCTAACGGGATCGACCATTACAACCAATTCGCTGGCATTATCTACACTAACCGTTTCCAGTATCAATAGCGGAGCACCAGGTGTCGCAGCCTATTCAACCTTGAATGTCAGTTCCTTGAATGCAACATCAACCATTACGACATCTAGTATCACCACCTCAAGTATCACGGTTGCACCAGGATACAATTCCAACATCAGCAATGTTCTCTATACCTCTCTGGCGGATTCGGGTCAAACGGCTGCAAACTTGACCACCTCAGGAATGCCTGGAACCGCGCCATCAGGCAGTGTCATTTCAGGTTCCTACCGTGCTACCGCAGGCGCCTCCTCAGGTGCTATCGGTATGTGGCTGGGATCCTACGCCTACACGGCAGGAACAACATACAACTTTACCTTTACGGGAATGCAGGGGTCCCAGGCCTTGGCCCTCTATGTCTATCAGTATAACTCTGCAGGAACCTCATCGGTTCAAATCAGCTCCAACGTCTATAGTATTACCACCAGTGCAGCGACCGTTTCAGGATCCTTTACTGCAAATCTGTATCCTGCGACCTACACGGGTTCCATTATCTTTTACTTTCAAGCGCTGGCCGTCAATCAATACGTCAACTTTACGTCATTCAGCATGACTACTGGTGGAATGAATGTCGGTATTGGAACAACCAATCCCAATGGAACTCTTCAAATTGGTCATTGTAATACAGCCAGTACCGCAATTGATGGAACCGTTGTTGTTGGAACCAATAATGGATCTAGCAATCGTCAATTTAAAATGGGATATGATTCCAACTCTACTTACAATTTTGTCTTGGGAGATTATGGTTATACTGGAGCAATCAATACATGGGTCAAACAATTACAAATTGCCTATTCTGCACCCGCAAATTCGATCTATGTGAATGCTTCTGGTTATGTTGGTATTGGGACAAATAATCCTGCACAACCGCTCCATGTCTATGGAACCAATCCCTATTTGTATCTCGGAGCAACGGTGTCCAATTATAATGTTGCACAAATTTCATTTAACACAGTAAGTTCAGGAAGTACTTCTAATTATGTTGGTATGCAGATTTATAATGGACCACCTACACTATCTTTTAATGGATTAGGTTATGTCGGTATTGGATTGACCAATCCTGGAGCCATTTTGCAAGTCTACAATAGTGCCGCATCCTATACCATCCCCACGGTATCCATTTCAGATGGTGCAGCGGATAATGGAGGTTCATATGGTATGGTGAATCTTACCCGTCCTATGGCACCAGGAGACTATAAAGCTCATCTTGCCCTGATTGCAGCAGGAAACAAAGTCGGTCTTCTTGGATATCTCAATAATACAACCACAATGGGTTGGGTAAATGCAAATAATATGAATTCATCAAACGGTATCTTTTTGAATAGTAGTGGTCAAGTGGGTATTGGATCTACGCAGCCAGGTTATACACTTGATGTTACTGGTATTGGATGTTTTCGTACTGGTATTATATCCTCTAAGTTTACCACACCGTCTATCACAAATGGATCGTATGCAGAATATACTGTTTCTGACCTTGGTGTAAATAGTGCAAATGGAGTGTATTATGTATCGGCTATGACAAGCGGGTATGGTGGATATTATGCACATGCTGCATTTTATAACTGGAATCCAACAGTTCAAACATTAAATTCAATCTTTGCATCTGGATTAACCTTTTCTATAGGAGGAGGACAGAAACTTCGTATTACAAATACAACTGGTGGAACATATCAAATTATAATTTCTATTGTATGTTTTTCACCAGCGTAAATCATAATATGACCCATCTGAATACGGTAATCTTTAAAATTTTTCCATATTATCATACGAATAACTTTTTTAATAAACAATCGCCACATAGCACCGTTCTTACCTGCGAGAATATAGATGACAATCTGAACATGCGTAGCTTTTTTAGCCTGTCTTCTTAGAGATGTCGACTGTGAACTATTTCGCGTCCCGAAGGTCCAACTTGGCCACGTTTAATGCTGTACGATTAAACGTCTCTTCTCTATCTGGAAGTACCATACAAACAACCGCTACGGATAACTTCTCTAGCATGGTTGTGAGTACGATCCAGATTCAGTCGGGTAGCTATTCGACCCTAACGGGTTCCAGTCTGTCCACCAGCACCATTGCGACACCCAGTCTTTCCGCTACTGCCCTTCAAATCCAGTCGGGTGGCTATTCCACCTTGAGTGGATCGAGTATATTAACCAATGCCATCCAAACCCAATCGGGTGGCTACTCCACCTTGAGTGGATCGAGTATATTAACCAATGCCATCCAAACCCAATCGGGTGGCTACTCCACCTTGACGGGATCCAGTATATTAACGAATGCCATCCAAACCCAGTCGGGTTCTTACTCGACACTCAGTGGTTCCAGTCTTTCCGCTACTACCCTTCAAACCCAATCGGGTTTTTACTCGACACTCAGTGGTTCTAGTCTTTCCGCTACTACCCTTCAAACCCAGTCAGGAACCTATTCCACTTTGACTGGATCCAGTATACTAACCAATGCGATCCAAACCCAATCGGGTTCCTATTCCACTTTGACTGGCTCGAGTCTTTCCGCTACAGCCCTTCAAACCCAGTCAGGAACCTATTCCACCTTAACAGGATCCAGTATACTAACCAATTCTCTCCAAACCCAGTCGGGTTCCTATTCCACTTTGACTGGCTCGAGTCTTTCCGCTACAGCCCTTCAAACCCAGTCAGGAACCTATTCCACCTTAACAGGATCCAGTATACTAACCAATGCGATCC
>Ga0164297_10000105_pt1 | contig 102475 bp, 85 predicted proteins | sample GEODES058metaG_FD_113539 | JGI IMG/M metagenome (GOLD analysis project Ga0164297, IMG submission 113539) | Dystrophic lake water microbial communities from Trout Bog Lake, Wisconsin, USA - GEODES058 metaG | ecosystem: Environmental > Aquatic > Freshwater > Lake | place: USA: Trout Bog Lake...
GATGATCTGTGATATTTTTCCAATGTTTGGCATATAAAACGAGGTAATTTAAAAGAATTTGTAAATCAAATTTTATCTTTAAAAAGATGCTCTTCTTTCGAGCCGCAAAGCTAAGATTATTTACTAAATATTTAAAGCTGGTGTTGAAATATTTTTTGTTCGATATTTATGCGGAGTCCATAGTCGATAGTCCATAGTCCATAGTCCATGGTCGATAGTCCATAGTCCATAGTCCATAGCCCATAGCCGAAAGGCCATAGTCGGAAACATGGACCATGCGACATTGCCTATCTGATAATCACTATGGACTATGGACTATCGACGATGGACTTAGTTCTAAAGGCTATCGCCAATCACGCGCCTGGGTTAACGTTTTGTCAAGTTTTCGTTATCTACTTGTGATCAAATTGCTATGTTTGCATAATATTAACCAATTAATAGCCTTTAAGCGATCATTTTATGAGGAAAATTTTACTCCTGGCGCTCGTGTTGGCGCCTGTGTTGTCATTTGCTCAAGGATTCCAGGTTAACCTGGAAGGCGAAAAGCAAATCGGCATGGGCCATACCGGCACTGGTTTAGCTCAGGACGGCGCAGCCGTTTTTTTTAACCCCGGAGCAGTAGCAATGCTTTCGGAAAACTATATTCAGGGTGGTATCAGCCCACTGGTATTTCAATCCGTGTTCAATCCTGCCGGTACCAATGAACAGTTTCATACAGCAAACAAAATTGCTCCGCCTTTCACCTTTTATGGCGTTTGGGGCCCGAAAGATGGTATTTGGAAATTGGGCTTAGGCGTTTATACGCCTTTCGGAGGGTTGACCGACTGGGGAACAACCTGGCCTGGCAAATATTCGTCTGAACTGCTCAATCTCAAAGCTATTTATTTTCAACCGACGCTGAGCGTAAAGCTGACTGACTATTTAAGTATAGGTGCAGGATTTGTTTACAACAACGGATCTGTTGATCTTACTCAGGCCCTGCCTTTATCTAACGGCGCCGGACAACCAGGGCAGGCAGAGTTAAAAGGTAGCGGCCATGGTTATGGATGGAATGCTGGTATTTATTTCAAAACAGAATCCGGCGTAACGGTAGGTATCACCCACCGCTCACAGGTAACCACTTCCATTAATAACGGCAACGCGATATTTACGGTACCTGCATCATTACAGGCCGAGTTTCCGCAGCCCAACCAGTTTTCGGCAAGCATTCCGCTGCCGGCAACAAATTCTATTGGTTTTGGCTTTCATCCGTCAACCAAATGGACCTATGCGCTCGACCTGAATGTCGTGAACTGGCATGCCTACAAAGCCTTGATCTTTGATTATAAATACACTACGCCATTGTTACAGAACACCAATGAGCCACGCCAATACCAGGATGCATTTACTTTTAGGGCTGGCGCACAATACCAGGCTTGCCAGAAATGGGCCATTCGTTTTGGTGGTGGTTTAGCAACGGCAGCAGCCCCTGATGCCTATGTAACACCAGAGGTGCCAGATGCTCCGCGTTATTATCTGACCGGTGGTTTAGGTTATAAACTGGCAAGCAGGCTCGATCTGGATCTATCCTTCGAATATGAACATTTGTTTGCCCGTACCCAAACCAACGCCTATACGCAGTTGTCGGGTACTTATACTTCACATGTTTACATACCGGGTATTTCACTTTCCTATCACTGGTAATCCTAAAATTTGAAAGAGATGAAGAATTTAAAACTATATAGATATATACTGCTGGCGGGAGTTATTGGACTGAGCGCCTGTAAACCCGAGTTGCATACCCCGAAACCGACATCCGGATCGGCTGATTTTTCGAGATACATTGCTATTGGTAATTCGCTTACTGCAGGTTATGCCGACGGCGGTTTGTACCGGGCAGGACAGTTGAACTCGTACCCTAGCATTATTGCCCAGCAAATGCAGTCGGCAGGTGGCGGCACTTTTACCCAACCCTTATTTAGTGCCGACCAGGCCAACGGATCTGGCTATTTAACGCTGACCGGTTTTAACCCTGATGGTACACCTATCACCGCACCCGTTACAAGTAACCTTGCAATTCGCGGTTTTCAGGCAATTCCAGGATTCGGGAACGTAACTTTATATACCAAGTATACTGGTGATCTGAATAACTTCGGCGTACCGGGAATTAAATTACAGCAAATTACCTATGCACCTTACGGAAATTTGAATGGTTATTTTGAACGATTGCTTGCCGGAAATTCACCAACAAACACTACCTCGTATCTGCAATTTGTTACTGCTAAGCCATTTACTTTCTTTTCCAATTGGTTGGGTAACAATGATGCGCTGGGATATGCGACTTCGGGCGGTGCCGGTGATGTGCTGACCGATAAAAACACTTTCGCCTATCTATACAATTTGCTGATCACTACCATGACAGCCAATGGCGCAAAAGGTGTTGTTGCGACGGTACCTGATGTAACGTCTATCCCGTATTTTAATACGGTAACTGTTCCGGCAGTATTGGGTGCCGTACAAAAAGCAAACCCGCAGGTTAAAGCTATATATATTAATGCATTGGTATCGGGTACAACCTACGCGCCCCGCGCAGCCACTGCCAAAGACCTATTTATTTTAACCTTTCCCACCAGCAAAATCGGTCAACCTGTTGAAACGCCCTATGGTACATTACCTTATGGTTTAACACCATATACACCGATCGACAACCAATATGTTTTGGACGCCAACGAAGTTGCATTGACTGAAAATTATGTAAATTTTTACAACGCGACAATCAAAACTGTTGCAGCTTCAAAGGGTTTGGCGGTGTTTGATGCTTACACTTTCCTTCAAAATATCAAGCAAAATGGTATTGTCATACAAGGTGTTTCATTAAACTCCAATTATATCAGCGGTGGTATATTCTCATTGGATGGCGTACACCTTACTCCGCGTGGTTATGCTATCGTAGCCAATGAATTTATCAAAGCTATTAATGCTAAATATGGCGCTACCGTTCCTTTGGTAGATGTCTCCAACTACCCGGGCGTTAAGTTCCCGTAATAGATCATATCAGTGGCAGTTGAATTTAAAAACTGCCACTGATATTTATTTCGAGCTAAATTCTCTTCCCGGTTTACTTTCAGCAAGATCCAGGTATTTTTTGTCGAGTGCTTTTTTAGGTACCGTGATGCTAACAGCATTAATGCCGAAGTAACTTTCAGATAAATAATCGAAACCTTTGAAAGGGGTTGGTCCCAATGAATCCTTCAGAATAAAAAACAGTTTCCCGCCTTTACTTTTAGCGATACCTACCACATTGATCAGGTGATCGTCTTGTGTAACCAGGCTCTCAAACAAACGTTGACGTAATTCCTGACTATAAGCTAATTCAGCTGTATCCGGATTTGCGACATGATTGAATCGGGTTGCCTCAAATAATGCATAGCCGCTTTGGGTGCAATTCCAACCATTATTGCTCAGGTCAACGTCGATTGCAAAGGTATAACCCCGTTCGATGCTGTTTATGGCAATGTCTTTCAGCTCGTTTAATGGCACGTTCAGGTAAGGCTCAGCCAAAAGAAAATTATCCGGTATTTCGAGTGCGAAATTGCTATAAAAAGGATGGTGCGTAAATGAAGTGATCGTTACATAATCGTTCGGATCAAATTTCAATACTTCCTTTTGAAAGCTAAGTGGCGTATATTCCTTGCCTTCCCAGGTAAACTTTTCGGGTGGTACGCCAGCAATAGCATCATGTTTTTTGATGAATCCTGCTAACCAGTTGGGGTCGATAGGTTTTTGTTTTAATACTGAATCGAGATAATTTTTCAGAATGGCGTCTAACTGGATATTACTGCGATCTGAAAAACTAACTGCTTTTTCGCGCTGATAAAACTCATTCGGTATTGCGCCATATTTTTGGATGATGTATAGAGCATCATGAGAAAGGGCACCAGCTTCGAATAAGGTTGTTCCATTAGAAAGGATATAGCGCTTAGCCTTCTCGATAAAAAGATTCCGGGCAGTATACAATTCTGATATGTCGATATCCTTTTTGTCGTATTTGATCTTTTCTGTCTCTAACATTGATGTGGTAGAGAACGACCAGCAAGTATTTGTATTACCCTGGTATTTGACCGATCCTGCCGGCAATTGCTTAATAGTTACAGGAATAATTTGCTGGGAATAAGCAAAGCTTGCGACAAAGGCGAATAAGGTGGCGATGTAGTATTTGAACATGATCAATTAACTTGGTCCGATAAAATTAGAAATAATATCTGATTCAGAAGCTTTTGCCAGTTTGAGGGATTTGCTTAACGATCAAATACCTGCAAAATCTAAAACGATCTTCCCGATATGTTCGCTACTTTCCATCAGGGCATGTGCCTCAGCTGCTTTAACGGCGGGGAAAACTGCATGAACTACCGGTTTGATTTTGCCGGATACTAAAAATGGCCAAATAAATTGTTCGAGGTTTTGGGCAATGGCGCTTTTGAATGTGGTATCGCGGTTGCGCAATGTTGAACCGGTGATGCTGAGTCTTTTACGCATCACAAATGATAGGTCTACAGCAACATCTTTGCCCTTCATGGTGTTGATGAGTACCAGGCGACCATCATTGGCCAGCGATCGTAAGTTTTTAGGTGTGTAATCGCCGCCTATCATATCCAGAGTCACATCAACGCCATTACTATTGGTAAGCTGTGCGATCACTTCTTCAAAATCCTCGTTTTTATAATTTATCCCCCGGCTAGCACCCAGGTTTTCGCAGAACCGGCATTTATCATTGCTCCCGGCGGTGATATAAACCGTAGCACCCAGGGCCTTTGCCATTTGTATGGCCGCTACACCAATACCGCTCGAACCGCCATGTACCAGCAAGCTTTCCCCGGCCTGGAGTTTGCCCCTATCGAATACATTGCTCCAAACAGTAAAAAAGGTTTCAGGAAGCGAGGCTGATTCAATAAAACTGAAATTTTCCGGAATTGGGAGACATTGCCCCTCGGGTACGTTACAATATTCGGCATAGCCGCCGCCGCTAACCAGGGCACAAACCTTGTCGCCAATATTCCACCGGCTTACCTCAGCACCCACAGCTTCTATCACACCAGCAATTTCAAGCCCGGGAATGTCTGGCGAAGTCCAGACAGGGGCTGGGTAGTGTCCCTTGCGCTGAGATACATCGGGGCGATTTACACCCGCAGCCAGCACTTTAACCAGCACTTCATTTGTAGCAAACGCTGGTAGGGCCCTGTCGGCAATTTGCAATACTTCCGGTCCGCCGGGTTGGGTGATGACGATGGCTTTCATTCAGCTGTAAAATTAAAGGTTCAATTGATTGTAAAAAAAGAATACGGTACAGTTGTTTTATTATTTATTATCTTTCTTTGCACAAAAAACTATAAACATGTCATTACAACCCGGTCAACCCGCACCACAATTTACTTTAGTATCTTCTGACAAGCAAGAAGTATCATTATCAGATTTTAAAGGCAAAAAAGTTGTTTTACACTTTTTCCCATTTGCATTTACTGGCGTTTGTACAACCCAGCTTTGTACCATGCGCGATAATTTTGGCTACTATGATGGTTTGAATGCACAGGTTTTAGGTGTTTCGGTTGATTCTCCTTTTACACTGGCAAAGTTCAAAGAAGAAAATGCTTACCAGTTTCCGCTGCTTTCTGATTTTAATAAAACGGTATCAGCAGCTTATGGTGCTTTTTACGACGAATTCTTTTTCGGTTTAAAAGGTGTTTCTAAAAGAGCAGCTTTTGTGATCGATGAAAATCAAAATATTATACATGCTGAAGTGCTGGAAAATGCAGGCGACCTGCCTGATTTTGCTGCTATTGCCGAGGCGGTTAAGTAATTTTTGAAAAATATTATAGCGGATTGAAAAGAAATCCTATTTTTGCAGTCCGTTAAAAAAAGCACTTGTAGCTCAATTGGATAGAGCATCTGACTACGGATCAGAAGGTTAGGGGTTCGACTCCCTTCAAGTGCACTAATTTTAGGCCTTTCTGTCATTATACCGGGGAGGCCTTTTTAAATTATAAACCGCCACTAACTATGCTAAACTTAGTTCTGTTTGGCCCACCCGGGGCCGGTAAAGGTACCCAATCGCAATACCTGGTTGAAAAATATGGTTTGATGCAACTTTCTACAGGCGATATGTTGCGTGGTGAGATAGCGCAGGGAACAGTTTTGGGTTTGGAAGCAAAATCGTTAATGGCAGAGGGCAAATTGGTGCCTGATGCTGTGGTGATTGGCATGATCAGCAATAAACTGGATGCTAACAAAGACGGTGCCGGATTTATTTTCGATGGTTTCCCCCGTACTGTTGCTCAGGCTGAAGCTTTAGATGAATTAGTGAAAAGCAAAAATGAATCGATAGCTGCTATGATAGCACTTGAAGTTCATGACGAAGAGTTAGAACGCCGCTTGTTAGATCGTGGAAAAGACTCTGGAAGGCCAGACGATGCCAACCCGGAAGTTATCCGAAAGCGCATCAATGAATATAATGATAAGACTGCTCCTGTAGCTGAATACTACAGAAACCAAAATAAGTTTTCAAGTGTTAATGGTATCGGATCGAAAGAAGAGATTTTAGCTTCGATCGTTGCCATTATTGAATCACTTTAATTTCGGATTTCGGATGCAAGGTTTCGGATTTTTGATCCGGGACCATAACCCTTAAAAAGATCCGATAATTAAAATTCGAAATCCAATCATGTCTCAAGGTTCCAATTTTGTTGATTACGTTAAGATTTGCTGTCGCTCCGGACACGGTGGGGCAGGCTCAGCGCATTTACACCGTGATAAGCTAACAGCTAAAGGCGGACCTGATGGTGGTGTCGGTGGTCGCGGCGGGCATGTTATTGTAAAAGGCAACGCGCAGCTATGGACCTTACTTCACTTAAAATACCGCAAACATGTTATCGCTGGTGATGGTGAAGGCGGGCGTTTATCCCTGCAAACAGGCAAAACCGGTCAGGATGAAATATTGGAAGTGCCACTTGGCACTATCGCTAAAAATGCCGAGACAGGAGAAGTGTTGTTTGAGATCACCCAGGATGGCGAGACAAAGATACTAACACCGGGTGGACGCGGTGGTTTAGGGAACTGGCATTTTAAGTCGGCTACGCAACAAACACCACGCTTTGCCCAACCCGGCGAGCCCGGCCTGGAAGACTGGAATATACTCGAATTAAAATTACTGGCCGACGTTGGCCTGGTAGGCTTCCCGAATGCAGGCAAGTCAACTTTACTATCCGTTGTTTCGGCTGCTAAACCCGAGATAGCAGATTATGCTTTTACCACCTTAGTGCCAAACCTGGGCATCGTGGCGTACCGTAACGGCCGGTCATTCGTTATGGCAGATATCCCCGGCATTATTGAAGGTGCATCCAAAGGCAAGGGGCTGGGTTTCCGATTCCTGCGCCATATCGAACGCAACTCAGTTTTACTGTTCATGATACCGGCTGATACCAGTCGCTCGATCAAAGAAGAATACCAGATATTGCTTCACGAATTACAGGAATACAATCCCGAATTGGTGCACAAACCAAGGGTATTGGCCATAACCAAATCGGATCTGCTGGATCAGGAATTACAGGAAGAAATCAGGAAGGAACTACCTGGCGATCTGCCGGCAGTGTTTATTTCCTCGGTAGCTCAGAAGGGGATCGACCAGTTGAAGGATTTGTTGTGGACGGAAATTAACCGGTAGAATTGCGGAGTGCGGAGTGTCAATTTCGGAATGTTTTATTGCAGAAAATCTTATTTGAATCATTTTTTGAATCGATGAAAGACGTTTCTCCCATCGGACTTGTTAGACAAAATAAGGGTATCAATTCCTTTAGTTTCAACTTTAAAGGTATCCCTGTAATTTTTGTAGTCAATCACCAGTGAGTCTTTAAAAATGGTGTAATTATAATTAGATGATTGGTCGGGGTAATAAAAATCATGGTTATTGATTTCGAAAGCGGCATTTAAATCATCCTTAGCGGCCCAAATTCCCAATATCTGACGAGTTAAATTGGTATCTCCCGAAATTGTTTTTTCTGTTTTTAGCTCTTGCGGCGCTGGTTTGTTTTTTTGGGATTTAGAGGTGTCGATCTGTTTAAATATTGGTACTTGATGGTTTTGACATGAAGCCATCAGGATAATCAATAATATTAAAGTCGGTTTAGTCTTCATAAAATTTCAACCAAAAAACCATCATCGTGCTGCATATATCACATACCCATCACTTAGCATTGAACCATACCAACCTTTGTATTGGGGAAATGATTGTAAAATCATTTTTTCTTTAGGCCCTGCATAGCTTTCGGGCAGTATGATATACAGAGGCCCGGCATGTCCGCTTTGCTGATAGTCTTCGGTATCTATGGTTAGGTCTTCGTCAATTGGATCAAGAACGATGACGCGGTTGTGTTTGATCTCGATGGGCAGACTTGCATCTACAAAAACAAAAATGGCATTGGTGTTTTGCTGGTCGATAGCTATGATCTGATCCAGTGCCTTTTGATCAATTGTTGGTTGGGCCAGACCGGATATGCCCCGCGCACTGTGGTTTTTATTGTAGGCAAAACCCGTACTCAGGTATAAAATACTGGTAAAGGCTATCGACAAACCGATCAGAATAAATACGGCACGATAAATTATGTGCGTTTGGCTGATCAGGTAAATAATACCGGGGACAATCAGCAGGCCCAGAATACGGAAGTGCCTTGCCTCGTACGTAATGGTGAGTTGCCTAAGGTATGCCGCTGTAAAAAAAAGGAAAGCCACAGTATAAAATACTTTGATGACCAACCGGTAATTTTCATCCGGAATTTGTTTTAGCAGTTGGAGTACCAGCCACAAACTAAGTATGGCTAATACAATGATAATTGTCAGCGCAGCCGTGTCGGAGAATATCACCTTACCTGTGTGAAAGATCAGGCCACGCGATAGGTCGTCAATCGAAAAGCCGGCCAGCAGGGGTGAGGCCAGCGGGAAACTGAAGGCTTTTAAGGAGAATTTTAAACCGGCTGCATCCGAGCCAGGGTTGGGGCCTTTTGCAAGATAAAATAACCAGATGAGGGCCATCACGGTAATTGCGGGTATGCCTATCCAGATTCCGTTCTTTAGCCATTGAAGAATTGGTTTTTTGGAAGATAACCTGATCCATATTATGATCAATCCTGCGGCATACATCCATAAAAACGAAGATTTGCAAATAAAGCCGACCAAGCCTGCGATCAATACAAAAAACACTAACCCGATACCAGTAGATTTGAAGGAAGTGCAGCCCAATAAAAACCAACCAAGGAAACCGAATAGCAATAGTTCGCCGCCACTATAAAAAACAAAGGGCACAACAAAAAACTGCTGGCAAGCTATAAATAATAAACTTATAGCCGATACCAGTGGTGTAAAGCCTATTTTTTTGAAAAAAAGGTAGAAACCCCAAAGTCCCAGAAGCTGAAACAGCATGATGGTCATGGCTGTAGCCTGGCCGGTATTAATACCAAATGCGATTTTAAAGCCGTAAGGAACAAGGTATTGTCCCGGGGTCCACCAACTTAGAAATTGCGAGATGTTTTTACGAAGATCATTGGCATCAGGACTAACTAAATGGTTAAAATTACCACCCATTTCCATCGAGCGCATCACCTGGAAACCATTGGCCGGGTCCGGAAATAATGCCGGAGGAAATAAAAAAATAAGAACACCAAGTACAACGATCATGCCCGTAAGGCTAGCCATGATTGTAACCGGTGCGGTATTTTTATTCAAGATCTGTTAAAAAGCTTATTATTCAATAACCCGTTCACGTATTTTAAGGGCGGGATTACCCTGATAGATGCCATAGGGATCAGTGTCTTTTGCTATAACTGAGCCGGCAGTAATGATAGAATGACTACCAAGTGTTACACCTTTATTGATCAAAGCACCGGCACAGATCCACACACCATCCTCGATTGTGATGCTACCCGTAATTAGGCCGAACGAAGGTTTTTTATAGTTATGACTGCCTGTATACAACCGTGCATCCTGAGAGATGCAAACATTGGATCCAATATTGATAGGTACCAGGCTATCAAGCCAAACATTTTCGCCTACCCATACCTCATTGCCTATTGTCAGATTCCAGGGGTATTTGATGTTGACACATGGTTTAAACTCTACCATTTTCCCAACCTTAGCTCCGAACAGGCGCAATAAGAACACCTTGATACCATAAAAAGGGAACAATGAGCTTTTGAAGAAAAAGGCATTGATATAGTACCAGAGCAAGCGTTTTAATACTCCGCCGCCCGGGTTGTAGGGATAGTTATTATATAAAACCAGGTCGGCTTTGCCTTTTTGCGTATTTACCTCATTCATCGATTAAATATAAAAATCTTCTTTAATGCTTCGAAAAGCAGCACACTCTTTCCTTTTCAGCGCCGGAATCCCGATGTTTTTTACGGGAATCAGGATTTTTGGATATTTACAGTGCTGCCATCGGCTCTTTTTACCCAGAAATAGAGACTGACGATAATGATCACATAAATCAGGGTATTGAAAACCGTGTGATGATCTACAATTTGTCCATCCTGGTTTTTATCCCAAAAAATAGCCAACACTAAAAAACGCATGATATTTAAAACCTGTAGACCAATCAGTGCCGGTAAAAGAAAGATCAACTTGGATCTGAGCTTTGCGGGGTAGGCGGCAACAAAGGCAATCAGGAAACTCATTACTCCTAAACCAAGGCAGGAATAGATGAGTTTGAGTCTGCCATGGCCCGCTATCAGAATATCCGTGTCATCTGTAATAGCTCCATAGCCTAGCCAGTTGAGTATTTTGGCAGTTGTACTCAGTAAAAAATGCCGGAGTAAACGGATATAATCCAGATGTTCGGCGGCAAAATTTATGTAATGATGCCCCGGAGAAGTAATGCCGAAAAATAAGATATTAAGGAAATACAAGAACGCAAATAAGCCGAGAAATAAGGTTAGAAACCTTATTGGTGAACCTTTTTCAAATAGTTTGCTCACGCTCTTTTTGTTGTTTCAGTAGTTCGTCTATCTTGATATCAACAATCAGCCGGAACCAAAATGCCTGTAAAAAATGAAAGATAATACCTGTACGGCCATCAAGTATCCCCAATTGAAATATCATGCGCTGTGTAAAGTAAAGCGTTGGTCTGACGTAGCGGGGCAGGCGCCACCATTGCTTTTTGAACCATGCCTTGCGCTGGTTGGGCGAACCCCAAAAACGCGGCTGCTCGGTTTGTCCTCGGGTATTTTGCATGCGCTCAATTTCTTCCAAAGCCAGCAAATCACTGTAACGGTTATGTTTATCGATCCAGAAACGAATTTGATTTTCTTTCAGGTTTTCTTCCTTAATGATTCCATCTTTCCAAACCATGCTTGCACCAGGTGATGTAAAACGGTGGTCCATCGCTTCATTGGTATCAGAAAAGCCGATACCGAACCTGAACATTTTTAAAAGGTAAAAGGGGAAATAGCCCCCATGCCTGATCCATTTGCCTTTAAAAAAATTCTTTCTGTTAAAATAGATACCGTTGATATTTTGGTGCTCCTCATCTTTGAAATTTTGCAGGCGCAGCTTTAGTTCAGGCGTAACAATCTGATCTGCATCAAGGCAAATGACCCAGGGGGTAGTAACTTTGAAATTCTTAAGGGCAAAATCCCATTGTTTCGGGTGATTTTCAAAGGCATTAAATTGGAAATGGGCTCCGGATTTTTCACCTATTTCAACGGTTTTGTCGGTACTTCCTGAATCAAGGATAAATATCGGGGCATCCAGGTCTTTGATCGATTCAAGCAGGCGGGGTAGATGCTGCTCTTCGTTAAAAGTTAATATGATAAACGAAAACTGCGTATTCAAGGTAATTTAGCTTTGATGATCATCGACTTCCAAAAATAAGGTATGCGACCGCAGCCCTTAAAATTTACAACTTCAAATCCTTTTTTCACCAGCAATTTACTTAAAGTGGCCCTCGACCACATTTTTATATGTCCGCCGTACCAGTTAGGATCTAAATGTGAATCCCATTTATTGAACAAAGCCAGGCTCAGGTTTTTTAAATACCCATGATAAGGCGTAGTAATGATCAATTCGCCACCATTACTTAGTTGATCTCTGCAAAATTCAATAAAGCCTTCCGGGTCATACAAATGCTCTATAACCTCGGTTGAAACAATGATATCAAATTTAATCGACTGCAATTCGGAAGGCAATTTTCCGGTAGACAGGTCTTGCAAAAAAAATCTATCGGGATATTCCTGTTTTGCAATAGCTATGCCTTTTTCGGAGGCATCGGTTCCGTAAGCGTCATAGCCTTCTTTCACTAAATAACTTACCAGGTACCCATTGCCACAACCCAGGTCGAGGATCGTGCGACTTTTATCGTTTCCGAGTAGCGAAAGCACAGGGTACAATAAGTAGTTGAAGGTATGCGCAGCCTGATTGTGCGTAAACCCGTAATCTTTATAAATTGCCATTGATTATTTCAGAATACATTTTTAGATACTTGCTGCGTAAATTTTCCTCTTCAAAGTCTTTACGGATTGTGCCTGGTGCTTGTTGCCGTATAGCTGTTAAAATATCGCTTTGTTCCGAAAGCTTTGCAATAATTTCTGCAAATGCAGATGCATCGTTTTTTACCACCCATCCAAATTTATTTTGCCGAACATAATCGGCCAGGCCAATATTTTCGCTGATGATAACTGCTGTTCCAACACTAAGGCTTTCAATTACTACGTTCCCGAAATTCTCATCATAGGAAGGAAGGATCATTACATCATGCTGCTGCAACACTTCAAATTTATTGGGCCCCTGGAATCCTATCCAGCTTACATTTTTTGTAATGCCAATTTTTTCTGCAGAAAGCTTTAAGCTTTCTATGTATTCCGGCTGTCCGTCTCCAGCGATCGTAAGTGTATAATCGACGCCAATATTTGCCAGTGCCTGGAGCAAAATTTCAAGCCCTTTTTTTTCTTCTATTCGCGAAAAGAAAAGCAATTTTAATGACCTGTTTTTGTCGATTAAAACCCCGTTCGGTTCTGCCGGCAGGGATATAAAATTTGGGATATTATAAATGCCTTTTGAATTTACGAGTTGCCCAATTGCAGCCTTTTCCCTTTCGGAAGTAACGTGCACAAAGCTTTGTTGAATAAGTCTTTTGCCCAGAAGGCCATGGATCAAGCGTTTTGGCAAACTATTTCGGTTTGTGAATGAATAAGCACTCAAGGTGCCCCGTGGCGAAACAATCACCGGAACCTTGTTAGCAATGGCGACCCGGCAAGCCAGAACTGACACAAGATTCCACCAGGCATGAATATGTACGGCGTCAAACTGCTTTACCAGTTTGCGCATTTTTTTTAACAGATGAGGCGAATAATGAGTGTGATCTTTTGTTATCCTTTTAAAATACGTCACGTTCACGCCGTCAATTACAATTTCTTTACCTGCCTCAACCGAAAGTTCATCTTTTCCATTTGCGGTGGTCGTCAAAACCGTAATATCACACCCTGCCAATGTCAACTGTTCGCATAATTTAGAAACCGACATAGTAGGACCGCCATAGATGTAGGCGGGTTTATAAGAAGCATTGATGTGAAGGATCTTCAAACTTTTTTCAATAAACCGGTTCCGACAAAGATCATATGAATCAGCAACATACTGATGTAAGACCAGAATACAGAATTGATCAGAAATTCAAAACTGAGTCCCCGCCAAAGTATTTGAAACAAGCCGCTGAAAACAAGCGCTGTTCCCAAAACATATCCTCCAAAAAGTTTTTCGGCATGGAGCGAGATCAATTGTGCTATGGCTCCATACAAGAAAAGGCAAATGAAAATGCCCGGAGTGCCGTCGCATAAATAAGCATCAACTATAAAGGCTGGCTTGGCTGAAACATTTGATCCTCTGTTGATTACTTCAGCATCGTAAACCCTTTCCATTACCAGATCCTCGGTAATTGGTTTGTCGGGCCACAGTGCCCTTGGAATCAAGGCAATTGCCGATTGTTTTAGCAGCGTTGTGCCGTAAAAGTCAATACGGCTGGGAGTCGACTTCACAAATTCCCTGAACATGTCAATCTCACTCAGGCGGTAAGCAAGGAAATCCCAGTTGCTATCATCGGCACCCTGTGAACTGGCTGAACTTTTACTCAATGCGGCATCGAATGCTAATTGCGAAGCCTGGCCTACGTTAACATCATCAGACCAGGCATTTTGCCTGAATATTTTATTATAGGTTGGCAGAATAATAAATAATGCGATCATCAAAGGCACAAAAGTTACCAGCACAACTTTTTTATAGGTAGGATACAAGAAGATACCAAGTACAAGTACGCTTATAATAATTGGCTCCTTATAACCCGAAATTAAGGCCTGGTAAAAATTTGAACCATAGAGGATCAGGCAGATCAGCGTGTTCCAGATTTTGCGTAAGGGAATAGCAAATGCCAAAGCAAGTGTTCCGGCAATAAAACTTAATGAGGTAAACTGGAATGCAAATTGCAAAAGACCGGGCACACGCGAAAATATAATGGATACCGGATAGGATACAATTGCTGCGCCGAATAACAGGTTAGCCACTTTTTCCGATTCAATGAAATATCGTTGTTTTATCGGGTATCTCATGAATAATAGCACACCGGTTGCAAAGGCAGCATGAGCCAGACAATAATAGCGCTGGCATTGCGCAGTCATTTCAAGACGTTCATTATCAACAAGGTAGAAAGCGCTCGATTTATGGAAATCGGTATAGCCAAGAACATCGAAAAAATAGAATATTGTAGTACAACAGGAATATCCGGCAAAAATTATCTGGATCAAAAAAATTGGTCGCATCAATTGTTCGGCAATGGGCCGGTCGTTAGGTAGTGGTTTTATCCAGCCACTAATGGTCAGGTAAAAAATCAGGAACGATCCTAACCATGCCATAAAGTATGAAACTATTGGATCGAGTTTGAATGCCAGCGACAACAGCCATGGGACATACAATACAATATATCGTTCAAACCCAGCTTTTTTCATCCTATTCGTTTATGCAAAATATATTGCCGTCTTCAATTTCACCGGCACTTTTTCGCAGCTGACTGCAAGCCTGACTAACCTGGTATACTTTATAGCCGAGCACCTCAAAAAAATTAAAACATTCAGAAATTTGCTGACCGTTTGCTTCCCAATAATTTACATCGTATTCGAGAATTATACGGGGCCTGAACTTTTCGATTGTTTGCTTAAGGCCTTTTAAAACCTGGAACTCAAAACCTTCTACATCTATTTTAATCAGATCGAGTCTTGATAATGCTTTAATTTCCGGCAAATTATCACCTACTTTGATGCTTACGCTTTGAACCTCTGTGCCTTCAAGGCGGCCGGCTATGCTAAATGAACCCTGATTCCAGCCTCCCGGATCGATTTTAAATTCGGCTGTACTTTCCGTATCCGAAAGGGCATAAGGCAGCAAGGTGACGTTGCCAACCTTGTTGAGCGCCATATTCCTTCTGAATTTCGTTCTCAGGTATTCCAATGGTTCAAATGCGATCACCTGCCCGGTGGCTCCTGTAGCCTGCGACATACGCAAACTTTGTAAGCCGATATTTGCTCCAATATCAAGCGCTACGTTTCCCGGCTTAAGAGATAAACGAATTGGCTTGTTAATATCATCTTCGTAGGTACCTGTGCTAATAATGGTCCATTCTATAAAGTTATCAGCTGTTGTATAAATGGCGATGTCTTCGTCTGAAAGCCAGCCAATTCCTTCAGAGAATTCAGCAATAGTTTTTTCAGAAGGTTTGAGCCATTGCGAAAGCCTTTCCTTTCCGGGAAGTTTCCAGTTACGGGTAAAATTTAGTTTAACACGGTCAGAACGTTTCATTTACTTTTTTTTCAATGGCTTCAGCAAATTTCAAAATATTCCAGTTTTGTATGATCCCGGCCGATTGGGTCCCCATTTCTTTTAAAATAACTCTCGAGGCTGTCAATTGATCGAGTTTATTCTTCAAATCATTTTTGTTTTGATGATCAAAGATAGCACCGTTTAATCCATTTGTTACCAGATCAACGGCACATCCTACTTTTTCTGATACCAAAACTGCCTTACTGCAAGCCATCGCCTCGTTTACCGCCAAACCCCAGGTTTCGCCAGGGCCCTTTGATGGCAAACAAAACAGGTCGCTGGCCTGGTATATCACGGGCATCATGGTTTGGTTTTGAAAACCTAGAAAATGTACGGTTTCAATTCCGGATGCTTTGGTTTTCAATGTTTCTTCAAGCTCGCCATTGCCTACAAACAATATATGCAATCGGGGTTTATTTAACGATATAAAGGCTTCCAGCAATTCAATCGGAGATTTTTTATTCTCAAACTTTCCTGCGAATAATACCAGGATATCATTTTCCTGCAAATTTAATTTGTCCCTCAGCTCATTAGCCTCAGTTGTTTTGTCTTCGGAAAAGCGTTGATTGTCTACGGCATGAGGTGCAAAACTAAGCTGGTTCTCTTTTAACCCAAATTTTTTGAAATAAGCTTTCGTGTTTTGGCCCGGAAAAAATGCGTGATCGATATGCCGGTAAACCCATCTCAAAAAAAATATCCGGAGGTAGGCTCTTAAACCTTTGGGCTCATCCAATAGTGTTGAATCGCCTCTGAACAATACCGGTTTCCTGCCTTTGAAATAGCGCAGCAGCTTTAGATGACTTTGGTAGGCCCAGCCATAAACTAACAACGCATCCGGCTGCCATTGTTTAACCTGATCGATCAATCCTGGTGTTATTATCCCTTTAAAATGGTGTGTGCCGGGATCAGGAGCCAAATTGATAGCCCACGTATAGGGATATCCCTTTAATGTAGGAATGTCCCACCCAACGACGGTACCAAATCCTGGGTCGAATTTTACCTGTGAAGCCTCACCCCAGGTATAAAAGACCATTATTTCAACCCGACCCCGGTCATGCAGCAGTTTAAACAGCGGCGCGTAATATTGAATAGGGTGCGTGGTGATGATAGCCAGGTGTTTCATTTTTCGCATTCAAACGCCACAGCTTTCCAGAAACGATTAGCATCTTCTGCAAGCGAAAACTGACCATCAATTGAATCACCAAATTCGCAGGAACGAATATTTTTGAAACCAGCTTTAGATAACTCAAAACTTATTGACTTATAATCCCACATCCATAAATGTTTTGAATTTCCGAATGCGTTAACAAATGCGCTGAAAATATCTTTCTTCCGGGTTTCAATTCCCAGCATGGTAAATTTCATAAAATCGCTTGCAGGCGATTCGGAACTGTCAAAATTCTCTATATAATTTTCAATTGCGGCGCCCAGGTCTGGAACCACCCCCCTGAAAATACCTCCCGGTTTTAAAATAAGATAGGTATTCGCCAATGCAGTTTGAAAGTCGTTGTAGGCCAGGTGTTCCAAAACATGCGAGCAAAATACGCCATCACAGCTATTTGCTTTTTCAGGAAGACCCTTTACAATATCACCGTATTTCACATTCGCTGGAAAACGCATAGAATTACGGGTTAATACTTTGCCCAGTAATGGAATTCTCTCAAAACGCAAAGTTGGTGAAGCATCATAATTTAACCAGCCATTGGGGGCCGAAAATCCACATCCGTACTGAACATATTTTTTCATATTTTTTCGCTAACTATTTTGTCAAAAAATTCGCATTGTATTTGCGTCATATTTAAAGCTCCATACTTTGCCAGTGCTGCAGGTCGATATTCTGGTAGGGGCAGAGTTCTGTTTAATAACATGTCTAAAAAGGACCTGATTGATTGTTGGATATGCTGGTCATCAAAGTTAAATACAAACTTTGCCTCATATTCTTTCAAGATGGTAATTGCTGAACTTTCCTTGTTAAAGATGGCTAATAAAGGTTTTTTAGCCATTATATAAGGAAATATCTTTGAGGCCGTATACTTTGGGTCGTCCGATCCCGGTACAAATAAAGCATCAGCTTGTTGCAGCGTCAATAGCGTTTGATAAAAGCTTATCCGGTCGGTAATTTCAACTACATGGCTGGCCAGCCCTTTCTTTACTGCAAGCGGTTGTATCGTTGGTATACCCTGGCCGGCAGGTGCATAGCTTGTTCCAATAAACCAGATCTTTAACTTATGGTAAGCATCACTTGTTTTCAATTTTTCGCTCAGGGCATCAAATAAAAGCTCAGTTGCTTTATGCATATCATGCCCTCCGCGCCCAATATAGACCAGATTGATAAACGCAGGATCAAGTATCCTGTCAAATCTGAAACTATTTTCTCGGGCAATTTCGAAATCTGGCGCAAATGCAGCAAACGTTATTGTTTTAGCGGGAATATTTATAATGCTGTGATACCTTTCTTTTAAATCGGTAATATATTTTTCAGATACACTAATAAGGCCGTCAACAGCCTTCATTGCCTTGGGCTCAAGATACCTGTTAAGCCTGTACGAGAACCAGTATTTTTTAGGACGTTGTTCTTTCGGCTTGTCGGCATAGTATTCCGAATGCCATGGGTCCTGCATGTCGATGATATACGGAATGCCGTATTTTTTTTTCCAGTAGGCTCCTAAAATACAGACCGGGAATTGCGTCGTTGAAAAATAAATCAGGTCAAAATGCTTATTTTTCAATAGCTTATTTACACTGTTTCGATAAAAATACAACGAGCGGAGCGCTATACTACCCAGGCCAAATTTAGCTGTCCATCGCTTTTTAAAAGCTTTGACATAATGAATTTTAGTGCCAAACGGAACACTCTGCGATAACAGAACGTCTTTCGGCAATTCGGTATACTGAGGGTCAACTGCAACAATCTCGGCTTCCCATCCAAAATTCGCAAAGTAAGGCAGGCTCATTCTCACGCGCTGCATGTCTGCGGCATTAACCGGTGCAAAATAAGGTGAGATAATAAGTACCCGTTTATTCAACGCTTTTTGATATGGTCAAGAAATGCTTTAAGCCTGGTTGCCCAAACCGCCAGGTTAAACTGCAATGTATTCTCTTCAGATATTTGCTTAAGTGTATCAATCGCATTTTCAGAATTCAGCGTGTTGATGATCAATTCCGCCATTTCGGCCGGTTCATTGCTGTTAATTACACTTGCGCTGTTGGATAGGTCGTAACCACGTGCTCCGGCTAGCGTAGTGGCTACTGGTAATCCCCAATTAAATGCTTGCGAAAGCTTGGTCGAAGAACCGCGGGCATACCAAAAGACAGGATTCAGAAACAAGCACCAGGTTGAAGCTTCGGCTGCAAGTTGTTGCGGCGTCAATGCTCCGATGTATCTGATAAAAGGATATTTTTCAGCCAATAATTTACCCGTCTGGTCCGGACTTCCTACCAGTTTAAGTATGCCTTTGAAATGCTGTTGTTGAAGGCAGATAGCCAGTTGATCGATACCCTTAAAATTAGGCAGATGATTTAATGTGCCTACAAAGCCGATGGTATTGGGAATAGGGTGCCAGTCTAGAAAATCGTTTTTCAGTATACGGGGCAAGTAAAAAGTATTTTGTGCACCTAACCATTGATCAATATACCGCTCATTTTCACTGATTGTTACTACGGCATCAAGGTGCGTTGAAAATATCGCTTTTTCCTTAACCAAATATTTGCCTAACCGCCAGGTTTTTAAAATGGATGTAATAGGAGTTTGTGTGATATCATGCAGGTAGTCGCCGCTTTCATTCCCGTGCGAGAGGCCAATGAATTTTACATCGACAGATATCTGGGGTTTTATTGCTGCCGACCAATGAGCAAGGTTCACCTGATTAAAAAATACCAGCTTTATTTGGCGTGACCGGATGATTTCTACAATATCAGAAAGCCATTGATCAATGTCGTAAAACTCATAAGTTTCTATCTGCAGCTTTCTTCTGATCTTACGTAAAAAGGTGATCTTTGGCGATACTTTGATCAAATTAACTTCATACCCAGCTGTTTCCAGGTAATCAATAAATTCGTTTGTACAAAGTTGAACGCCACCGGGGATGGTATAGTCAACAAATACTTTATCACTTATAAAAAGGACGGATTCTTTCTGATGTTTCACTTTTGGGAAAAACTCTTTGGTGGGCTATGGGGTTTTTGATCTTTGTTTTACAAAGTCCAATAGCTTTCTGAATAAATATAACTCAAATAAATAACTTACCGATATTGTTATTAATACTATCAGCAGCATCCCTAGTGTTTTTTGACCGGGTATAAAATGAAAAACCAGGTACATCACCGGCATATGTATCAGATATAGCGGGTATGAAATACCGGCAATAAAAAGGATCAGCCTCCTGATGCGATAATAAATCATGCGAAGTAAATTCTTTACCTGACTGCTATATAATACGAGAGAAAAAACCGGAACTACCGAATACAAGGCCTTGCTGATCGTCAGCGAATCTGAATATTGCCAGAGCAGGCATACGTTTAACAAGTAAACCGGCATAAAATATATATGCTTGATATTTAGGGTTGCTGCCCGGTTAGCCTTTGTCTGGTGTCGTGACAGAATATAAACGAAGAGTGGTACCAGGTAAAATCCTTCTATGTCATAGCAAGCTTGCCGGTAATTCCCTGGAAGCATTGTCAGGCGGGTAATCAGCGGTATCATCAGCACACCACAGGCAGCTACCTGAGCTGATGCTGAAAACCGATCCCTGTATTCGTAAATAAGAAATCCGATAAGCCAAGGAAACGAACTGTTGGTCAAGTGCAACAGTTGGTAGATGAGGCCGGTATGAGGGTCGCTGAATAGGGAGAAAACTATCGAAGAGAAGCTGATCGTTAGCCAGATCCAAATTGCTTTTCGCCTGTTGGTAGTATAAGCAAGGCCAAATACAAGGTAAAAAAATGCTTCACAAGCAACACTCCAGGCTGCAGTATCATGAGGCAGGGTAGGTACTAAAAATTGTGGCCACATCCCCAGCAGGAAAACGTTTCCGATGAGGTAACCGAAATGAATGGGATCATTAAAAACAAAGAAATCCGTTGCGTAGCAAATGATCAATACGATCAAAAATATTGGATAGATTCGTAGAAATCGCTTTCTGAAATATTCAAGCCGGTCTGTTTTGTTGACCGTTGCCATATTGATCACTAAACCCGAAAGCACAAAAAATACCACAACGGCCTCGCGGCCCCATGCCAGGAAAACTTGTAAAAAATTATATTTTGAAGCTTCAAAGTAAGCAGTGGCTACCCTTAAATGACTCATCCAAACCAGCAGGCATGCCAGGCCCCTTAAAATATCAAGAGCCAAAAGTTTTTTAGGATGTTCCATTCAGTACTTATAAATAGCCAGGTAATCGTTAGCAATTTTGAGATCGCTATAGGTACTGATGGCTTTATCTCTGCATGCTTGCCGGTCAAGTTCGCTGATCTTTGCTACCTGTGTCGTCATTTCTTCAACAGATGTACTAACAAACCCCGTAATGCCTTGCTCAATCCCCTCGGCAATACCTCCGTTATCAAAACCCAACACAGGCGTGCCGCAGGCATAAGCCTCGGGAATAATGATTGGAAATGGCTCAAACCATTCTACCGGTGTAAGTAATGCGGCGGCATTACCCAAAAGCTCATTTTTTTGAATATTATCAACCGGGCCTATATATACGATCTGTACACCGTCAATAAGTGGTTCAATTTCCTGATGGAAATATGCTTTTTCGGCCGGCAACTCAGAAATATTACCAGCGATAATGAGTTTTCGGTTACTTAGTTTTGCCACCTTTATTGCAGAATGAGCACCCTTACAACGCTCAAGTCTTCCGAGAAAAGCCAGATAACTATCACCTGGAGTATTTTGCCTGAATTCAAATTGATCTATTGGTGCGCAATTGTAAACGGTCTTCCATTTACTTTTAGTGGTGATACCTGTATTTACAATGGCGTTTGATACTGCTGTATAGGTCAGATTTCGCGGGCTAAACCAATCAAAACGCTCGATATTCTTTCTGTTCACATAGCGCATATAGGTTTGCACTTTTGGGATGCGATGACGAAGAAATGGCGCCAGAAAAATCAGCCGGCCAAAATTGTGTAATACATCATGGGTTTTAATTTCCTTTTTCAGAATGGAAAATACACTTTTCAATAATTTGAAATCAATTTTAGGATCCAGTGCACCATTTTCGCCATAAGTGATCAAACGACCCGGAGACTTAGAATTGGGCCCTGCAATTAACGTAACCTCGTGGCCTAATTTTACATACTGTTCAGCTATATCAAAAACTACCCGTTCAATGCCGCCATAGTGCTTAGGTGGAACAGGTATAAAGGGGTCCATTAAAAGTAAGATCCTCATTTTAATTCCTGTTGAACCTGTGCAACTATTTGAACATAGCGCTCGGCACATTTTTCTAGTGTTAAATTCTCCATAATATATTCCCGCGGTTTGAAACTTTCTAAGTTTTCCAGGAAGATTTTCAGGCTATTTTCGAAATTCTCGAGTCCCGTAAACTTAATGCCGCAACGCCGATCCCAATAGGGTACAGAACTAACCGGTTGGTAACGTACCTTTGATGGGTAGTAATAAGGGTCTTGCCAATAACCGCCACGATCCCAGGCCAGTATTGGGGTATTAGTGGCCAATATTTGCTGATAAGCAAATCCCTGGGTTTCATGTTCGCACAAAAAGATGGCAGCTTTTGAATTGGATATTTTACTGATCAATTCAGCATGGTCATAATGCCCATAAGTGATCGTCTGGTAAGTAAGCCGCTTTTCATCCAGGGATCTTTTCAGCGCAGCTACCAGTTCCCGCGAATATCGTTCATGTTCCCACCTGATTTTGTCATAAATCAGAAAGTCGAAATTTTTAATTCCAGGGACATGTTCGGGCGACCATTTTTCGGTATCAATGCCTGTAGGCCAGGCTATAACGCTATTTCCGTAATCATTTTCAAACATTTTCCGCATCCATTCACCCGGTACCAGAACCCGTTTAACGTTAGGATATTTTGCCAAAAGATCGGGGCATTCGATCGAATGCGAATAAATGCCAGACCCAAATATGATCGGATTTTTCCATTTTCTATTGAAAAGCACTTCCGGCTTACCAACGATACAGGCAATTTCATCGGAATGTTTTTTAATATAGGCAAAATCATTGAACCTGTATTTTACGCCAATTTTATCCAGACCTTTTAACAGATTAATTGCTACTTGCCCTACTCCTCCGATTTTTTCTTTGCCACGAACTATCCGTCGTATCAGTTTCCGAGGATACCGGTCAAACGGCAGCCAGCGGTCAGGGTCGGGTTCCTGGTAAAAAATGTTCATACTAGGGTATAGTTTTTAAATATTTATTCGTGTAGTTGATGCAATTTTCTTTTTCTGTTGCATCTCGTATTGACTGGTTCGATATGAATCTGGTTATAATCAGTAATTTTCAACAAACACTGCTCAGCTTTTTAATCGTTTACTATTCGCTGTGACAACGGAACTTTACGGTAACCAAAAAGGCGGTGATAAAGCGGCCGGAGCAGATTTTTTGCATTCAAAGCGAATTTGCCAGGCGCGACAAATAAAATTTTAGCGTACAAATTAGCGAGGCTCACCGGCCATTTATAAAGGTATTTTTTTCTGATCCTAATTACTTCCGCTTTATATTCAAATGTTTCCGTATAAGAAGCGTTAAAATGCACTATTAAAGGTTGTGATTCCATTAATGTCGAATATTCGGGCACCGGAGGTTGAACATCGCTCCATAATTTTGCCTTGCCCAGTAAAATATTTGACGATAGATGATCATAATACATTCGGTCTGCTTTTATAAACCCGGTGTCATTAACAGGGTTCTGGCCAAATTTCGCCATCGCTAATGCAATCAATGGTTCCTCATTCTCGCGATTACGTAGGCGGATAAGACCCAAATCGTCGTAGGACTTCAGCAGGGAGTTGGCATACTGAAAAGCTTTCCGGGCAGTTTCAACATTTTCTACATAATATACCGATCCACAAAGCATCGGGTAATAACTGGTATCAGTTTTAGCAAGAACCTGGCTAATATCATTGCAAAAGCCCGTATTGATACCCGCTGTTCGGTTATACCCGATAACGGATAGCAAATGACCTTCAAATGTGTTAAATACGCTGCTCAAATCACCATAAACCAGGCAGTCGGCATCAATGAAAAGCGTTTGCTGTGTTTGTAAAAAATCAGCGATTTGCAGTTTGGAAGAAAATCCTTTATTGAGTTCATCAGTCGATTTCTCAATGATATTGATCTTTGACTTTAGCCCCGTCGGAATGTAATCGGCACGGTCAGTTACCAGGTAAAATTTAATTTCACTATTGCTGTTCCAAAATAAAAATGACATGGCAAGGTTGCATGCCATATCAATGTATATTTTTTTCCCGCCTGCTATAGTTAGCACACTGCGATCGTTAATTCTTGTCATAATCGCTAAACCTTTGAATATTGATATTGCAGAAATCGCGCAACACGCCAACCGAAAATATTGGAAATAATATTAAGGAATTTGCCGCCAATGATAGGTTTGTAATTATAAGCCGGGTAGGCTTTTAGTTGTTTTTTAACCTCAAAGTATAGATCGGGATAGATCAGGTATGTTCTGATAGCCAGATTCAGGGTTTGCTTATATAATGCAAAGTGTGCCGCATCGGCGTTGGTTCGGGCTAATAAATACTGCTTTTTTAAATTGAATGAGTTTATCATGCTCCGAAGCGAATTTTTATCAGCTCTTGCAGACAGGTTTTCGTTATGCGCGTAAAACATACGGTAATAACAAAGGCCGTTTGATTTAATGATACCCTTTGAATTCAGCACAATCCGGCAAAAAAATTCGCCATCATCATCTACAGTTAGCTCTTCGTTCCATATACCCGATTTACTGATCAGGTCAGCCGGGATCAGCCACGAATGTATACCTATCATTGAGCCGCGCTTTTTATAACCCCCGTATAGATCGATCAGGAAATCGACAACATCATCGGTGCTGTAAATAAATGGCTCATCGCGGTGTGATGGTTTTAAATGGTTGTGATCAGTGCCGTTTTTAAATTTTACTATACTGCAAACAGCGATCTTTCCGGGCTCTTTTTCCAGTAATTGAACCTGCCCACTGATCTTATCTTCACTAAGCAGATCATCGGCATCCAAAAACTGTATATACTTCCCCTTTGCATGCTGCAGGCCAAGATTTCGGGCGGCACTTGCGCCTTTGTTAGCCTGACTAAAAATTTTTACATGCTTATCAGTATATTGTTGTGCAATGGCCAATGAATTATCGGTTGATCCATCATCTATAATGATAATTTCCTTGTTTGCCCAATTTTGACCAAGAGCGGATGCCAGGGTTTCAGACAAATATTTACCAGCGTTGTAAACCGGTATAATAATTGAAATTAATGGATCAGTTTTCGGCAAGCTTTGTTGTTTTTTTTGTTAAAAATGGTTTTTCAATATAAATATAGCTTAGCCAGGTTATAATTGGTATGATCAAAATACCAAGCAGCATACCGGCCGGTTGGAAGCTTACAGGAAGAATGAGGTGAACCAGATAGTTTTTTAAAAAAATCAGGGGATCATGAAATAGGTAAAGCGAGTAACTTGAAAGTCCAATGCTTAAAATGATCTTAAGGGCGAACGAGTTATGACGTTTAAACCAATTTTCATGATCGATTAACCAGGTTAAAGGGATCGCCCATAGCAGTATAACCAATTGATACTTAATCGTCGCCAATCTGGTGTCCGGAAAATTATTCAAAATAAGCATCCCTACTGCAATTGCACCATAAAGCAATAGATATACCGGGCTCTTTAAAATTTTAGTGGAAAACGCATTGCGTTCGGCCAGGAACGCACCGCAGCACCATGCGAACCATATATTGAAAGCGCAAAACATTTGAGGGTAATTTAATGGCGATTTTGTCCAGAAATAAACTATTGAACAGGTAGAAACTAACAATGCGAATATCATTGCCCGCGATATTTTGTAATGTAACCTGATATAGTAAAAGGCGGGGTAAAGTATATAGAAAGCCATTTCAACCGAAATGGTCCACAGAACTACATTGATCGTATTAAAATAGGTTACCGTAAAGCCTTGTAGCAGCAATACATGGACCCACACGTCAGTAGCATCAGGTAATTTGCTATTGCTGGTGATATAATTTACCGCTATGCTAAACACCAGGGCAGCAAGGTAGGCTGGGTATATTCTCAGCAAACGTCTTTTAAAATATTCTTTCAGCGGTAGCTCCTGTTTGATTTTTAAATATTTGATATTAGATAAGTGGATACAATAGCCGCTGACCAGAAAAAATAATGGTACGGCATAGGTGGCACCAAAATTATCTGTGTTAATTAGCCAGTTTAAATGGGTGTAAGCTGCAAGTATCTTTCCAATATGCTGGTGATAGTAAAATACCCCCAGGGCAGCCAGGGCTCTCAATATATCAATTGAAATCAGGGAATTTGATTTGTTCATATTTTAGCCAGCGTATCGGCCAGTATATCTTCAGAGAGGATAATATCGCCCCATTTTGCGCTCTGGGGTTTGGTACCTAAAATATACCAATAGTTTAAATTCAAAATACCTGCCAGCGTGTAAAAGCAGTCGGTTCTAAAATAATCTGGCGAAAATAATTCTATCACCGTACAATTTTGGGGCGCGAACAATAAATTGGTTAGCGCAGCACCATGGGCACTTACTACGATACTTGTTTCGCTCAATAATGCAGCCTGTTCTAAAATAGATAACTTATCCGGTTCAATAATTTCGAAACCTTGTGCAGATAGATAGATGATCAGGGCGTCTTCATTCAATATCCTTCGCTCAACAGCATTGCCGCGTTTCAAATATATTTTTCGACTACCGGCTGCTACCTTATTAATGGGACTTAGTTTTTCTCGTACATAATTTACAGCCCATGCCGGTGCCCGTCCTTCGCTTCCCGGAAGCGATGCCACAAACAGATTTTCAAAATGAAGTTTCTCAGAATCAGGCAACCGAACAAGTTTTTTTGCAGGTATGCCAAATGCTGGCAATACATCCAAAAATTTTTGAGGGACCGAAGATGCTACATAGAAATAATCGATCTGCTCAAAAACGCTTTGGTAGAGCTTTATCCTGGGTAATACGTCCGAAATCCAGTGATAATAATTCTGGCTTTCGGGTGAAATGAGTACCGCGCCGGTGCCTTCTACCTTAGTGAAATTTAGAGAAAAGGTATAAAATGGATGTTTGCGAAAATATTGCTGTAAGGACGAGATATTAAAATCGTGTGTGAATTCCTGAAAGCATCCATGAAAGCTTGATAAAATGATACCCTTATGCCGAAAAAGAAAGCAGTTCCTGATCATATGCAGGTAGCTATCAGTGGTTTTGTACGACATGTTAGGATCAAATGCCTGTTTATTGGGTGCTTGCAGAGTTTTAGGAAGCGGATGAATATGGCTTTCACTCTTTTCTGCCAGCTCGTACCAGGAACTCCTTGCTGAACGATAATTGTTTGCCCTGCTGTTTTGCGTGTCGATCCATTCCCTGCATGAATAGATCAAACGGGAAGGGAAGGCAAACGGGATCTGTTTGGCCAGAAAACGTAAACTCTTAGAAGAAAATATTTTCATTGGTCTCAAATCCTTTTACCCCGGGATGTATAGCGATGATATTCTGGTATTTAAATATTTCGTGGTTAGTAGTATAGGCATGCATATTGATAAGGCCCTGTGAGCTTATCCTGAAAAAGCGATAACCATTCAATAGTTTGTAAAAATCCTTTATGAATGTTCGGGAACTGATATTAAAATCATTGAATTCGAACTGGATCATACGTATGCCTTTACTTGCTATCATATTTGATGCGCCTTCTAAAACACTTAATTCTGCACCTTCCACATCAATCTTCATAAAGTCAATATTATCAATGTGGTTTTCACGGCAAATGGTATCGGTTTTTTTTACCTCGATACTGGTTTGTTTCAATTCATTCACCGCATAAAACTCCTTCAAGCCATCACCAAATACTGTACTGATCTGGCTGTTTGGATTGGTCGAATCATTGTAAATATCAATCAGACAATCTTCCCTATAGAGCCCCAATTTAAAAAGGTGTACATTTTTACTATTGGATAATACCTTTTGGGCTGTATCAAAAGTAGCAGGAACGGGTTCAAATGCATATATAGCTGCGCTTGGAAATATTTCTTCCAGTAGTAAACTGTAGGTACCGTCATTTGCGCCAACATCGAATATAGTTTGTATCTGAAGATTTTTTTTAGCCAGCAATTGCAGCACTTTCTTTTCACCTGTATGGTCAAAATCATTGTATCCCGCAATTCCCAATTGTATATGGGCATGGCTCAGCAGGTCAATATTCAGCTTTTTTGCAAGATATATTAGTGATCGCTCAATAATTTTTAATGCCATATCAGCTTGTTGTATTTATATGGTTTTTTTTACGCTTGTTTTTATAATAGGAAAGAAGTTTCACAAAACGCCAGCCGAATAAAATTCTCAGCCATTTTTGTACACCCTCCTGGTAAGGTTCCCAGGTATTGCCGCCCAGTTGATCGATAAATTGCTGCATCTCTTTACATAGTTTGCTCTCAGCCGGGTATAGGTCATTCAATAAGTGCATTACCTGGTTAGCAAGTAAAGCATTCATACCATTGTCAATTCCAATATGCTGGTATTTTAGCTTGATAGCATCAAGTGCACTGCGGAATGCCGTATATGATTTTTGTGAGCTTAAACTATTTTGATGTTCGTGTCTGCGATAATAACCAATAGCTTCGGGTACAAATTTAACCTGCTCAGCCTTTAAAACTACCCGGCAAAAAAACTCACCGTCATCGTCAACGCTCAGGTTTTCATTCCAAATGCCGGCTTCGGCTATCAGCCTTCGGGGCGTTAACCATGCATGTAAAGCAACCATTCCTCCTTCAGCTTTTTTATCTTTTCCGCCATATAGATCGAATAACAGATCGTAACCATTCTGATAATTGGTATTGATCGAACTATGTGGAGTAACTGAACTAATCGATTGGTTTGGGTTGAAATAACCGATCTTTCCGTAAGCCAGCGTAAATTGTTCGTTTCCGATAGCTGACATCTGTCTTGCTATTTTTTCGCTATCTAACAGATCATCGCCATCCAGAAACTGGATAAACTCGCCATTTGCTTCCCGAAGCCCTTTGTTTCTGGCGGCACTGGCGCCACGATTTTCCTGAGTAAAAACCTTTACCTGTTTGCTTTTGAATTTTTTAGCAAGCTCATATGAATTGTCTGTCGAACCATCGTTTACCACAATTATCTCTTTTGCCGTCCACGTTTGATCCAGGGCCGACTGGATAGTTTCACCTATGTACGCTTCTGAATTGTAAACGGGTATAATGATTGAAACTAAAGGGCTATTCATTTTGAACTAAATATATCCAGCCACCTTTGCCGGTTTGATACCTGCAATGGCGGCAGATTTGCTTTATACCACGGACGTGAAAGCATCTCGAGGTATAATTTGTCGTCATTATCCAATGCAATTATATGTTCAATGACAGCACTAAAATCCAGCTTTTTAAATTGCAAATTCATTTTTATTTGCCTGCCTTCATATTTTAGTTTGCGTTTTAAGCGCTGTAATGTATTGTGATAATAAGCGGGACGCATATCAACAAAATCAGGCTGACTTACTTTTTCCAGCCATTTTACAGTCGCCGAATTATTGAGTTGTACAAGGTCGGATGCGTTGATAAAGCTCTGTGTATTAAATATATCGCCTATATAGGGGTCGCCGCAGTAAACCGGGATACTGTTTGCCTGCATGGCATCATATAATTTTTCGGTTTGGTACCCGGGGTAAACATAGTTTTCAAAAGCAATGGTAAACTTGTATTCCGACAAAAATTGTCTTTTCCGCTCCCATATATCGCCCTTGTAAATCTGGTCAATGCTTTCCATATTATTCATTGACTTGCCGGGCGCGTCAATTTTTTTGTACCTGGAAAGCTGTTTGAAAAATTCTTCCCTGTACGGTACCTGATGGGAATAAAGGAAATTGCAAAAGTATTTCTTGCTTTGCAGTACTTTTTCGGCATCAAAGCTATCTGGTTTGACCAAAGAATCAGGGTCGATTCCATGCCATTGAATACGTTTATACCGGGGGTGACAAATTTCTTCTTCTCGTGGTACACCAAAGGCCCATTCGCAGATAGACATATCCGGTGTGAAATTTTCGCAATAATAAGCTATCCGGATATAGTTGTCGTTTTTCTCCGGGATATCGTTGCCATAGGGGCCAAATAGCACAAAATCTGGTTCCTCACTTTCGATAAACTCATGATCGTAAAGTAACTCGTTAAGGATCTCGGTTTCGGCAATGGCTTTATTCAGGCCGTTCTGAAATCGTATTTTAATTACTTTTTTTTCCAATATGCGTTCAAAAATTCAAATTTCGCCTTCCGGCATCAAAACGAAAATTGATTGAAGATTTTGCAGACATGCTCATTTGCCTAACATTGATTTCATACGCTTCAGTATGAAATAAGGCGTTTTTACAAATAGTATCGTGATCAGATCGGAGGCACTTTTTCCTAAATGAAATTTATGATAAAGTTTAAGTCGTGCTGCATCAAATAACCATGGGTTTTTGTTGTAGTTACCTCCTCCAAAATGAATAATTGCTGGTGAGTAGGCACCTTCCGGCAGCCAGAATTTATAGTCGCTATCGTTACTGATGTTGTTAAATCGGGAAAAGCCCGACAAAACATTCAAATCTTTGTGCGATTTAAGTTGATGAACATCGCCCCATATATTGCCATCATCAATTATAGGTTCAATACCATTTGCAGCCAGTGCAATGCCAAACACAGGTTCCTCATTAATGCTGTGCGTGTGTTGTTGAAATGCATGACCCGATTGGCTTAGCGCTCTTACTTTGTTGAACACCGCGTTGGTTTTTTCACTGGCCACTATCAAATAACATGCCCCGCAGTATCTTACCAAATACGGTATTTCAAACTTTTTTAATATCTCTTTTGCCTCCATGTCGTCCCAGGTTCCGCCGGTAATCTTTGTTCCGATAACGTTGATGGCATCATGATGTAAGCTGAACAAATAGGAGATGTCTCGATAGATCAAAGAATCAGCATCTATAAAAAGCGATCTGGCAGCTGGTGCAACTTTGTCAAACGATAGTTTTATTTCAACGCCTTTGCCTATTATTTCGGGACCGACAATTTTTTTTCTTACCCATTTCAAATCTGCAGGCAGACTGAAATCATAGTCAGCAAGTATGAAGAAAGGAATATTGTTTTGATTGTGAAGCCGGTAGGAGCGTGCAAGTGCAAAAGCAAAATTTAGGTATTTTGGATGGTTGGAAACAACCGTGAAAACCGCATTTTCGAAGTAATTGCTTTCCGGATCCAACTATTAATTTTTGTTTGATTTAGTAAACCACACCTTAAGCGAGAGTAAAGCAGTTTGCGCCAGGTACTTTAAATAAGAGTGATGTACCCACTTATAACTGTAATAGGCACGCGGGACCTGTGTAAGTTTTTGATATTCGGCCGGGTCAACTGTTTTGAGTGATTCGCTACCCAGATGCGTTACTTTCGAGGCCGGGATGAGGTAGTTTTTTATATGATACTTTTGGATCGTATTGCAATAGTCGGCATCGCAATACCAAAAGATGAGCTTTTCATCAAGCATGCCAATGGTATCAAATATCCTTCTTTTTACAAAAATGCACCAACCTACAAGCACGCCCTCGTAGCCTTCAAGCGGCGGGCCGGTCTCATCAAATCCTTCTTTCTTGTGGAAATTTGCGCAGTAGGGGCTAACGCTGAGCATCTCTGGGTTGTTTTGCATAGCCGTGAGTATTGCTTTGGCCCATCCTTTGTGAAATATAAGGTCGTTATTGCAAAGGCAGACATAGTCAGCCGAACTTGCCTTAATGCCTATATTCATGTATTTGTGATAGCCAAAACTAACATCCGGGTACATCGTGGTGGAGCCCGGATACTGGTAAGGTTTTAAACTTTTGTTCGATTCAATGACGATAATATTGAACTCAATTTCTGCAGGGTCCTCAGATTTTAAAAGTGTATCAATTGTTTGATCGGTGAGTCCCTTCAGCTTTTCATCTTTGGCAAAGCTTAGGATAATGATGTCAATTTTTGCGGGCATCAGATAGAAGCTACAATTACAAATTGCGGATATTTCATATCCTCCTGACTGTTAAACAACAAGAAATTTAAAAGATTAAAAAATTTAAAATTACTGTGTTTGTTTATACCCTCCGCGCGCATTACCCTGAAACCATTACTTTCAAACATACGTCGCATACTTTTTAATGTAAAAAAGCGCATATGGGTTTTATCCATTACACCAGCGTCTTCGTATTTAAAATCTTTGTATCGGAGCAACGATAATATCACGGGATACCAGCGAATATTGGGAATTGATGCTATGATACAGCCTTTAGGGCTTAGTAGTTGTTTACAGGCGTTCAATGCTTCTTCCGGAGCTACCAGGTGCTCCAATACATCGTTAAAAAATATAACATCAAATTGCTGACCGTTAAGTTCTGGCATATCCTTTACAAATAAGCCGTTAATTACCTTATCCAACTTATCTTCCGCGTCCCGGGCAGCTTCTTTGTTAGGCTCAATTCCCCAAACGGTACAGGCACGTTGTGCTTTAAGGGTAAGGCCAAAGCCACCATTGCCACAACCAACATCAAGCATAGTTTGGCAATCTGCTGGCACAAATGGTATTATTTCGGGCCTGCTATGCAGGTAATAGTCTTGGTTTTTCCCTTCGTAAAGTTGTTCGTAATTCATCGATCAGGTTATGCTAAAAGCGTAATCAATTTCTACCTTACCTCTAACAGGCAGTGGGTAGGGCAGGAGGTCATCAACCAATGGTTTTTGTAAGATCCTGAATCGAAGCAGATCAAAGAAGTCTTTATAAAGCAGATTTGATTGCAAATGGATCCCTATTTTATACACACCGGGGAGTAAGGGTAAATTTTTAAGAGAACCACTAATTGAAACGTTTTCGTTCTCGTCAGAAACCAGGTAAAGTTCGTTACAGCGTAAGTCGAAGAAAGCCACCTTTTGTTCAAGTTCATCAAAAATAAATATCGCTGCCGAACTCATATGATTGATCTGGCTACTTTTTATTTTCAATTTAAAGTCCAGATCCTCATGCGACATCAATGTTGACCGGTTGATCCAGAACGATTCTAAAGTAACCTCCGGGCTCATACTCAGGCCTGATACCGTGGTTTTGAGATCTTCCTCTTTCGAATTTCGCATGTAATGATTAACGGCATCGTCAACATCGCCCTTAAATAATATGCCTCCGTTGTTGAGCACCATTCCGCGATTGCAAAGCGTTCGGATTGAATCCATATTATGACTCACAAATAAAATGGTACGCCCTTCGCTTTTGCTAACATCGCCCATTTTCCCGATACATTTCTTCTGAAATTCAGCGTCACCAACAGCAAGTACCTCATCAACGATCAATATCTCCGATTCAAGATGTGCCGCTACAGCAAAGGCTAAGCGTACATACATGCCGGATGAATACCGTTTTACAGGGGTGTCTATGTATCGTTCAACGCCTGCAAAATCTACTATCTCGTCAAATTTACGTTTGATCTCTGCTCTTCGCATTCCCAGAATTGCGCCATTGAGAAAAATGTTTTCTTTGCCGGTTAGTTCAGGGTGAAAACCTGTACCAACTTCCAACAAACTGGCTATCCGGCCCTTTATTTTGATCGTACCGGTAGTAGGAGAAGTAACCCTGCTTAAAATTTTCAATAAAGTACTTTTACCCGCACCGTTACGGCCTATAACACCAACCGCGTCGCCCTGCTCAATTTCGAAATTCAAATCATTTAAGCTCCATACTATATCGCTGCCGCCTTTGGTTGTCCGATCGTTTACTTCACCTATTCTCAAAAATGGGTCTTCTTTGCCCCGCATCCTGGCCCAAAACCGTTCCAGATCGCGCGAAATAGTTCCTGTACCAAAGTCGCCCAGTTGGTAAGCTTTCGATAAATTTTCCGCTTTAATTACAGTGCTCATTTATACAGTGTCGACAAAGTTCTTTTCTACCTTGTTAAATATGATGATCCCTAACAACAAGATCAGGAGCGTGATCGCCGTGCTATATCCCAGTAAAGCCCAGTCAAAAACACCATTTCCAAAGAAACCGTAACGAAAACTCTCAATAACCGGTGTAATAGGATTGTACTTAATTAACCAGCTATAACCAGGATATTTTGCTATAACGGTCGACAAGGGATAAATTACGGTAGTAGCATACATCAATAACGGAACGCCAAAGGTTACTACAAAAGCCAGGTCGCGGTATTTAGTGGTAACTGCAGATACCATCATTCCCAAACCCAAACCTAAGGCGGCTATAAGTACGATCAGAAACGGGAATAGCAATACATATAGGTTTAGCTGTATAGTTGTTCCTTTTATAAAGACAAAATACAGTGCTACCATTATGAACAGAATAAACTGTACCGCAAACCTGATCAGGTTGGAGCATACAATGCTGAGCGGCATGATCAGTCTGGGGAAATAAACCTTGCCCATCATCGCCGAATTATCCTTAAATACAGTAGATGTTTTGGTCAGACATTCTGAAAAATAGTTCCAGATAATAGTTCCGGCCAGGTAAAATAGTGGTGCCGGTACGCCATCGGTTGAAATTTGTGCAATTCTGCTGAAAACAACGGTATAGATCGCGACGGTTATTGCCGGTTGTATAAAAAACCAGAGTGGCCCTAAAACGGTTTGTTTGTAAAAAGAAACAAAATCGCGGCGCACCAGCAGTAAAAGCAGGTCGCGATAATGCCAGGTATCGCGCAGGTGCAAATCAAATAAACTTGATTTGGGGGCAATTTCAATATCCCATTTTTCTTCAGGCAGCTGGCTCATCTTTTATTAGTCGCAATAGGTTTTGCTGGTAATCATTTTCGTTGAAATATTGCAGACATTGCTGTTGTAATTTATGTCGGGTTTTAACAGTTAGTGGCGATCTTAAATAAGATGAAATAGTTTTCTCCAGTTCATCCTGATCGTTAACATTAATTGCAGTACCCAGTTCCCCGTTTCTTATGGCGTCAACGCTGCCATCTGCATTGCCGCATATTACTGGCAAACCGCATGATAGAGCCTCTATAAACACAATCCCGAATCCTTCTTTTTTACTTGGCAATACAAACAGGTCAGCGAGGAGAAAATAGTCGGCCAATTCCCGTTCACTTAAAAAACCTGTTAGTATAACTTCGTTTTTTACGTTGTACGAAGAAATCAGATCTTTGATACGGGTCTCTTCTGTAGCATCATATTGACCGGCAAGAATATATTTCAGTCCGGAGAATTTTTCTTTCAAATGGCTGATTGCTTTTATAACAAGTTCGTAGCCCTTATACTGTTCGGAAGAAGCCAGACGGGTTAAGGTAAAGATCACCTGATTTTCGGCGGTAAGGCTATAACGGTTCAATAAATATTCCGGCTTCTCAAATTCTTCCGGATGAATAATAAATGGATCGATAACGTTGTTTAATACAACACATTTACTGCTATCAACATTATGCCATTTTATCATTTGATGTTTTGTGAAATTGCTGACGCAGATGATCTGGTTGCAAAACTTCTTTAAAAAGCTGGTCTTCAAAAAACTGAGTGGACGCCAAACTTCAATGCCATGTGCTACCAGCCAGATTTTGCACTTGGGATTGAGTATTTTCACAATAACACCGATCAGTGCAAGGTTAATGTGGCTCAATATCAGGATATCGGCTTTACGTCCTTTTGAAATTGTATCGAGGGCCAATTTCATTTTACTTCGACCGAAACCAACAAAGTTTTCTTTTGCCAGGTATTCACTCATCAGGTCGTAACGCGAATCGTACAAAGACCAGAGTTTGAAATCCCACTGCTGCTGTTTCGAAATGATATTTAACGAATGTGCCATGGTGCGGGTCATTTTTTGTATGCCGCCGGTAGTACTAAACGTTTGTAAGGTTAACAGGATTATTTTTTTAGACATACCGCTGTATTTGGTATAAGGCAAATACTTTCGACCAGTGCATGGTGTTCTTTTTAAAGTCCTTTACAATTTTTCTGGCTCTTTTGCCGTGGTAGCTATTTTCGTTATTTATTTCGTGGTGCTCTCTCATCCACTGTTGCAGCGGGAAAGTGAAGCCCATTTTTGAACGGTCCCACACTGCTCTGGGTAGTAGATTATTAAAACTGTCGATCAACAATTTTTTCGGTTGATTTTCGTCGAACCTGATATCAATAGAAATTCTTTCTGCTATAGCCTTAAAGTCCTCGTCTAAAAACGGCACTCTTACTTCCAGACCATGGCTCATTCCCATAACATCGGTGTCGCGCAATAGCTGATTTTGCATGTAAAGATTTAGTTCAAGCCAGGCAGCATCCTCCTCATTGTAGTTTTTGATCTTTGTGATGGATTTATTGTTGAACAGTATGTCTTCCACTTCGCCCAGGTCCATATTTAATATATCAGCGATATCTGTCGGTGAATAATGACCACGAAGTAATAAATAGTCGGCTATAGGGTGGTTATAGGTCAGAAAAGAAATTTTTCGGTATTTATCCGAACTAAAAAGCCGGGCAGCAGAGAATGAGACTGGCGGAAATTGTCTTAACTTTTTTAGAAATTTGATCCTGCTGAATGAAGGATACCCACCGAAAAGTTCATCGGCGCCTACTCCCGAAAGTACAGCTTTTAAGCCATCCTGGTGAGCGAAACGGCTAATGAACCATGTATTGATGCCATCAGTTGTTGGCATATCCATGTCGCCGATTATTTGAGGGAGAAACTCTTCAAAATCTTCCTGTCGTACCAGGTGAGCGTACTTTTCTCCCTTTATCTCTTCAAGAACCAGGTTTTGATACATGCGTTCATCATACGCTTTTTCGTTGAAGAAAATTGAAATGGTTTTTAATTGGGCCAATTGATGCTGATTGGCCAGCAAAGTGATAATACTTGAATCAGTACCGCCACTGAGAAATACGCCAATAGGCGCATCTGCAACCAGCTGGCGTTCAACGGCCCGGGTTAATCCCGTTCTGATCAATTCTCTGGCTTCCTGGACATCATATATTTTTGCTGGCGAATTTGCTACGTGATAAGAGTGTATTTCGAAAGTGTCCTTTTTATGGTCCCAGCATAAAAATTCACCTTTTGGGAGGCTAAATACATCTTTCTGCGTGGTATAAGGTTCGGGAATATGGCCGTATGCCAGAAATCTGACCTGCCAGCTTTTGTCTGCCTCTGTCGCTATTCCGGCCTTTTTTAAGGCCCTGACCTCAGAGGCAAAACTTAGCTCGGTATCTTCAATATGATAATACAGAGGTTTTACGCCCGAACTATCGCGTACCAGGTAAGTGCGCTTTTTTTCTGTATCATAAAGCCCGAAAGCAAATATCCCTCTTAATTTGGAGAATGACGACATGCCCCAGTGCAGGTATGCCTGTATAATTACCTCGGTGTCGGTATTAGAGTTAAACCTGGCACCAAGCGAGACCAATTTTTCTTTTAAGTCGAGGTAGTTATATATTTCGCCGTTAAACGTGATCCATACTTTGTTTTGTACATCCGACATCGGCTGATGTCCGTTCTTGCTGAGGTCGATGATAGACAATCGCCTATGCCCAAAAACAAGGCCCGAATTTTCATCCGAATAAATACCTTCATCATCGGGCCCGCCATGCTCAAGTGCATGGCACATTTTAATTACTTTTTCACGAGTCTCCTGCAGGCTACTTCTTTTGGAGACTATTCCAGCTATTCGGCACATATTATTGGGGTACAATCACAGCTTCGCATCGTAAGTCACATTGTTTTTATGTAACTTATTAGTATACAGCAATTTAAAAAAATACAAAAAAGGTATGCTGTGAAAATATATCGTCATTAAAATAAGTCAAAAAATAGCAATACACAGATATAAAACTTATGCACATCTGGGTGCCGAATGTTAAAATCTGCTGATCAGCGAAGTTGCAATTTGGATAATTATCGAACAGCCAAGGCTTTCGAGTCGGAGCGCCAACTGTTTTTGTGAACGGTAGGATATGATCTCCCCTGTCATTCCTTTTAAAGGACCGGCTTTAATAACGATCTTTTCACCCGGAAGCAGGCGCTCTTCTGTTATTTCCATTTCGAGCGAACTAGCCATCAGCAGCCTTAGGTCATTGATCTGTCGTTCGGGCATTGAAGCTATTTTATTACCAAAATAAATAAAACGGGATACGCCTTTGGTCATCAGTACTTCGGCTTGTTCCTGTTCTGTTATTTTAACAAAAATGTAGGATTTGATAAATGGCTCCTCCACCCATTTTTTTCGATCGCTCCATTGCTTTTGCTGGCGCTTCAGCGGTAAATAAACTTCAATCCCTTTGTTTTCGAGTGCTAGCTGAGCTTTCTTTTCAGCTCGTGGATATGTATAAACCGGATACCATTTATCAGCCGACTTTAACCTGCTGTCCATTTACTTTATCCAACGCCTAAAATCCCACCATTTATGCTGTTTTTTGTCGACATAATAGTCTGAGCCTTCGTAACCGCTATAGTCAGAATAGTAATAATAATGTCCTCCCGAATATTCGCCGGTGAACTTGGTGGTATAATAGCGCGAATGCAATAAGTCTTCGGCAAAAGCATTTAATATGATCACCGTGTTATCAAGGTGATACTCATTGGCTATACGCTGTGGTACCGTAGCGGCATAAAATTTTGATTTACCTGACCTGATCACGAAAATGTTGATGTCACTCATCCTGATCAAGGGAATGGAGTCTGATACCAGACCGATAGGTGCCGTATCGATCATGATGATATCATATCTTTTTCCAAGTTTTTCTATTAATTCATTCATCCGTTTGCTGTGCAGTAATTCGGATGGGTTGGGTGGTACCGGACCGGAAAGAAGAATGTCGAGATTTGGCTGACTTGTATGCCTGATGATATCATCTTCCTCACATTGATTTGCCAGATAATTGCTAAGCCCCTTGTCGTTTGGCAGATTGAACGTTTTGTGCAAACGCGAGCGGCGTAAGTCGGCAGCGATCAAAATGATCTTCTTATCGATCAATGAAAGGGTACTTGAAAGGTTTACAGCGATGAACGACTTTCCTTCGCCTGCAACTTCAGAGGTTATGCAGATGATCTTACTCGATTTTTCAGAAGCTATAAAATTAAGGTTAGTACGTACCGACCGTACAGATTCTGCAAAAATTGATTTGGGTCTGGCAAGTGCAAGTATTTGGGTATTGTCATCATCAATTTCGTCCGGAAATTTACGGATAACCCCAATAATTGGAATTGTGGTCAGGCTTTCAACCGTTTCTTTGTCGTAGATATAAGGATTTAAAATACGGATCAAAACGATCAAACCAAGTCCGATAGCGAAACCAATAACCAATGCCGTACGGTGGATCGTGTGTTCTTCGGGCGAAACCGGGCTAAAATTGGCCTCGGCTGGTTCAATTATCGCTGCACCAGGAACAATGGCCGAACGACTGATCTGGGCATCGAGTCTTTTTTCGGAAAGAAATGAATATACCTTATCATTGATCTCAAAATCGCGCTTCAGGTTGATCAGGTCCCGCTCGGCAGCCGGCAAGGTGGCAATTTTTGCGTTTACTTTTTCTATCTGACTATCCAGGTAGCTAATGTTTTTATTGATTCGTACACTGGTAGCATCAATATTATTTAAAGCAGCATTCTTAACCTGTAATATCTGCTCATCTATATCGCGTATTGCCTGCGAATTTGGATTATATGTCTTAAGTAAAGTATTTCGTTCTACCAGTAAATTGTCTAAACTCTGTATAAGGCCACTAAGCAGCGGGTCAATTACACCCTCCAGGTTAAGATTCAGGCTAACTTTATCTTTGTCTTTTGCTATCTGGTCCTTTAACTGATCAATTGCTATCAATTGCAATTTAAGAATTTGCCGCTGCGAGCCAATTTCCTTTACCTGGCTAAACTCCAACTCAGTAGCTGAAGTTACGTCCATGATCTTTGAATTGGCTTTAAACTTTTCAATCGAGTTCCCCGAGCCTTTTACGCTATTTGATAAGGTCTCCAATTGATTGTCAATAAATTTGATCATGTTGGTGGCCGAAAGCGTCTTCTGGCTTTTGTCGTAGCTCAGGTATTCTCTCATTATGGCATTCAGTATATCAGCGGCAAATTGAGGGTTAGAATCGGTTTCCTGCAGAGAGATAATATTTGAATTTTTTACCACCTCATTGGTATGCAGCCCACCTTTAACACGCCCTACAAAATCTTCAGGCGTATTAAACTTAAACATGAATATTGTATTCCTGGCTAATTCACCGGGGTTCTTAATGCTGAAAGAGGTATTTGCAATAGTTATTGGCGTGTTATAACTATAAATTTTATGAATAACCTTTCCGTTGTTCTTAAAACTAAGGTCGAAACTCCCTGGCGAAACAGGTTTAAAAGTGATTATATCTCTGAAGAAATTAACACTATCAAAGTGCAGAAAATCTATATCAAGAAGTTTTTGAGGATAAACGTCACTTGTTCTAACTCTGCCAGAAATGAAAAAGCTTACCCGGCAATCGAGGTCTTTGATCGCATTGAGGATCAGTGTTCGGCTTTGCAGTACAAATATTTCGCTTTGGATCTTTGATGGTCCGCGATCGTTATTGTTAATGATTCCTACAAGGTCCGAAAATTCAGATTTTTTCTCTTCAATTTTAAGTGTAGCCGAAGTAGCATAAGTTTTTGGTGTATACCAAAGGTAAATGTAAGAAATAGCCGCGCATACAACTACTGAAGCTGCGATCCAGTACCATCGGCTCAGTAATATTTTACCTATTTTGTAGTAGTCAACTTCCTGGTTTGGAAGTTTCCGTATTATCTTATCAGTTTCTTGCATTTAGCGGTGAATAAGCGTATAAATGATCAGCGCTGTGTTAAGTATGATCAATCCGGGCTGCAAGGTTGTTGTCACACTTTGTAACTGATCATTTTTGATAGCCCGTTTATTTTGAGCTATATAGACAATGTCATTGTTCTGCAGTATCAAGCCCGGGTCGGCCAGTGTCTTGATATTGCTCAGGTCAAATTGCGTTACCTGCGGATTTTTCGGATCGCCCCTTATAATTTTAATAGTTTTTTCATCTGCACGGTCAGTGAGTCCGCCAGCAGCGCCAATCATTTCTATCAGTGAGGTTTGGTCCTTTACCAAAGGAAAATTTCCCTGGGTTCGGATCTCTCCCAATATAGTAACTTTAAGATTAACGATTTTTAGCTCAATGATAGGGTTTACCAACACATCCTTGCTGTAAATGCCTTCGATCTTTTTCTGAGCTTCAGCCCGGGTCAACCCTGATACCAAAACATGTCCGATCAATGGCAATGCAACTGTGCCATCTTCCTCAACCTGATAGGTTTGCCCGTCACCGGCAGTAGTGCCTCCTGTATTTCCGAGGTTACTTCCTCCCGCCGCCGGCGATATCGACGTAGGTGTTTCATCAACAATATATTTAGCATTTTGCAGATTCCGAATCTGTAAAATATCCTGAGATCTGATGTGATAGTCGCTTGTGCCTGTGCCACTATTTTTGCCATTTAGCCTGATGCTGTCTTTAACCTGTGCGCTATGCTCAAATAATACCTGTTGCTGCTTATAGGAGCATGAGGAAAATGCAATGGCAGTAAAAAATAACAATATGGAAACGAGGGCGGTATAGAATCGCATATAGTAACGGACTGCCGATTTGTTTATATTGTGCAGCAATTCCAAAATTAAATAAAATACACGTATAAAAAATGTATTTTCCTTGAAATGCAAAATTTGACGATATCGCTTATCACCGTGGTATACAATGCCCAAAAAACCATAGCGAACTGTATCGAATCGGTGCTGAGGCAAAAATTCAACAACATTCAATACATCGTCATCGATGGTGGATCAACCGACGACACGCTGAAAATTATACACAGTTACAATAAAAACATACAAATAATTGTTTCAGAACCAGACAATGGTATCTATGATGCAATGAATAAAGGTATCCAATTGGCAACCGGCGAAATAATTGGCACGCTAAATGCTGATGATTATCTGGCCGATGAGTTTGTATTGGCTGATGTAGCCGGGGCTTTTGCCAAAAATTCGGCAAACGTGCTTTACGGCGATCTTGATTTTATTGACCCGAGCGGAAAAACCGTTAGAAAATGGCGTTCGGGATGGTATAAAAAAGATATGTTCAATTGGGGCTGGATGCCTCCGCATCCTACCTTTTATTGTAAAAGAGAGTTATTTGAATTACTGGGCAGTTATAAATTAGATTACGGAAGTGCGGCTGATTATGAATTGATGTTAAGATTCATTCACGTCAATAAAGCGGAGGTATTTTATATCAATAGAGTACTTGTTAAAATGTTTATTGGCGGAGTAAGTAACAAAAGCATCGGCAATCGCGTAAAAGCCTTAAGCTTTGATTTAAAAGCAATGCGAAATAATGGTATAAGGTTTCCATTTATTTCATTGATGTTTAAGCCCTTACGCAAATTAATGCAATTTTTTTAACAATTATGAAAATTTCCGTATTTTGGCTGCCTGATTATGATATATCTAATTATCACAATTAAAGATATTCCATGACAGAAATTATCCACTCGTACTACTTCGCGTATTATCTGATCATTGTAACTTTTTCGGTTCTCATCACGCTGCTTGCTATCCCTTCTATTTTGCATGTAGCCAGAGCGAGGCACTTGTATGACGATGTAGGCCATTTCCGTAAACAACATGATCATGGTATCCCGCGTCTGGGCGGAATTGCAATTTTTGTTAGTTTTACGATCACTTCCCTGCTTTTTAGCATGACTGATAAGTCGCTTCCCATAAATTACATGCTTACTGCCTGTATCATATTGTTTGCAATGGGACTTAAAGACGATCTGTCGGGCGTAAATTCACGAACTAAATTTTTTATCCAGTTTGTAGTTGCTTCTATCCTGGTTTTAGCCGGAGATATCAGGTTGACCAGTATGTACGGCGTTTTTGGTATACACGATCTTCCTTATTGGCCAAGCGCTACATTATCTGTTTTAACAATTATTTTAATAGTTAATGCTTTCAACCTCATCGACGGCATCGACGGCCTTGCAGCTACTACCGGCATCGTTGCCAATGGCTGTTTTGCGGCATTATTTATATATATCCATCAATACCAGCTTGCTGCGGTTTCGCTGGCCATGGTTGGTGCTATATTTGGTTTCCTGCGGTTTAACATCACTCCGGCCAAAATATTTATGGGTGATACCGGCTCGCTTTTAATCGGGCTAATCTCCGTAATAATGGCCATCAAGTTTATCGAGTTAAACAAGATCACTGCTGAAAATACGCCCGAGATATTTTCGGCTCCGGCACTTTCCGTTGCTATACTTATCGGCCCTATATTTGATACCGTAAGGGTTTTTATCTTGCGTATTTCTATGGGAGTTTCGCCTTTTACCGCCGATCGTAATCATATCCATCACCGTATGCTCAGGCTAGGTTTAACACACGTTCAAACTACGCTGATTCTGGCCGGCTTGAACATTGGTTGCATCATTTTGGTTTTAGCTTTACAAGGTTATGGTAATTCGGTTTTGTTGGGTATGGTACTTTCTCTATGTTTGCTGTTCAACTGGCTGATCACCTTTCTGCTTCGTTCAAAAGAGCGCGAGTCGCTGGCTTTCCGCAATCTTTTCATTTAATTTCTCTTACCGTTTCTGTTTTCTCTGCGTCATAATAACCGCCCCTAAATACCGGTATTTAGTATAGCTGCTTATTTTAACTAATTTTGCTTTTGTAAAAACTGATAGCAGTGATCAAAATAGCAATAAACGGGTTCGGCAGGATAGGTAGAATATTTCTAAGGCAGGTTATCAAAAACCCCGAGGTGCAGGTAGTGGCGATCAACGACCTGGCAGATACCCAAACATTGGCGCATTTGTTCAAATATGATTCCGTGCATCGTACGGTAATGGCTAAAGTTGAATTCGATAGCAATAATCTTTACATCGATAAAAAGCAGATCAGGGTTTTTTCTGAACGCGACCCGGCGAACCTGCCCTGGGCCGATCTGGATATAGACCTGGTAATTGAATCTACCGGTAAATTCACCTCCAGGAAAGGCGCTGCATTACATTTGACTGCCGGGGCTAAACAAGTTATTATTTCGGCACCCTCTCCAGATAAAGAGATCCCCACTATCGTCATGGGTGTCAATGATGCACAGATCGATTTGCGTTCACCAATTATCTCCAATGCCTCCTGTACTACCAATAACGTTGCCGTAATGGTAAAAATACTCGACGAAAACTGGGGTATAATTGATGGTTACATCACAACTGTTCACTCTATGACCGGCGATCAGAACCTGCACGATGCACCGCACAAGGACCTTCGCCGTGCCCGGGCTGCATCGGCATCAATTATTCCAACTACTACCGGTGCGGCAAAGGCAATAACCAATATCTTTCCTCATCTTGAGGGGAAATTGGGTGGTGCAGGTATTCGCGTTCCTGTGCTAAACGGCTCATTGACCGATTTTACCTGTAGTTTAAAAAAGCCAGCCACGGTAGCCGCCATCAATTTAGCTTTTGAGCATGCTGCTGAAGGTGATCTTAAACATATCCTGGAATATACCGAAGACCCAATTGTGTCAAATGATATACTTGGAAATACCAATAGCTGTGTATTTGATACAAAACTCACTTCGGTTGTAGGTGGATTGACCAAAGTTGTTGGATGGTATGATAACGAAATGGGCTACTCAAGCCGGCTTGCCGACCTGGTTACCAAAATAAGCATCGCTAAACATGATCAGGTTTATTCGGGTTGAAGACACACTGCCTATCCGGAATGAAATTTTGCGTGAAGGAAAACTCAGTTTAGAGCAATGTCTTTTCCCGGGTGATGACGATCCGGAGAGCTTTCACCTTGGTTATTTTTCCGATGAAAAATTGGTTTGTATAGCCACTTTTCATCCCAATGGATATCAGGCTTTTTCCGGTAAGGCCTACCAGTTGCGCGGTATGGCTACACTTGCGGTCTATCAGGGCAAAGGGATAGGCAACCAACTAGTTAATTTCGCTATCGTTTACCTTCGCGGCCGGCAGGTAAACTATGTTTGGTGCAATGGCCGGGTTCCGGCTGTTAAATTTTACCTCAGCCTTGGTTTCGAGCCAGTCACCGATATATTTGAAATTCCCGGCACCGGCCCCCACAGGGTACTTTACCTTAAAATTCAATAAAAAAGTACTAAAGTCTAAACTATCCCGCCTTTAAAACTGTTAGCTGATAACAGTTAACTAATAACTATATCCACCGTCCCTTTTTCTTCAATTTAAATTCTGAATTCAGAATTATTTACGGAATTTGGCACCACTCAAAAAAACAATCCAAACACATGAAAACAGTAGATCAAATCAATTTTCGGGGTAAGAAAGCTCTGGTCAGGGTTGATTTCAATGTCCCTCTTGATGCGAATTATAATATAACCGACGATAACCGGATAACCGCTGCGCTACCGACCATCAAAAAGATATTAAACGATGGTGGTGCCGTAATCCTGATGTCGCACCTTGGCCGGCCCAAAGATGGTCCGACGGAAAAATACTCTTTAAAACATGTCGTTCCACATTTGTCCGACCTTTTAGGACAACAGGTGCAATTTGCTGATGATTGTATTGGTGCACAGGCAGTTGAAAAAGCAAAAGCTTTGGCGTCGGGTGAGGTATTATTACTTGAAAATTTACGCTTTTATAAAGAAGAAGAAAAGGGCGATAAAGAATTTGCACAGAAACTGGCTGCTTTAGGTGATGTTTATGTAAACGATGCTTTCGGTACCGCCCACAGGGCGCATGCTTCAACTGCGGTTATCGCCCAGTTTTTTCCAAATGCAAAATGTGCAGGTTATCTGCTGGCAGCCGAAGTGAATAACGCCGAGAAAGTTTTAAATAATGCGGAAAGGCCTTTTACCGCTATCATGGGTGGTGCCAAGGTTTCAGATAAGATCGAGCTGATAGAGCAGTTGATGGGTAAGGTAGATAACCTGATCATTGGCGGCGGCATGGCTTATACCTTTGCAAAGGCACAGGGTGGCAAGATCGGTAAGTCGCTGGTGGAAGAAGATAAGCTTGATCTGGCTAATGATATACTCGCTAAAGCAAAAGCCAGAGGTATCAACATTTTATTGCCGACAGATTCTATCATTGCTGATACATTTTCAAACGATGCCAATACCGAGATCGCACAGAACGACAATATAAAAGATGGCTGGATGGGTTTAGATATCGGTCCGGATTCGATAAAAGCATTCAGCAAGGTTGTTGAAAGTTCAAAAACCATTTTATGGAACGGTCCGATGGGCGTTTTTGAAATGGAAAAATTTGAACAGGGCACTAAAGCTATAGCCGAAGCAGTTGTGAGGGCTACAAAAAATGGAGCCTTCTCTTTAATAGGCGGCGGTGATTCGGCTGCTGCGGTTGCTAAATTCCATTTTACCGAAGACGTAAGCTATGTGTCTACAGGTGGCGGTGCTTTGCTGGAATATATGGAGGGTAAAGAGTTGCCGGGTGTTAAGGCCATCAATGAATAGTCGAAAAAAGTAATAACTTTGTTACAGCCCCTTAAATAGGGGCTTTTTTTGTTTTCTTGCCTACCTCAATTAACTGTTCTTAAAATCAAAACATGAAAAAACTATCACTTTTTCTAACGATCGGCTTCCTTTTGTCGGCATGCTGCACTTTTGCGCAGCCGAATAATACCGATGCCGACTACGTAAAAGCCAATTACACCAAATTTGAGTATCAGGTACCCATGCGAGATGGTAAAAAGCTATTTACGATAGTGTACGTGCCTAAAGATCAAACAAAAAAATACCCATTCATGATGGATCGTACGCCTTATAGCGTAGCACCATACGGACCTGAGGCTTACAGCCGGTCACTTGGGCCATCTTCTTTGTTTTTGCATGATGGATTTATTTTTGTTTACCAGGATGCGCGTGGGCGCTGGATGAGCGAGGGCATTTTTGAAGAAATGACGCCCGAAAAGGAAGTGCATAAAACCAGGAACGATGTTGATGAAGGCACGGATACTTATGATACCATCGACTGGCTGCTAAAAAATATTCCCAATAACAATGGTAAGGTAGGCGTATGGGGTATATCTTATCCCGGCTTTTACACCACTGCCTGCCTGTTGAGTCGTCACCCGGCTTTGGCTGCTGCATCACCTCAAGCGCCTATGTCCGACCTTTGGCGCGATGATGGTTGGCACAATGGGGCATTTCAGTTGGTTGGTAATTTTGGGTTCTATCCCTTTTTTACAAACAGGCAGGATGGTAAACCAACTCAGGGGATGGGCGGAAGATTCGATTTTGGCACCTCCGATGGGTATGAGTTTTACCTGAACATGGGATCGGTTAAAAATACGAATGATAAATACTTTAAAGACACCATCCGTCTATGGAACGAGATGATGGATCACCCGGATTACGACCAGCATTGGAAGGATCGCAATATATTGCCGCATTTGCATGATATCAAAACGCCAACCCTGATAACCGGTGGCTGGTATGATGCTGAAGACTTATATGGCGCTATCAATACCTATAAAACTTTAGTTAAGAACAACCCGAACACGCCTATATATTTTACCATGGGACCCTGGGTGCACGGCGGCTGGGCGCGCGGTGATGGTGATCATTTGGGTGATGTAGATTTCGGCGGTCCAACCGGACCGTTTTATCGGGAGAAAATAGAGTTTGCTTTTTTTAGTCATTATTTAAAGGGTACCGATCTTGATCTCAAACCGGTTTCGGTATTTCAAACAGGGGCAAACAAGTGGAAAACCTATAGCCAATGGCCGCCAAAAGATGCGCAGGATAAAAACCTGTATTTTTTGCCGGGTGGCAAACTATCCTTCGAAGCGCCACAGGCTGATGCGGACAGTTTTGATGAATTTGTTTCTGATCCCAACAAACCTGTGCCTTTTTATGGTTATACCGTTTTAGGCATGCAGCGCGAATACATGACTGGCGACCAGCGTTTTGCGTTCAGCCGCCCGGATGTGTTGAGCTATGAGACTGATGTGCTCGATCATGATGTTACCCTAGCCGGTAATACCTGGGCCAACCTCAAAGTGGCCATTACTGGTACGGATGCCGACTGGGTGGTCAAGATCATCGATGTATATCCTGACTCGGCTAAAAACAACAAGTTTACAGCTAAAGGTGCTTACATGTCGGCCTATCAGCAGATGGTGCGCAGTGAAGAGATCCGCGGCAAATACCGCAATAATATCAGCCAGCCTGAGCCATTCGTGCCCGGCCAGGTAACACCGGTGAATGTGGAGTTGCAGGATATCCTGCATACCTTCAAAAAAGGTCACCGTATTATGATACAGGTGCAAAGCAGCAGCTTTCCGCTCATCGATCGTAACCCGCAGGTGTTTGAGGATATCATGAAGGCAAAAGATACCGACTTTAAGAAACAAACCCACCGGGTATACACATCCAAAGCAAATCCAAGCTTTTTAAAGGTACGGGTGGAAGAATAGAAAAATATTTAGGTTTTGAATAGCGATGGGTTATAAATCCATCGCTATTTTTGTTTTAACCCAATCCATCATGAAAGCCCTATTAGTTGCAGTTTTCTGTCTGGCTACGTTTTGTTGCTTCGCCCAGTCTAAACAACCCTATATCCTCGAACATGAAAAAGACATCGGCAAAACCGAGGCCGGCACCCACAATGGGGGCGGAAACACCACCGGCTATAGCTTCTTTTCAAAGGCAGAAAGTTTAAAACTTACTTTTCGTAAACGCGTACTGCTTCCAGGCTCAGCAATAGGATATCATTTGCAAAAGGAGGATGAGGTGTATTATATCATCAGCGGAACGGGAGAGATGCAGATGAATGGCAATTCATTCCCTGTTAAAGCTGGGGATGCCATACTCACAAGGCCGGGTAGCTCGCATGGATTAAGTCAAACTGGCAAAGATGATCTGGTGATCATAATTACTTATTAAGCTTACTATTCCAGTACCACCGTCTTGTTTTTATAGATAAATACACGGTCATCAAAAACTACTCTCAGGGCTTTAGCCAACACTGCTGTTTCTATTTCTTTACCCGCTTTTACCATGCCAGCAGCAGTTAGGGAATGGTCAGCAGAGATGATCTGTTGTGCAATGATCGGCCCTTCGTCAAGGTCGTTGGTTACAAAGTGGGCGGTAGCACCTATCAGTTTAACTCCCCGCTCATAAGCCTGCCGGTAAGGGTTGGCACCCGCAAATGCCGGTAAAAATGAATGGTGTATATTAACGATCTGGTTTGGGAAGCGGCAAACAAAATCCGGCGATAATACTCGCATAAATTTGGCCAATACCAGGTAATCGTGCTCGTAGCCGGAAATAATATCCAACATCTGTTTTTCGGGATTAGTAGCCGGGTCACCAAACGGTACATGGTAAAACGGTATATCAAAGCGTTTGGTAATATCCTCCAAATGGGTGTAGTTGCCGATAACACACTGCACCGAAGCGCCCAGTGTTTTAAAATGATTACGCACCAGTATATCAGCCAGGCAATGGTATTCTTTGGTAACCAGTACAATCGCCTTTTTTTCGGGGTTGGGATTTACCTTGACCAACGCCCCGGCGGGCAGCAGATCTCGCAATTGCTGTCCCAGTAGTTCACTGCCAGGTTCATTTACAACTTCAAGGCGCATAAAAAATAGGTTCTCGCCATTATCAACGTATTCGTGCATAGACACGATATTGAATTTCTTCTCAGCAAGCAGCCCGGAAATTTTAGCTACCAGTCCAACCTGGTCTGTGCATTGTATTACAATTACCATAGCGCCAAATAAAGAAAATTATTTAGAAAAGCTGGTAAAAAACAAAGACATCTGAAGTTTTAATAATTGCGGCAGTCGGGTTTTGTGAGGAAAGACAAGGTTTAATTGGACGATGCCTTCATTTTTTGGCACCATTTGCATTGGGATGGTTGGAATATCAGTACCCCACTTTTGTTTCAGGCACCCGACCCGGCATAGGCGGCCTTCAAAACAGATGTGGTCGATTCAGCGCTTGTTTGCCCAAATGCGGCTCGGTTAAAAGCTAAAGTAAGGGTAATGTCCGGTGTCTTTCCATAAGAATCTGTGTAGGCAAAATAACCAGACCTAAATTCTAAACAGGGCTTGTTATCAGCCATTTGTGCTGAAATAATAAAGCGGACATGAATCATTAAAAGCGTTGGCAGATTAACCAGGTGGGAGAAAATAGATGAAAATGGTTGTTGAAAACTTTTTGGTGGTAAAAAATGGGAATTTGTGGGAAAATTGGAAAAAGTGATTTACTTTTACTCAGCGAAAATGTCGCATAATAGCTCATGGCCCATTTTTTAGGCGAATTTGAATGTAAACTGGATGTCAAAGGAAGGATGATGATCCCCTCTGGCCTTAAAAAGCAGCTTCCTGAAGCTGACAAAGAGGGCCTGGTGATCAATCGTGGCTTTGAGAAGCATCTTGTTATTTACACGCGCAAAGAGTGGGAGAAGATCGTAGACGATCTGAGTAAACTGAATTCCTACGAAAAAAAGACCCGTGAGTTTATCCGATACTTCACCCGGGGGGCTTCCGAATTATCGTTGGATGCAGCAGGGAGGGTGTTGTTGCCAAAGAACCTGACCGAATATGCCGGAATCAAAAATGATGTCGTGCTGGCTTGTCAGTTCAATAAAATTGAAGTTTGGGCGCAGGAGGCTTATGATACCCAATTAGATAACGAGCCGGAAAACTTTGCAAGGCTGGCTGAAGAAGTGATGGGTAGTGCAGGAAGGAGGGCTGTTGATGAGTAATTACCATACTCCGGTGATGTTGGAGGAATGTATCGAAGGTTTGAGTATCAAGCCAGAGGGTACTTATGTCGATGTAACCTTTGGCGGTGGTGGTCATTCCAGGGCTATCATGGATAAACTGGGTAAAGGCGGTCGTTTGCTGGCCTTTGATCAGGATGCAGATGCGCAGCAAAATATCATCAAAGACGATCGCTTCGAGTTTATAGATCAGAATTTTCGCTTTCTCAAAAATTTCTGCCGTTTGCACCAGGCGATCCCGGTTGATGGGATTTTGGCCGACCTCGGCGTTTCGTCGTATCAGTTTGATCAGGCCGATCGCGGGTTTTCAATTCGTTTTGACGCCGAATTGGATATGCGGATGAATCAGTCGGATAGCTTAAGCGCCTTACAGGTGATCAATAATTATAGCGAGGCTGATCTGCACAGGATTTTTGGCATATACGGCGAGATTCAAAATGCAAAATCGCTGGCAAAAACTATTGTTACTGCCCGCTTAACGGCACCTATCAATACCGTTGCCGACCTGAAGAATGCCATTGGTGGTCTGATACCTCGGGGCAAAGAAAATAAATACCTGGCTCAGGTTTTTCAGGCTTTGCGGATTGAGGTGAATCAGGAACTGGAAGCATTGAAGGATTTTCTCGTGCAGTCGGCAGAGGTATTGGTGAGCGGCGGACGCCTGGTAGTGATGTCATATCATTCACTGGAAGACAGGCTGGTGAAAAACTTTATAGCCAAAGGGAAATTCAGTGGCGAGGTTGAGAAAGACTTTTATGGAAATGACCAAAAACCTTTTGATGCGGTTAGCCGCGGTGCGATAACGGCAACAGAAGACGAGATAAAAAATAATAACAGGGCACGTAGCGCCAAATTACGAATAGCTGTAAAAAGATGACCAATCGTTTACGTACAGAAATTCCGGAGGGGGAAGTAGAAAAGGAGATCGTTGTTGAAGAAAAGCAACCTGCAAAGGATTTTTCGGAAAGCGCTCTTCTAAAACTATTTGCTAAAAATATCAACGCCGAAAGGGCAACAGGGGCGCTGCCCTTTGTTTTGTTCCTGGTGCTGCTGGGTATGCTCTATTTAGGGAATATGCACCTGGCTGAAAAGACTGTTCGTGATATCGATAAAACAGAAAAGCAGGTAAAAGAATTAAGCTGGGATTATAAAACAGCTAAAGCCGAACTGGCCTATAAAAGCACGCTTTCGGAAGTTGCCAGACGCGCCGATACATTGGGCATAAAGCAAGCAATTGAGCCCCCGCAAAAGCTAAAAGCAGAGGAGGTGAAAGATGAGCATTAGGGCAAATATCTTAATGCGCGTTTATATCGCGTTCGGGCTTATACTCGTATTTGCCGGGGCGGTGGTATTTCAGCTTTGCCGCGTGCAATTTCAGCAGGGGCAAAAGTGGCGCGATATGGCTACCAAAATGTCGGCTAAATACCAGAACGTTGAAGCTGCCCATGGTAATATTTTCGCCCATGATGGCAGTTTGTTGGCTACATCGGTGCCTGAATATACCCTGCGAATGGATATGCTGGCTGGCGCTGTTGCGGATGATAAGGTGTTTAATGAAAAAGTAGATTCATTAGCTTATTGTTTTTCGCACTTGTTCGGGGATCGCTCAACCCGGGAATATTTACAATTGCTTAGGGAGGCCCGCAATGATGGCAATCGCTACCAGCTTATACAAAACCATGTTAGTTATACTCAGTTAAAACAAGTGCGCACTTTCCCTCTGATCAATTTGGGCAAAGCGAGGGGTGGCTTGCTGTTAGAAGAGCAAAATAAAAGGATCTTGCCATTCCGCGAACTTGCCAAGCGTACTATTGGCTATAAGAATTCAAATGGTGTCGACTTGCAGGGTAATGCCAAAACCGTTTCGGTTGGTCTGGAAGGTGCATTTGCAAACTATATAAACGGCGAAAATGGCAAATTACTGATGCAGCGTGTGCCGGGCGGTGCCTGGATCCCTGTTAACGGTGGTGATGCCGAAATTGCACCTAAAGAAGGTGCTGATATTATCTCAACGCTGGATGTAAACCTACAGGATGTAGCACAGTCGGCCCTGATGAAGCAAATGGTGACCAGCAAGGCCGATCACGGTTGTGTTATTTTGATGGAAGTAGCTACCGGCGAGATCAGGGCGATAGCCAATTTTACACAGAATAAAAATGGCGACTATGTCGAGACCTTAAATTATGCGATCAGCGATGCAGCAGAGCCGGGGTCAACTTTCAAGCTGGCTACCTATATGACTCTGCTCGATCAGCATAAAATAGACACCAGTACGCTGATCAACGTTGAAGGCGGCAAGATGCACGTTATCCCGGGTTATGAAAAATATACCGTGACCGACGCCGAGCTTGATAAGTTTTACCAAATATCCGCAAAACGGGCTTTTGAGGAATCCTCAAACGTAGCTGCTGCTAAATTTGTTTATGATCATTTCAAGGATGACCCTTCGGATTTTACGGATGCGCTTTATCGTTTTCATCTTAATGAAAAACTCGACCTGCAAATACCAGGTGAAGGCGCTCCTTTGATCAAAACACCACGTTCGAGGAGTTGGAGTAAGCTCACTTTGCCGCAAATGGCGTATGGTTACGAAGAAAAGATGACCCCGCTGCAAATGCTCTGCTTTTACAATGCTGTAGCAAATAACGGTAGAATGATAGCTCCAATTTTTGTCAAAGAGATACGGCGTTTGAATAGTACCGTCGAACGCTTTCAGGCAAGGGTGATCAATGAGAAGATATGTTCTGATGAAACTTTGAATAAAGTTAAGGGGCTACTGGAAGGCGTTGTGCAGGAGGGTACCGGAAAGACTTATATCAAAAACCCGCTTTATACTGTTGCCGGTAAAACGGGTACAGCCCAAATTGCCAATGGCAAACACGGCTATGGTGAAGCTAAGAAGCACCAGGCTTCATTCTGCGGGTATTTCCCGGCAGATCATCCTAAATACTCCATGATCGTGGTGATCAACGATCCTAAAGGGGAGTATCTGGCTGCTAAAGTTGCCGGTCCGGTATTCAGGGCCATAGCCGACAGGGTATATTCAAGCGATCTTGAAATGAATCAAAGTGCCCCCTTGCATTATGTAGGCAATACCCAAATGCCAAAATCAAAATTAGGTAATCGTAAAGCTGTGCAGGAAGTGTACAGCAAACTGAATATAAAACCACTTTACGCTTCCAATACAACAGCGCTTGATACCAGTGGCGGTGTAGCATTTGAATCTGTCAATTACCACAAAGGCGCTGTGCCCGACGTTACCGGTATGGGATTAAGTGATGCATTGTATGTGCTCGGTAATGCAGGATATAAAGTAACCGCCCATGGCGCCGGTGCGGTAGTGAATCAATCGGTTACGGGCGGAAGCCTGATACCTAAAGGGTCTGTAATAACGATAGAACTGCAATGAAGAACCTGAGCGATATCATCGAAGGCCTGGCCTTTACCGAACTGCCGGGAAGCGCAGATACCGCAATCAGCGCCATTGTTTTTGATTCGCGGAAGGTGGTGCCCGGCTGTCTTTTTGTTGCAGTTAAGGGAACACAGTCTGACGGTCATGATTACATTGAACAGGCAATACGTGATGGAGCCGCGGCTGTGATCTGTGAAGAATTACCCGGCCATGTTGTTGGGGAGGTCGATTTTCTGATGGTGGCCGATTCATCGAAGGCCCTTGGTATCGTTGCCTCAAATTTTTACGACGATCCTTCATCGAAATTAAAACTGGTAGGTGTTACCGGTACCAATGGCAAGACAACAATAGCAACTATATTATATAAACTATTCCGCGACCTGGGTTATAAATGCGGTTTGCTTTCAACCGTCGAAAATCAGGTGAACGGACAGGTAGTTGCGGCAACACATACTACGCCCGATCCGGTACATCTTAATGCCTTGCTTGACGAAATGGTTATCCAGGGCTGCGATTATTGCTTTATGGAAGTAAGCTCCCATGCCGTAGTTCAGCACCGGATCGAAGGATTGAAATTTAGTGGAGCAATTTTCTCTAACCTGACTCATGACCACCTCGACTATCATAAGACTTTCGAAAACTACCGGGATGCTAAAAAAATGTTTTTTGATGGCCTCAACCGGAATGCTTTTGCCCTGACCAATGCCGACGACCGCAATGGTATGGTAATGCTTCAAAATACCGCGGCGCATAAAAAGAGTTACGGTTTAAAAAATATGGCCGACTATCGGGCCAGGATATTGGAAAGCCTGTTCGGGGGCTTGTTTTTGAATATCGATGGAGAGGAGGTTTGGTTTAAGCTGGTGGGCACTTTTAATGCGTACAACCTGCTGGCAGTGTATGCATCGGCGATGTTGCTCGATCAGGATAAATCAAAAGTATTGACGAGCCTTAGCCGCTTGACCGGAGCTGAAGGAAGATTCGATTATGTGACTGCCCCCAACAAGATCATAGGTATAGTGGACTATGCCCATACGCCCGATGCTGTGCAAAATGTATTGAGTACCATTCATGATGTGCGCAAAGGCAAAGAAAAGGTGATCACTGTTATCGGTTGCGGTGGCGACAGAGATAAAGCAAAGCGTCCGATCATGGCAAAAGTGGCCTGCGAATGGAGCGATTGGGTGATCCTCACTTCGGATAATCCAAGGTCTGAAGATCCTGCGCAGATCATTAAAGATATGGAAGCAGGTGTTGGTGCTGAATTTCAACGCCGGGTAATGAGTATAACAGATCGTCGGGAAGCAATAAAAACTGCTTGTAACCTGGCGCAACCCGGAGATATTGTTTTGGTTGCCGGTAAAGGGCACGAAAAATACCAGGAAGTAAAAGGAGTGCGGTCTCATTTTGATGATAAGGAAGAATTGCTGAACATTTTCAAATACCTGAATTAAGTAATGCTGTATTATTTATTTAACTATTTAGAGAAGAATTACACCATACCCGGAGCCGGGGTGTTTCAGTACATCACCTTTAGGATGGCAATGGCGGTAATTACTTCCCTGTTTATCACAACAGTTTACGGCCGCAGGCTGATTGATTACCTGCGTTACAAACAGGTCGGCGAAACGGTAAGAAATTTGGGTTTGGAAGGGCAAATGCAAAAAGCAGGCACGCCAACCATGGGAGGTATCATCATCATCCTGGGTATACTGGTGCCCACGCTCTTATTTGCCAAGCTGGAAAATGTTTATGTGATCCTCATGCTTATCACCACCATCTGGTTAGGTACCATAGGATTTATTGACGATTATATCAAAGTATTCAAGAAAAATAAGGAAGGTTTAGCGGGCAAGTTCAAGATCATCGGTCAGGTTGGTTTGGCGTTCATCATCGGTATAACCATGTACAGCAACCCCAATATTATGATCCGCGTTGAGGTAAAACCACCTATAAATTATAATTCGGGACCGGTTGACTTTCATATGAAAAACAATAAGCCGGTATACCTCCAGGATGTGCGTTCTACCAAAACTACCATGCCCTTTTACAAGAATAATGAGTTTGATTATTCGAAGGTTCTAACAGTTTTCGGTAAGAATTTCGAAAGTTATGGCCTGGTTGTATTCATGTTCTTTGTTATCGTGATCATCACCTTCATTTCAAATGGAGCAAACATAACTGATGGTATCGACGGCCTGGCAACAGGTACATCGGCTATCATTGGCGTAACGCTGGCAGTACTCGCTTATGTATCCGGTAATACCATAATTGCAGATTATCTCAATATCATGTACATACCCGATTCTGGTGAACTGGTGGTTTTTGCCGGCGCATTTGTGGGGGCATGCGTAGGTTTTCTTTGGTATAATTCGTATCCGGCACAGGTTTTTATGGGCGATACCGGTAGTCTGGCTATCGGTGGTATCATCGCGGTTTTCGCTATTATGATACGCAAGGAATTATTGTTGCCCCTATTGTGCGGTGTATTTGTGATCGAAAATTTATCGGTCATCATGCAGGTATCGTGGTTTAAATATACAAGGAAGAAATATGGCGAAGGCAAAAGGATATTCCTGATGGCGCCACTGCATCACCATTACCAGAAGAAAGGTTTTCACGAAGCAAAGATCGTAACCCGTTTCTGGATCATTGGTATCCTGCTGGCTATCATGACGATCGTGACGCTGAAGTTGAGGTAGGGGTGAAAGGTGGGTTGTATTAGTTGTATTGGTTGTATTGGTTGTATTGGTTTTTCCGATAGGTAAGAATGACCCAATGACCCAATGACGCACAGCAAATGACCAATGCCCAAAGACGAAAAAACAAATGGAAACAAAACCAAATAGAATTGTAGTACTCGGGGCCGGCGAAAGCGGGACGGGTGCCGCATACCTTGCTCAACAGCAGGGCTATGACGTTTTTGTGTCTGATTTTGGGTCGATAGCGGAAAGCTATAAACAACAACTAACCGGGTGGAACATTCGCTTTGAAGAAAAGCAGCATACAGAAGAAGAGATCTTACTGGCGAAGGAAGTGATCAAAAGTCCGGGCATTCCTGAAAAAGCGCCTATCATTAAAAAGCTCAAAGAACGAGGTGTTCCGGTGATTTCCGAGATCGAGTTTGCAGGTAGATATACCGATGCGACGATCGTGGGTATTACCGGTTCGAATGGAAAAACTACCACAACCAGTCTTACTTATCATATCCTTAAAAATGCAGGATTGAATGTTGGTCTGGCTGGCAATATCGGCAAAAGCTTTGCCTACCAGGTGGCTACTGAAAAATTCGACTATTATGTATTGGAGCTGAGCAGCTTTATGCTGGATGATATGTTCAGTTTCAAAGTTGATATCGCTGTGTTGTTAAACATTACACCCGACCATCTGGACAGGTATGATTATAAAATGGAGAATTATGCGGCCTCAAAGTTTCGCATCATTCAAAACCAAACCGGGGCCGATTATTTCATCTATTGTGCAGATGATCCCGAAACCGAAAAAATGTTGCCCGGACGGGTAATAGAAGCGCAGCAATTGCCATTCTCAATTAAAAAAAAACTTACATCGGGAGCATATCTCGACCAGGACCAACTAATTATAAACGCAACTAAAGAACATTTTCAAATGTCAATCAACGATCTGGCCTTACAGGGCAAACACAACATTTATAACTCTATGGCTTCAGGAATTGTTGCCAAAGTGCTTGAACTGAGGAATGAGACCATTCGTGAGAGTATGGGTAGTTTCAAAAATATTGAGCACCGCCTGGAGTTTGTTGCCAAAATTTCTGGTATCAGCTTTATCAATGATTCAAAGGCTACCAATGTAAACTCAACCTGGTATGCGCTGGAAAGCATGAGTACTGAAGTGGTTTTGATATTAGGTGGTGTAGATAAAGGAAATGACTATAGTATGCTGAAAGACCTGGTAAAGCATAAAGTAAAAGCCATTGTTTGCCTGGGTAAAGATAACCGCCGTATCCACGATGCATTTGAAGACGATGTTGAAGTTATTGTAAACACCTTTTCGGCTGAAGAAGCTGCCCAGGTAGCTTACCATCTTGCAAAAAAAGGTGATACCGTACTATTATCACCCGCCTGTGCAAGTTTTGACCTGTTCAAGAACTATGAAGACAGGGGAAGGCAGTTTAAACAGGCTGTTAAAGAATTGTAGATAGTTGAAAGGTTGTAACGTTGGAATGTTGAAATGTTGTACCGATAGCAATTGGATAGATGTATTGGTTGTAATAGTTGTATTGGTTGTACTGGTTGAAAGTTTAGAACGATGGAAGACCATTTTCAAATCTTCAAATTACCAAATTATCGAATAAAAAATGATGAACAGACTCTTAGATAATACGAAAGGCGACCGGTGGATATGGCTCATCGTGATATTGCTTTCGGCGATTTCGTTGTTGGCTGTTTATAGTTCTACAAGTACCCTGGCATTTAAAAAAGGTGTAGGAGTGGAGTCGATCCTGATGAAGCATTTGGCAATGGTGGTTGGTGGTATTGTATTGATGTACATTTCGCACAAACTCGATTACCGCTATTATGCTGGTATATCAAAGCTGTTAATGATCATTACAATTCCTCTGCTTTTTTATACCCTGGTATTTGGTATGCACATCAATAATGCCAACCGCTGGATCCCAATACCAGGTACCGGCTTAAGTTTCCAAACTTCAGACTTAGCTAAACTTGCGCTGATCACTTACCTGGCACGCACACTGTCGAGGAAGCAGGAGAATATAAAAAATGTAAAAGAATCATTTATTCCCATTATGGGCACCGTTTGTTTGGTATTTGTGCTGATTGCATTGGCAAACCTATCTACCGCATTGATGCTATTTGGGGTTAGTATTTTATTATTGATCATCGGTCGTATCAGTATCAAGCAGATTGCCATAACCTGCCTGGCTGGTGGTGTATTGTTTATTGGGGTGATTTTCCTTGGTCCGCGGAGGCATGTATACCGCAACCGAATGGAAACTTACCTGCACCCCGATAAGGCAAATCCCGATAAGTCTTTTCAGTCTGATCATGCAAAAATGGCCATAGCCAATGGCGGTATCTTCGGCAAGGGGATAGGGCATAGCGAACAAAAGAATTTCCTGCCCGAAGCATTTTCGGATGAGATATACGCAGTTATTATTGAAGAATATGGGTTGTTGGGAGGCATAGCATTGGTCGGGATATACCTTTTCCTGCTGTACCGGTGTATCAAGATAGTAACACGGGCGCCAAAGGCATTTGGGGCATTGCTGGCGGCCGGATTAAGTTTTAGCCTCACGATACAGGCATTTGCTAATATGGCGGTGGCAGTAGGTTTAGGCCCGGTTACAGGTGTACCCCTGCCGCTGGTAAGTATGGGAGGTACCTCAATATTGTTTACGAGCGTAGCCTTCGGTATCATCCTTTCAGTAAGCAGGGATATTGATGAGCCTAAAAAAGTAGTAGTAGGGGAAATACGTGAGGTAGAGCTGGCAACGGCGTAATTTTTTTAATGAGTGAATTAGAGATTGAGTGAATCATAGCATATACCAATGACTGAATGACGCGCAGCAAATGACAAATACTCAATGGCAAACAACGAATTGAAAAATAGAAAGATAATAATAAGCGGTGGGGGTACCGGCGGGCATATTTTCCCGGCGATATCAATTGCCAATGCGCTTGTAAAAATCGATCCATCTACAGAGATTCTGTTTGTTGGTGCCAATGGGCGAATGGAAATGGAAAGGGTGCCGGCTGCAGGTTATAAGATCATAGGATTAGATATCAGTGGCATTCAACGCGGATCGATCTTAAAGAATCTTTCGCTGCCTTTCAAACTGATGGGTAGTATATGGAAAGCCATGAAGATCATCCGTGAATTTAAGCCTGATGCTGTTGTTGGCGTGGGCGGCTATGCTTCGGGGCCGCTGCTGTATGCTGCATCAATGAAAGGTGTACCAGCCTTGATACAGGAGCAAAATTCGTTTGCCGGGGTGACCAATAAAAAACTTGGTAAAAAGGCAAAAAAAATATGTGTTGCATTTGATGGCATGGAAGCATTTTTTCCAAAGGATAAGATCATCAAAACGGGTAACCCCGTTCGCCGGGAATCAGTTGATATTGCGGGCAAACGCGAAGCAGCCTATGCGGAATTTAACCTTTCGCCTGCGAAAAAAACGATACTGGTTGTGGGTGGTAGTTTGGGTGCACGTACTTTGAACGACAGCGTGATCAACGATTTGGATAAAATAACAAGTAGTGATGTACAATTGATATGGCAAACGGGGAAGCATTACTATGCGGATATAATCCGCTTGCTGGGTAAAGAGGTTCATCCTAATGTGCGTATCCTGGAGTTTTTAAACCGGATGGATCTTGCATATGCAGCTGCAGATATCATTATATCCAGGGCTGGCGCCGGAACGATAGCCGAATTGTGTATAGTTGGTAAGCCTGTGATACTGGTGCCTTCGCCTAATGTAGCTGAAGATCATCAGACTAAAAACGCCAAAACTCTGGTTCAGGAAAATGCGGCTGTATACCTGGCAGATCGTCTTGCATCGCGTAAGTTGATACGTGAAGCTCTTGCGCTGCTAGATGATGATAAAATGCAAAAGGCATTAAGTGACAATATCAGCAAACTGGCCAGGCCTGATGCGGATATAACCATAGCAAATGAAGTTTTTGCCTTAACAGGCAAAAGAAAGTAAAACGATTAAAGGTAGCGTAAAATGGAACTGCAGGATATCAAAAGAGTATATCTCATCGGAATAGGTGGTATTGGCATGAGTGGCCTGGCGCGGTACTTTGCCCATCTGGGATGCATTGTTTGTGGTTACGATAAAACAGCTACCGATTTAACCAACCATTTACATTATGAAGGGATAAGGATAGTTTTTGATGATAGAGAAGATTGGATCCCTTTGAGTTTTAAAAATCCCGACCCATCAACGCTAATCATATACACGCCTGCAATACCACGCGATTCTGCTATCTATAATTATTTCCGCGATAATGGTTTTGATATGTATAAGCGCTCGCAGGTGCTTGGCATGATCAGTAAAACCAGGTATACCATCGCTGTGGCTGGTACGCATGGCAAAACAACTACCTCTTGTATGATCGCCCATATTCTGAAAGAATCGGGAGTGGACTGTTCGGCGTTTTTAGGTGGTATCGCCTCTAACTATGGTACTAATGCTTTATTTGGCAACAGTGATGTTGTAGTTGTTGAAGCAGATGAGTATGATCGTTCGTTTCTAACCTTATACCCCGATATTGCCATTATCACATCTATGGATGCCGATCATTTGGATATCTATGGCAACCATAACCAGCTGACCGAATCGTTTATTCAGTTTGCTTCGCAAATAAAAGATGGGGGTACACTCATTTTTCATGAAGACCTGCCTTTGACTTCGGGTATCACTTATAGTGCAAAAGGTCCGGCTGATGTAAAAGGGCTTAATGTACAGATCAAAGAGGGTGATTTTTATTTTGATTTTAAAAATGATGATCTGCAAATAGACCATATAAGGCTTGGTATTGCAGGTTTGCATAATGTAGAAAATGCCCTGGCAGCAATTGAAGCAGCCTTGAAATTGAAGATAGCCCCCGAATTTATCAAAAATGCATTGGGTACATTTAAAGGTGTAAAACGCCGGTTCGAATATATTTTAAAGACGAAAGATCATATCTATATTGATGATTACGCGCATCATCCTGAAGAATTAAGAGCAGCGATATCTTCGATAAGGGCATTATATCCCGGAAAAAAGCTTACCACGATATTTCAGCCTCATCTGTATTCACGCACCCGTGATTTTGCTGATAGTTTTGCTGAGGTTTTGGATTTAAGTGACGAATTAATCTTACTCGACATTTATCCGGCTCGTGAATTACCCATCGAGGGCGTAAATTCTGAGATGATACTTGATAGGATGAAATTGTGGAATAGGCGTAAATGTGGAAAACAAGAAACTATTGATTTAGTGCAAATTGAAAAACCTGAGCTACTTTTAACCGTGGGAGCAGGCGATATTGACCAATTGGTTCAACCCCTTAAAAGCGCATTGGAAAATGTTTAAAAAGCGAATTTGGCGGCATATATTGATCGGATTTCTCTGGCTTACCAGCCTGGGTGGTCTGGTTACGCTAATGAGTTTTATTGCCTATAAAAAGGCGGAAGTTACTTGTAAAGATGTGAAGGTATACATCCCCGGAAACCAATATTTTATAGACAGAGAAGAGGTAGATAATATTTTAAAGATAAACCGTCATAAATTAATTGGTGCCCGGTTGGAAGAAATTAATATTCATGATCTGGAGCAGCGCTTAAAGGCCAATCCCTTTATTGAATCGGCCAAAGTTTACGCTGATATGGATGGCGTTATCAGGGTAGAGATCAGTCAGCGGCAACCCGTATTGCGCGTTATGAACCAGTTTAACCAGAATTTCTATATTGATCAGCATGGACTGAAGATACCGTTGTCGGATAATTTTACCGCGCGGGTGATTGCAGCCAATGGATATATTGATGAGGTTTTTGGAAATAAAGTGGATACGCTGCATACCGAAATTGCCAGGCAGGTATATAAGACGGCACAGTTTATAAGCAAAGACTCATTGTGGAATGCGCAGATAGCGCAGATATATGTTAACGGTGATCATCAGTTAGAACTTATTCCGCGGGTTGGTACCAATAAGATTTTACTGGGCAATGCCGATTCGCTCGCCATTAAATTCAGCAATCTGCTCACCTTTTACAAAAAGGCTATGCCACAGGTGGGCTGGGACAGGTATAAAACCATCAATATAAAATATGCCAACCAGGTAGTGGGTATTAAGAATGACAGCTTTAAGAAAGATTCGCTGAAGGCGGCTGCAAAGGCTGATTCGATCAAACTAAAAAAAGACACATCGCAAATAGTAAATTAATATGGACATGAGTTCGACACAGGAAAAAAGCTCGCCAATCGTCGTTGGATTAGATATCGGTACCACGAAGATTTGTGCCATTGTGGGCCGCCGGAGTAAGAACGGTAAAATAGAAGTTTTAGGTATTGGAAAAGCTGAATCAGCCGGCGTAACCCGTGGTATGGTTTCCAATATTGATAAAACGGTACAGGGCATTATCCAGGCTATTGAAATAGCAGGATCGCAATCAAACGTTGATATCAAAGTAGTAAACGTGGGTATTGCAGGGCAACATATCAAGAGTTTACAGCATAGGGGATTGATAACCCGCCGCGACCTGCAATATGAGATAAGCCGGAAGGATATCGATAAACTGGTAGAAGATATGTACAACCTGGTAATGCCTCCGGGTGAAGAGATCATCCACGTATTACCGCAGGAATTCACGGTCGACAATGAGCCTGGAATCAAAGATCCGATAGGCATGGCGGGTGTGCGCCTGGAAGCTAATTTCCATATTATTTCGGGACAGGTTACTGCGATAAAAAATATCGTTAAATGTGTCAATAAAGCGGGTCTGGAAAGCCAGGAGCTGATATTAGAGCCATTAGCTTCCTCTGAGTCGGTTTTAAGTGATGAGGAAAAAGAAGCAGGTGTTGTTTTGGTTGATATAGGTGGTGGGACAACCGATGTGGCCATTTTCCATGAGGGTATCATCAGACATACTGCGGTTATTCCATTTGGCGGTAACAGTGTCACTGAAGATATACGCGAAGGCTGCTCGGTCATGCGCAATATAGCAGAGCAGTTAAAGGTTAGATTCGGCTCGGCATTAGCAGAGGAAAATAAAGAAAATGAAATTGTTTGCGTACCCGGTTTGAGGGGTCGTGAGCCAAAAGAAATATCGGTAAAAAACCTGGCCTATGTTATTCAGGCCCGTATGGAAGAGATCGTGGAGCATGTGTATTACGAGATCAAATCATCCGGTTATGAGAAGAAGCTTATTGCAGGTATTGTTATTACCGGTGGCGGCGCCCAGTTAAAGCATTTGCCCCAATTGGTAGAGTATGTAACCGGACTTGATTGCCGTGTGGGATATCCAAACGAGCATTTAGCGAAAAATGAAGTTTTACCAAAGCCAGTTTATGAAGAATTACAGAGTCCGACTTTTGCTACCGGTATTGGTTTGTTGATTAAAGGTATCCAGAAAATGGAGTACAATGAGGTACCGGTAAACACTACTGTGAAAGCTGAAAAGACCAAATATGCCGAGGATAAGCGCTTTGGATTATTTGGAAAACTGCTGGAAACCGGTCGTAAATTCATCAAAGACGATATCAAGGACGAGGACTTCCTTAAATAAAACCGGGTAATTATTCACAATCAGCAACTTTTCCACAATATTGACAATTGTGGAAAAACATTGTTGAAAAAGTAATAATATTACAGATAGGTTAAATAAATTTTAGGTGCTTCACATTTAGCTGAGAATTAGGAATATGCAGTTTGAGATGTTAAAAGAAAAATCGTCTATCATCAAGGTAATTGGTGTTGGCGGTGGCGGCGGCAACGCGGTAAACCATATGTACAAGCAAGGTATAACCGGTGTGGATTTCATTATCTGTAACACCGACGCTCAGGCTTTAGAGCTGAGCCCTATACCTAACAAAGTACAACTGGGAGCCAGTTTGACCGAAGGGATGGGTGCAGGTTCGATACCAGAGGTTGGTAAAAACTCAGCAATTGAAAATATCGACGATATTAAACAAATGCTTGGCCCCAATACCAAGATGTTGTTTATTACAGCTGGTATGGGTGGTGGCACCGGAACAGGAGCAAGCCCTATTATTGCCAAGGCTGCCCGTGAAATGGATATCTTGACTGTCGGTATCATTACTACGCCTTTTTCTTTCGAGGGGAAGCGTCGTAAAATGCAGGCAGAAGAAGGTTTGGAAGAATTGAAAAAATATGTCGATTCTTTCCTGGTTATATCCAACGATCGCCTGAGGCAGGTGTTTGGTAATTTGACACTTGGATCTGCCTTTGCACAGGCAGATAATATATTGACGACGGCTGCCAAGGGTATAGCAGAGATCATTACGTTGCCCGGCTATATCAACGTTGATTTTAAGGACGTACGCACCGTGATGAAAGATAGTGGTGTTGCCATAATGGGCAGTGCTTCTGCCGAAGGTGATAACCGTGCATTGAAAGCTGTTGAAGGTGCATTGCTTTCGCCATTGTTAAAAGACAATGAGATTGAAGGTGCAAGGTATATCCTGTTAAATATCAGTTCGGGTGAGAAGGAGGTTACCATGGATGAAGTGAGTGTGATCACTGATTTCATTCAGGAAGAAGCTGGTTTGGCTGCCGACCTGATATGGGGTAACTGTCGCGATGAGGCTTTAGGTGATAAACTTTCGGTTACTATCATCGCAACTGGTTTCCAAACCAAGGACGAACGCGAAAAGGAACAAAGCAATAAAAAAGTAATATCCATGTTGGTGCCCGAAAGCAACAACCTGGTTAAGCCTGTGGTGAACGAGTTTATCAATGTTGTAAAACCCGCAGAGCCTGTAGGATCCGAGCCCTACATCAAACCTAAAGAAGAACAAAAACAAACAGGATTATTCGATCTTTTTGGTGCAAAAGAGGAGGTTGAAGAAATTATCACCCATAATCTTGCTGAAGAGCCTGCAAGTTTTGAGCCCGAAGCTACGGAAGAGTTTACCTTCAAGATAGCGGACTCTGTGATGCAGTTTGAGCCGGTAAGTGAAGTAGTACCTGAGCCGGAGCCAGAACCGGAACCAATTATCGGTGCCGACGATCATAAAACTGATGAGTCTATTGAAGAGCAATTGCGGAAGTCGCGTGAACGCATTATGCGTTTAAAAGACCTGAGCATGAAACTGCGTACAGGTAATATTCAGGAGCTTGAAAATGTGCCCGCCTACAAACGTAAGGAAATAGCTTTACAGCAAACTCCTATGTCGGACGAGAGTCAGGTTTCGCGTTTTTCACTATTACAGGATGAAGAAGGCAATATCGAGATCAAGAACAACAATTCGTTCCTGCATGATAATGTCGATTAATTTAATTTGCATTTCAAAATCAAATAGTTAATAAATTATGAGTAGAGGCACATGTAAATGTGTCTCTTTTGTTTTTTAAAGCGTTTTTGGGCCTTTTTAGGTCAGCAGATCAGGAGTTTCAGCGTACCCTGATACTTATCATATATAGTAATTGAATTGGTAAAAGCCGTTTTAAGGCTTATATTTGCATTTTATTTAAGTAGAAAGCGATTTGGATCTGTTTGACAAGATATCGAAAACCATGGGAGGGCCTATTGGCCAACACCAGGAATGGTCGCATGGTTATTTTTCATTTCCCAGACTGGAAGGAGAGATAGCACCGCATATGATGTTCAATGGCAAAGAACATTTAGTTTGGAGCCTGAACAATTACCTTGGTCTTGCCAATCACCCCGAAGTAAGGGCTGCCGATGCGCAGGCCGCAGCCGATTATGGCATGGCGTATCCGATGGGTGCCCGTATGATGTCGGGTAATTCACGTCACCACGAGGAATTGGAGAATGATCTTGCCGCTTTTGTTGGAAAAGAAGCCGCATTTCTGCTGAATTATGGCTATCAGGGAATGGTTTCTATCATCGACGCCCTGGTTGACCGTAACGATGTGATCGTTTATGATGCCGAATCGCATGCCTGTATCATTGATGGCGTTCGCCTGCATATGGGCAAACGTTTTGTTTACAAGCATAATGATATCGCTAGTTTTGAAAAACAGTTAGAGCATGCTACGCGCCTGGTGGAACAAACCGGCGGCAGCATCCTTGTGATCACCGAAGGGGTATTTGGCATGTCGGGTGCACAGGGAAAACTCAAAGAGATCATCGCTCTGAAAAAGAAGTATAGTTTCCGATTACTGATTGATGATGCCCATGGTTTTGGCACCATGGGTAAAACCGGGGCGGGCACACACGAAGAGCAGGATTGTATCGACGATATCGATATTTACTTTGGTACATTTGCCAAATCAATGGCCGGTATTGGAGCATTTGTGGCTTCAAATAAACCCATCATCAGTTACCTGCGTTATAACATGCGTTCGCAGACATTTGCAAAAGCTTTGCCGATGCCAATGGTGCTCGGATTAAAGAAACGGTTTGAACTCCTGAAATCAAAGCCTGAGTTGCGCGAGCAATTATGGACCATTGCTAAAGCCCTTCAACAGGGTTTGGTTGATAATGGTTTTGATATTGGCATCACCAACACGATGGTAACCCCGGTGTTTCTGAAAGGAGAACTCAATGAAGCGACCAGCTTAACCCGCGATCTGCGCGAAAATTATGGGATCTTCTGCTCTATTGTTGTATACCCGGTGATACCTAAGGGTTTGATTGAGCTCCGTCTGATCCCAACTGCAGCGCATTCAATTGAAGACGTAAATCGTACCATAGATGCATTCAGCGAAGTTGCTGTAAAATTGAAAGACGGTTTTTATAAAGAGCAAAAAATGGCTGTTGCCTAAATAGCGATAAAACAATTTGGGAAGCCTTTCGGTTATACGAAAGGCTTTTTTATTTTTAAGCCTCCAATACTTACCGCTATGATCAACCGTCGTGATTTTATAAAACTGAATGGACTTACTGCTACCGGTCTGGGGCTGGGATTAAAACCTTCGTGGTTTTCTCCGATGCAGCAATTTGAAAGCAAAAGGCTAAGCCCTAACCTTCGGCGATTTACCAGCACAGCGGTAGAGAGTACCATTGCGCACATCAAGTTTGATATTAAAGACCCTGAGATTGCCTGGCTGTTTGAGAACTGTTATCCCAATACACTTGATACTACCGTAAAATTTAAAAAGAAGGACGGCAAGCCTGATACCTTTGTTATTACCGGCGATATTGATGCCATGTGGATGCGCGATTCCTCGGCCCAGGTTTGGCCTTATTTGCCGCTCATTAACAAAGATCCGCAATTGAAGGAACTTATCCAGGGGGTATTAAACAGACAGGCCAAATGTATTCTGATAGACCCATACGCCAATGCCTTTAATGAAGGGGCAACAGGGAGCGAGTGGGACAAAGACCTGACCGATATGAAGCCCGAGTTGCATGAGCGTAAATGGGAGGTTGACTCCCTTTGTTACCCTGTTCGACTGGCTTATAATTATTGGAAAATAAGCGGAGACCGCAGCTTTTTTGATGCCGATTGGCAGCATGCGGGAAAACTCATTTTACAAACATTTGAGGTTCAGCAACGCAAGCATAGTGCTGGTCCATACCATTTTCAACGAAATACGGAAGTGGCCAGTGATACGGCGCCCAATGGGGGGTATGGCAACCCTGTTAAACCTGTTGGCTTGATCTGCTCAATATTCAGGCCTTCCGACGATGCGACGATTTACCCTTTCCTTGTACCTTCAAACTATTTTGCTGTACTCAGCTTAAACCAGCTGGCCGAAATGTACGAGCAGATAGCACATGATCATAATACAGCTTCGCAATGCCGGGCGCTGGCAACGGAAGTGCATACGGCACTTCAAAAATATGCTGTTGGACAGCATCCGGTATATGGAAGGATACTTGCCTACGAAGTTGATGGTTATGGGAACCAGCTATTTATGGACGATGCTAACGTGCCTAGTTTGCTGGCATTGCCTTACCTGGGTGCTATCAACCCCAATGATCCGCTATATGATAATACCCGCAGGTTTGTTTTGAGCCGTTCAAACCCCTATTTCTTCCGTGGTAAAGCGGCTGAAGGCATTGGTGGCCCGCATGTTGGGCTGGGTTATATCTGGCCTATGAGTATTATTATTCGTGCCATCACTTCTACCAATGAAAAGGAAATTAAAACCTGTTTAAAATGGCTTAAAAGCACACACGCTGGAACAGGTTTTATGCATGAATCGTTCAATCAGGATAATCCTGCTGATTTTACACGTAAATGGTTTGCCTGGGCCAACACCTTATTTGGTGAATTGGTGATAAAAATTCATCAAAATCATCCACAAATATTAAAATCGATCATATAATTATGATTTAAATATTTTGATAAACAATTTTTAAATTAAATGCCCGGTAAAATGTATTTAATATAATTTAGATGTTAAATTTAACTGCCGGGTAATTAATTTATTAAATCAGAAACTACAGAATATATATATTTTAAGTATCTTAAATATTATTGCATATTATTCTACCCCAATAGTGCAGACTCATAAAAAATGTGGAAAAATAGCCTCGCCAAGGCCATATTTTTTATAGTCAAAAGTTTTTTTTTAAATAAAAAGCATTTAGATTAGCTTTAATTAAAACAATAAAACCTCAATACTTAAAAGGAGTAGACAAATGAAAAAATTTACTGAAGTAAAGAACCTTGTTGCGTCATTAGAAGCAGACGCTGACAAATTCTACAACAAGGGCAACAGCGCTGCTGGCACGCGTGTTCGTAAAGGCTTGCAGGAACTTAAAAATTTAGCTCAAGCAATTCGCCTGGAAATTCAGGAATCAAAAAACAAAGCATAAGGTATTAGCCGTGCTTTATCACTGAAAGCCCGCATCTCAACCGTGCGGGTTTTTTATTGGGCTAATTTTTGAGTTTCGGCTACGATCTTTTCTGCCAGACCCGCGCTAACCTGTACCAGTGGTAAACGTACAGTGTCTTCGCAAATACCCAGCGTCTTTAGTGAAGTTTTAACCCCGGCCGGGCTACCTTCCGCAAACATCATTCGGGTAAAGTCAATTAGTGAAGAATGGCCCTTCAGTGCAGATTTAAAATCACCCTGAAGGCAAAGCCTGATCATATCAGAAAACTGACGCGGCAGGGCATTACCTACAACAGAAATAACACCCACGCCTCCTAAAGCGATCATGGGTAAAGAGATAGGATCATCGCCAGAGATCAATAAAAAGTCTTCTGGTTTATCACGTGCTATCTGGTTCAGCTGATCAAAGTTGCCTGATGCTTCTTTGATGCCAATGATATTTTTGAAATCATGCGCCAGCCTCACTGTGGTTTCTGCCGACACATTACTTCCGGTACGACTCGGTACATTATACAGCAGCACCGGCAGCGTAGCTGCTTCGGCTATTGCTTTGTAATGCTGGTATATACCCTCCTGTGTGGGTTTATTGTAGTTAGGGCTTGCCGATAGTATCGCATCGTATCCAGTGGTATCAAAAGCTTTTATTTCAGCAACTACTTCTGCAGTATTATTGCCGGCAATACCCGCTACCAGCGGTACCCTGCCACGATTAACCTGGGCAGTGAACGACCAAACCTGTTTTTTCTCATCCTTACTTAATGTTACACTTTCACCCGTTGTGCCTAACGATACCAGGTACTCTACCCCGCCGTCAATTAAATAATCGATAAGTCTGCGCAATGCATCATAGTCAACCGATCCATCTTCATGAAATGGGGTTACCATTGCTACACCTGTGCCGTAAAATTTGTTCATAGTCGTTAATAAAAGGACGCTAAGATAATAATTTGTTTTTTCTGTGTGATACAATTGAGTAATTGGCCTAAAAAATGCCCACGAAAATTTTACATGGATTTGCAATTTTTTTTGATCAACTTTAATATCGCTTACCAGCCAACCAATTATAAACCAATCGTATGAAAAAAGAGATCACAACAAATCCAGGTCATTTGGATTCAAATGAAGTTACTTCCGGTGAAGCCACATCGCTTGATCGCCGCAAATTCATCAAATACGCCGGTGCAGGTGCCCTGGCTTTCACTATACTGCCACGACATGTACTTGGCGGTACCGGATTTATTGCGCCAAGTGATAAATTGACCATGGCCTATGTTGGCTGCGGTACGCAGGGTATGCGTGAGTTATTACCGCTGTTAGCCGTGCCTGACGTGCAGGTGATTGCGGTTTGTGATCCTAACCGGGATGCTGTGGGTTACCGCGATTGGGATAAAACTGGACTTCGGAACGAAATCAGGAAAGCGATCAATCAACCCAACTGGCTTCCGGGAGGTGAAAATATAATCCCCGGCGGCAGAGAAGTGGGGAGGAATGTGGTAGATAGTTTTTACGGCAATATCCGCAAAGCAGATAACTATAAAGCCTGCAATGCCTACGCCGATTATCGCGAATTGCTGGAAAAAGAAAAAGATCTGGATGCGGTGAAGATCATGACACCCGACCATCTGCATGGTTTGTTTGCCATTGCGGCATTGAAACGTAATAAGCATGTTTTAATGCATAAGCCTGTTTCCAACCGTTTATTGGAGGGTAAGGCGGTTATTGAATTAGCGCGGCAGAAACCCAATGTGGTTACTCACCTGGTGCCCTGGGATTCTAATGGTTCAATGGATCAGGTAATGGCCTGGATCAATGCTGGTAAAATAGGCAAGCTGAAAGAAATACATAACTGGACCAACCGTCCGGTTTGGCCACAGTACCCAACCTTGCCTACTGAGTATGTTCCGATACCTGATGGACTCGACTGGCAGTTGTGGCTTGGACCTGAAGCCGACAGGCCTTATTCGCCAAACTTTACCAATATGGTGTTTCGTGGCTGGTATGATTTCGGTGGCGGTTCTATGGCTGATATGGGGCATTATAGCTTGTGGACCGTTTTTAATGCATTGAAACTAACCTCACCTGAAATTATAGTTCCTAATTTGACGCATTATGTAGGTATGGGCGACCATACCCCTGATTTTGTTCATAACGATTTTTCGTTTCCTGCCGGTTGTACCGTTAAGTTTAAATACCCTGCTAATGGTAACCGCCCGCCGGTGGATCTGTATTGGTGGGATGGAGGTATACGCCCAACCGTACCTGAAGAACTGATCGCAATAGGAGAAGAGGATCTTCCGGCCGAAGGAATGATGTTTATCGGCGACAAGGGCAAAATATTGACAGGATTTAACATACAGAACCCGCGATTATTTTCGAAAAATAATAAAGAAGAAAAAGCCACCGTTCCACCAATAAATTCATACGAGCATAGTAAGATGATAGATGCGCTTACCTTGTTTGCTAAAAATTGTAAAGCGGGAACTCAGTATCCGGGTAGTTTTATTGAAGCAGAGGGACTGACTGAAGCCGTAAACCTGTACGCCGCTTCGCTCAGATCGCAGAAGCTGTTGAAATACGATGCCGCAACAAGGATGATCACCAATGTGCCGGATGCAAATAAATACCTGAAACGCGAATATAGAACTGGCTGGGATCCGGCAACTATTTAAAAGCTTACTATGAATCGTAGAAAATTTATTACACAAGGCACAATAGGAGCGGGAGCCATGCTGCTGCTCCCCAGTTTGTTGAAGGCCGCACCCAAAGCAAAGCATCCTATAGGCTTTCAAACCTTTCCGATCCGGGATATGGTGTCCAAAGATTTTGCCGGCACAATGAAAACTATGGCTGACCTGGGTTACCAGTATACCGAAATGTGTCACCCCAAAGGATATGCCGACGCTGGATTTGGTGCTTTGGTCAATGTTAAGCCCTCCGACCTGAAAAAAATGATCGAAGATGCCGGGCTAACCTGCCCCAGCTGCCATTTCGGGATGGGAAGCCTGAAAGATAACTTTTCGGAATGTATGGATTTTGCACATGGGCTGGGCCTGTCGCATATCATCACCCCCGGGTTGGAAACGCCGGGTAAAACCATAGCCGACTATCAGAAAGCTGCCGGTGAGTTGAATAGTATAGCCGCTAAGATCAAAGCTGAAGGTATGATCACCGGGTTGCATAACCATGAAGGCGAATTTAAGAAGATTGATGGTACACTCATTTATGACGCTATTTTGGAGGCCCTTGATGGTAAACTGGTAAAAATGCAGTTCCAAACCGAGGTGGTCAAACTTGGGTATAAAGCATCAGATTATTTCAGGATTTACCCTGGCAGGTTCATCTCGTCACATTTATCCGATTGGAGCGCTGATGGGAAGCAAGTGCCAATAGGTCAGGGTACGATCGACTGGAAGGAATTTTTTGATGTCGCAAAAAGGACCGGCGTAAAGAACTTTTATGTCGAGATGGATTTTGCAACCTATAAAGATAGTGCCGAATATATTCATGGCTTAATAGGTTAAAAACTCAGTCCAATCCTTACCCCGTTGCGAATATTACTACCGTTATTGATGGAGGTGCCAAACATCAGCCGGAAGGCCAGGTATTGTACCCCTACACCCAGTTCTGTATAGTTTTTCAGTTGCGGTGTACTCAGGTAATTGATATCCACGATCTCCTGCAATTTCAATTTGCGGATGAGCGGTATTTTATTGGTGATGAACCCCGAAAAGTTATGTTCAAGGTGCCCTTCAAGGTATTGATCAGGCGTGCTGAACCGATAGTAGTCCAGCAATAAAAAACTATTAAGTCCGCTTTTATAAAGTAAAACTTGATTACCTGTAAATTGCTTAAAGTCGGTATAATAGAGCTTATTGGCATTTAAAAATTTACCGGCTCCGATAAAGAACGATGTTCGTCCATACAAGCCCAGGTTAATATCCTGTTTGCTGATATCGGCTTCAAGCAGGTCGTAATCTATGTCCGAGCCTAATAGGTTTTTAAATCCTTTGGTAAAGGTCAGCCCGATGGTGGGATAGTCTGATGGTATATATCGTCTGCCAAAAGGATAAGTCTCGTATTTATTACTGAAATCGTAGGTGGTACGCAGCGTAATTTTAAACGATTGATTTTCCGGAAATAGCGGTGTGTCATGTTCCGGATCAAGCGGATTGTTGGATGTAAATTGGTTTCCCTTTGGATGCAACAAGCTATAATTATTGGTATTGGGCAACCATCGGCGGTCGGCCCATTCAACGGTAGCATTTGCCTGCCATCCACCGTAGATCCTACCCGATAACGATGCAACAGCAAATTTTTTCTGATAAAGTTTCTCGAAATTCTGCCGGTCAAACAATGTATAGGAAGTATTGACAAATGACGACATTGGCGTCAAACCATTTAAATCCACTACGTTTGATCCGCCCGATAAATTCAGGTAAAAATTACCCAGGGGCAAGGTGGTATTGGCATTGATATCGAACAAATGATCTGAAAAACCATAGCGTACATTGGCGCCATAACCAAACACTTTGTTGCTCAAGCTATCTGCCCTTCTGCGGTAATTAAATCCATAATTGATGGCTGGCCCTTCCACCGTATTGAACAATATGGAGGTTATGAGTGGGTCGAAATGATAGAATGCATGTTTGTATCGATCGATGATGTTGATGCCCGTTAAAAACAATCCACCGGGTGTTATTTTATTCGTAGCCCTGTCGAGCGAGTCCAGATAGGTCTTGGATTCCAGCCTGGCAGCTATTTTCTCTTTTTTCTTATAGTCTATTTGTTCTTCCTGGGTTAATGGTATGGGTCGCTCTTTATTCCAGTAAATCGAGTCGTTTTTATTTACCTTTTGTGGTATATGCAATATTTCATTGAACTCGTGTTTTTTGAAGGTCGGGTTAAGGTCATAGTCTTTATAAACGGATATGAAATACCCCTTCAGCCTGAAGCCAAATAATCCTCCGCTAAACTCAAACTTATTCGACGATTGCATCCATTTATTGGAGTCAATTTTCAGGAACTGCTGGTTAATGCGCAGTGTATCCACAAAATTGATATTGGCCCTGCTGGTAACATAAAGATCAAGTGCATAAATACGCCAATTACCGTCAATAATGTAGATAAGCCCGTCAAAACAAGGGTCGTGACCCCGGCGTGGTGTAACCAGTATTTTATTGATCGTTACGCCGTTTTCATTGGTGGTACCCAATAATTTGTATTTATAATAAAATAAGGCATTATCCGATATCGGAGAGATCAGCGGACGATTACTCAAACTGCCCCAATCCTGCAGGTTCTCATAAAAGTTGACCCGCGCATCGCTGGCCCGGTTAAAACTGAACATACGGTTACTGCCAGAGAATTTTGACGAGATCATCTCCTCATGCAGCTGCCCGGGATATTGATAACTGATCTTTGACTCTGATTCTGACAAATAAATGATACCCCTGCGGTTGGAATCGAGCCCGATCTCGCGGCCGATCTGGTTGATGTCGGCCCCCATAAACTTTTTTGGGGCAGCCAGGAGTTTTTGCAGACCTTTAATATAAACTTCGGCGGTATAGGCCTTTACTTCACTTAAATGTGCTTTGCGGCGGCGTATTGCCTTACGGATAATGGCATATGCAGGATCCTGGCTGGTAGCGTTGATGGTAACGCCCCCCAGTTCATAAACTTCGGCAACCAGTGTTACCTGGATTACCGTATTCTTTTCCAGATCAACTTTTTCATTTTTCTGCTTAAATCCAACGGCACGATAGAGTACTTCATATTTCCCCGGTTTAAGTTTCAGCGCATATTCTCCTTCAATATTGGCTGAAGTTCCGTTAGTGGTACCCTTTACATATACGCTTGCAAAGGGGATAGGCTTGCCGTTTTCATCACTAATTTTTCCGCTGATGGTAAGCTGGGCAGATGCACCAAAACTAAACAGCGAAATGACAATAAGTATTAAAAACCTCATAGCAACAGATATATTGCTAAGATGAGTTTAATTGAAGACAGTTACAGTCAGGATAATGTTAATTGTTGTTAAAAATGGGTCATTTGCTGCGCGTCATTGGGTCATTGGGCATTTGTCCTTTGTCCTTTGTCATTTGGTCCTTTGTCCTTTGTCATTTGGTCCTTTGTCCTTTGTCATTGGGTCCTTTGCTGCGCGTCATTTGGGTCATTAAAAATTGTCATTGCGAGGAGCCGGCGACGGGTTTTTGAAATGGGGGCGACATGGCAATCGCAAGGAGACTAATACGCGGGCCGGTTTTGTATGCTGATTTCAAAAGAACCCTGGTCTAAATGCATGCCTTGCGATTGCTTCGTTCCTCGCAATGACAAAAAAAAGGAAAGGCATTGCTTCGTTCCTCGCAATGACAAAAAAGGAAAGGCATTGCTTCGTTCCTCGCAATGACAAAAAAGGAAAGGCATTGCTTCGTTCCTCGCATTGACAAAAAAGGAAAGGCATTGCTTCGTTCATCGCAATGACAAAAAAGGAAAGGCATTGCTTCGTTCCTCGCAATGACAAAAAGGGAAAGGCATTGCTTCGTTCCTCGCAATGACAAAAAAGAAAAGGCATTGCTTCTTTCCTCGCAATGACAAAAAAGGTATGTCAAATCATTGCTAACAACTCCTCATCACTAATGATTGGAATATTAAGCTTGGTAGCCTTCTCCAGCTTAGCCGGGCCCATATTGTCGCCGGCAACCAGGTAATCCAGCTTAGCCGAAATACTGCTCAGTATTTTACCTCCGTTTTGTTCGATGATATCTTTTAATTCGTCGCGCGAGCGGGAGAAAGTCCCCGAAATGATAAAGCTTTTGCCGGAAAGCTTTTCGCTGGCCAGTACCACTTCCTTTTCTTCGGCGGTAAACTGCAGGCCAAGAGACTTTAGAGTTTCTATTTCTTCGCGGTGTTGAGCATCCGCAAAATATTCGATCACACTTTTTGCGATGCGTTCGCCGATCTCTTCAACAGCGTTCAGTTCATCAAATGAAGCCGCAATGATATGATCGATTGATTTAAAATAAGTTGCCAGTTTTTTGGCTACAGTAGCCCCAACATAGCGTATCCCTAAACCAAACAATACCTTTTCAAAAGGCTGCTGTTTCGATTTCTCGATTCCATCAAGCATATTATTGATCGACTTCTCTCCAAAACGTTCCATTTGTTTTAGCTGATCGGCTTTGCTGTACAGCGTATAGATATCGCTGATATGCCTTATAAAGCCTCGTTCGTACAACGTCTCGATAGTTTCGTCGCCCAAACCATCAATATTCATAACCTTACGACCAGTAAAATGCTGCATTTTACCTACGATCTGCGGTGCACAACCTTCGTCGTTGGGGCAGTAGAAAGCAGCCTCACCCTCTTTACGTTCCAGTGTGGTGCCGCACACGGGGCAATTGGTAATATAGTGGATTGGATTAGCTCCGGCCTGTCGCTTTTGCAGGTTGACGCCAATGATCTTAGGAATGATCTCGCCACCCTTTTCTACAAAAACCCAATCGCCTTGATGCAGGTCCAGCCGTACTATCTCGTTGGCATTATGCAGCGTTGCCCGTTTTACGGTTGTGCCTGCCAGTAATATCGGTTTCAAATTTGCAACGGGTGTAACGGCTCCCGTTCGGCCCACCTGATAGCTAACGCTTTGTAACTCCGTTTCTACCTGCTGCGCCTTATATTTATAAGCAATGGCCCAGCGCGGCGATTTGGCGGTGAAGCCCAATTCTTCCTGCTGGCTATAGTTATTTACTTTGATGACGATACCATCAATTTCATAACTTAGATGAAAGCGTTTGCTTTCCCATTCAGCAATAAACTGTAAAACCTGTTCGATATTGCTGCATAACCTACTTTCATTGTTAACCGGGAATCCCCATTGCTTAACCGCCTGCAGGCTTTCCCAATGGGTATCAAACAACCGGCGTTCGGTATAAAGAAAATAGATGAAGCTATCCAGCGGACGTTTAGCTACCTCGCCCGAATCCTGTAGTTTAATAGTACCTGAGGCAAAATTGCGGGGATTGGCATAGGCAGGTTCCCCATTTTCAAGCCGTTCCTCATTCAGCCTGTCGAAAGCTTTGCGGTGCATAAATACCTCACCACGTATTTCGAAGTCGGCAGGGTAATCCCCCGAGTGCAGGCGTTTAGGTATACTGCGTATGGTTTTTACGTTCTCAGTCACAACATCGCCCTGAGTGCCATCGCCGCGGGTAACTGCACGCGCCAGGTGACCATTTTCGTAGGTCAGGCTCATGGATAGTCCGTCGAACTTCAGCTCAACAACATATTCAAAATTGTCGCCAATAGCTTTTTTGATACGCTGGTCGAAATCTAGCAATTCCTGTTCATTATAGGTATTGCCTAAGGATAGCATCGGCCAGCGGTGCTTGACCGTTTGGAATTCCTTAGTGATATAACCACCCACATTTTGCGAGGGCGAATCCGGGTCAACCAACTCCGGAAATTGTTTTTCCAGCGCTACAAGTTCCTCCAGTAATTTATCGAATTCAAAATCGGAGATGGAAGGCATAGCCAGTACATAATACCTGTAACTATGTTCTTTCAGTTCGGCGGATAGCGCCGCAATTCGGTTCTTTGCTTCCTCAAATGACATGGAGCGAAGATAATAATTAGTGATTAGTTGATCGGTGACCTTGAAGCAAATTTATGATCACATTTTCAGCCAGCTATTTACTGTTTTTAAGGTAGATATCACCATCAATAGACATGGGGAAAGTTATTCCACCCGGTATTTTAGGGTTGTCTTTAATTTCAAGGTCGCCTTTAATATGTTTTGAGATTTTCGACTCGGTGATCCAGCCTGTTGCTTTATCAAGTTTGATTTCAACGGTATAAGTGCCATTCACATTGTTGTAACGCATAGGAAGGCCGTTGGAAACGATAAAATCAGCTATGCCGGCTGAGGATACAGCGGCGTCTCCGTGTACATTGAACGCACGATCATCTACACTTTTTAAAACATAGGTTGTTTTAATTTTTGCAACCGCTATAGTTTCTATGTTGGTATCTGATACCCAGGTATCGTTAACCCCTACTGCTGCGTCAGGTAATACTGCAAATGCGTCCTGGAAATTATTTCTGAATGCTTTTTCGCCGAATGATTTTTCTACCTGAGCTTTGATCTGCGTTTTTTGGGCTTCAGTCAATTCAGGAAATCCAACGAACATGTCTGCGTAAAAACTATCAATATTTTTTACGTCCATTATTTTGCCTTTTTTGCTGATGGTGATCGTAATTGTTTTATGCAACATCCCCCGCATTACCTTATTCATGATATCCTGACTATCCTTGTTTTTGGTATCAACAGACATTATTGTTGTGCCAGACATATCCATCTTTATTCCAAAACTCTCGTATTGTACCTCCAACTCAAATACGGTATCCCTGATGGCGATAACCTTATGGGATACCAATGCACTGATATATGTGTTGATCACCTGAGTATGCCCCGGAATTTCCTGAGTTATGGAAAGATTTGAATTTTGGTTAAGATAATAGGTGCTGTCTTTCTTCAAATTTAGCACCAAACTGCTTTTTTGGCCATAACTGCTAAGGCTTGCTATCAATAGCAATAAGGTTAGAGTTTTTTTCATTGGCTAAATATAGGATATTATGGTCATTGGTTATTTGGCATTGGTCATTGGGCATTTGGTTTTTTTACCGGGTAACCAATCACCAGTTAACAAATCACCAGGTTAACAAATCACCAGCTAACCAATCACTTTGCCAAAAGTGGCTTTAATGAACAGCATTTTATTTTCCAGCTAAGTCTGTATATCTTCGGAAAACCAATTTTTACGCATGCAGGGAAAAATATCGGGAACGGGCATATTGATTTTTGTTGGCTTTTTTCTCGTTTTAGCATTACATGCATTTGGTCAGGAAAATGGCGGAATAATTAAGGGGCAAATCATTGGGGCAGATGGTAAACCTGTTTCAAATGTAAATCTGGTGCTCAAAAATTTGAGCAGAAAGGCTGTAACCAATAATACGGGTCTTTTTATTTTTATGAAGTTGCCAGTATTAAAAGACACGCTTGTTATTTCATCCATTGATTCCCGCACTATTATCATTCCGGTTGCAATAACCCACGGTCAGACACTGGATATCGGCTCCATTAAATTGGAACCCAAAGTTCAGCAACTCCAAAGTGTGGAGATCAATGGCAGGCGAAGTTTATCTTATCGCAACCAATCCTCATTTTTTGGCGAAAAAACTGAAGTTGCCCTTAAAGATATTCCACAGGCGATCTCTACGGTGACCGGCGAGCTGATGCAGGATAAAATGGAGCTCACCTTAAAAGATGCGCTGAACGATATTGCAGGTGTTAACCAGTATTCGGGTTTTGATGAGTATACGATCAGAGGCTTCCGAGCCGAAAACGCCCGCGACATTGACGGACTAAGGGGCTATAATAGCACCTATACAAGCAATATGTTGGTGAACATAGAGCGTATTGAAGTGATCAAAGGCCCTACCGCAACACTTTACGGGAACGGAGATCCCGGAGGTACCATTAATCTGGTCACTAAAAAACCGCTGGATACCATGCGAGCTGCAATCAATATTTATAGGGGGACCTGGAATCATACCCGGGCCACTGGCGATATTACCGGCCCTTTAAATCAGCAAAAAACAATGCTCTTCCGTATTAATGCAGGGTTCGATCACACCAACTCTTTTGTCAATCAGCTGTATGCCAATTCATACCAGTTCGCACCTTCGCTTACCTTTGTGCCGAACGACCGTTTGAAGCTGAATATCAATTTTTCGCTATCAAACATTCATACCATGCTTAACCAGGGACAACCCGGAACGGAAGGGGATAACTATCTGAGATCGACCCCGATCAGCCTTACACTTAGTCAGCTGGGTGATTTCCTGCATGAAACAGATTTTGCTACCATTATTTCGGGCTCCTACAAAATATCAAAAAGCCTCACCTACAATGTTGGCTTCCTCAATTATAGAACCCGGCAAAGTGTTGCAAGCCATGGCTTTAACGGGTATACATCGCCTGATTCAGTTGCACTTTACTTTACAAACTTTCAATACCATACCAATACCAGTACCCTTACCAATTACCTCACCTATAAAATAAAAACCGGCAGTGTGAGTCACCAGTTTCTGGCTGGTATCGACTTTATCAAAAGCAGTGTTGATCTAAATCAGCAATATTTTGAACTGCCCCAATTTGGTGCTGGTAAAGGCATAGTGGGGGTTTTTAGTTTAACCCATCCGCAATACGTTCCGCGACCGGTAAGCACCTACCAGGTTTCGGGTTTTGATAATGATGAATCAAATGTTGACGGTAATATTTATCATACCCTTGGCTTTTATATACAAGATGAGGCCAAAGTAGGTAAATGGAACTTTTTAGGCAGTTTGCGGGAGGAACACTATTTGACGGATGACGGTAGCAATTTAAATGAAAGTGTTTTTTTACCAAGGCTGGGAATAGTGTATGCCATTTTGCCTGATTTGAGTGTGTATGGGACCTTTAACAACGGCTTTGATGCTTTTGAAGCCTCTGCCGGTGCACAGATTTTTAATTCGCCGCTAAAACCCAACACAAGTCACTTACTGGAGACGGGCATAAAGGGGAATTTTTTTAAAGATCGGCTATTTGCTTCCCTGGCTGTTTATCAGTTATTGCTGCGAAATGTAGCTGTAAATGCTAACGACCCCAGCAATCCTAACCTTTTTGTTCAGCAGGGCGAGAACCGCTCGCGGGGCATTGAGTTTGAAGCCAACGGCAATGTTCTCCCTAATCTGAGTGTCGACCTGAGTTATGCCTATTGCCTTGCCAAAGTAACTCAAAGCAAGATTTCCTCGCAAATAGGGATGCCGGTAGCAAATGCACCAAAAATTGAAAGCGGGAGCTGGATAAAATATTCTTTTACACGAGGCTTTTTAAAGGGCTTTGGCCTGTCTGTCGGCCATAGCCAGGTTGGTGAACGCGCTACACTCGATCCTGCTTTCAACCTGCCATCATATTTTGTAATCAATGGTGGAATACATTACCGCCTGAAAAATTATCGTTTTGCGCTTAATCTATATAACCTAACCAACCAGGTTTACTGGCAGGGAGCTTATAACAATATCAACAAATGGCCCGGCCAGCCAAGAAGCGCTATTTTTAATCTGGGATTGTTGTTTTAAGCCGGGCGATCAACCCGGCTTAATGATGAAAGTTAAATATGCTTGATAATTTGCTAAGCGGATTTCTCCCGATTTGCTAATTATCGCTTATCGTTTGGTCGTCCGTCACCGTCATCGGAATGATCATGCCACCCGGCAGCCGGGGATTATCTTCTATCTCGACATTGCCTTTGATCACCTGATTTATTCTGGCTTCTGAGATCCATCCACTTGCCCTGTCAATTTTCACGTCATATTCGGATATGCCGTTCACATTGTATTTCATCGGCATGCCATTGTTCACAATAAACTTGTTATTGTTATCGGGCGATATTACCGATTCGCCGTGAACCATAAAAGCGCTCGCAGTTACCTCATTCAAGGTGAATGTAGTGCTAACTTTTGTTTGCATCGAGGCCTGGGTTTTAACATTGATATGCCATTTGTCGTTTATGGCCACCTTCACACTCGGAAATACCGCCGTTCCCATTTCCAGATTACCTTTAAAAGCAACTGGTCCGAATGATTTCATCAATTGCTCCCTGAATTGTTTTTGCTGATCTTCCGTTAACCCGGTCACTCCTTCAAATAAACCTTGTGCCAGGGCATCGGTGTTGCTAATGGACAAAAGTTTACCTGTTTTGCTCATTACGATCGAGAATGGTTTATGAGTCATGTTAGCCATAATAACGGAAAAGGTATTGCTTTTATCGGTATTATCTGATTCGAAATTCAACAATGTGCCGTTGGGCATCGTCATTTGTATGCCTATTCTATCATACTGCACATGCATAACGTAAGCGGAATCGAGTAAATCAATAACCGTAAAGGCCATTTTAGCAGTGATATTAGAGTTGATATTTTGCAGCTGATTATTGATGGTTTGGCTTACAACCGAATTGGCATTACTAACCATATAATAGGTATTACCTTTGGTTAAATTTAATGCGAGAGTCGTTTTTTGCGCATAGCTTGCGCCCGCGAATAATAGCAGCAAAATTGTAACTAGCTTTTTCATAAGTTTTTCCTTTGAGTAAACACTTAATTCACTGGGCCTGAGGGTAGTTATACGCCTGTTGACTGTAATTGTTACACATGAATTAGTGAATGAATAACACGTTTAAGGAAAAAAAGTTTCAAAAAAACGAGTAAGATTATTTTAGAACAAAAAAATTGATTAAATAAAGGGTGTGTTGAGACTTTAAAACCAGGGCAACATTAAGTGAAAGCGAAAAAAAATGCGCATGTCAAATACATAACGCATTTTAAATAACTTGATTGCTTATTTAATGTTTTACCGGAATCTCCCTGGCCATCATTGCATCCCTGATAAGTTTTACCGGCGAATTGCCATAACTAAGGAACTTTTCGTTGAAGTTTTTTAATTTGTATTGATCGCCTGCTTTGCTTTTCCAGTCTTCGCGCAGGTCGGTAATTTCTTTATAGCCGGTATAATAACTTGTTAACTGAACGCTGCTAACACTAACACGCTTCCATTTTCCATCAGCTTCTGCCTGTTGTTGAAATGCTTCTCGGGTGAGCAGGGTCATGGCTGTTTGTTTTGGCATGTTCAGGCAATGAACACTATAGTCCAGTATGGTATTACAAACCGATCTCAAATTCCATTTATACCACATGAGCCACATTTCGGGCGAGTTATCGCCAAAGCCGTTATCCAGCATCATTTGCTCGCTGTAAACGGCCCAGCCTTCTACGGTTGCAGTACTGCCAAAAACCGATTTGATCATGCTTGGGGCCTTGTTTGCATAAACCAGCTGAACATAATGCCCGGGTATAGCTTCGTGGATGCAAAGTATTTGTAAAACGTATTGATTGTATTCGCGCAAATAGCTTTCAGCCTTTTCGGGCGACCAACCTGCCAGGCTACCAACATTAAAGTAAGCATTTTGACCAGCGTCATAGGGGCCGGGCGAACTCATGGAAGCACCAACCACGCCAGCCATATAACCCGGTTCTTTGCGTACTTCCAGTGGCTTGGTAGGATCGAGCGTGAGCAGATCTTTTTGGGTTACAAATGCGTTGAGTTTCGGCAGTTGATTAACAATGGCCGACTGGAATTCGCCCGGTTTTACGTGCGTGGCCGAAAGTGTATCTATCATCCTGCCGATTAAATCCAGGGTGTCTGCCGGCATCGGTGTTTTTCCAAAGTATTTTGGCCATAACTTAACGCTGAGTTTGGCCATCTCGTGGTGGATAAAGCCTTTGCGTTCAACTGCGGCATTAAATATTTGCTGTGCTGTTTTGGAAGATTGTATTTCAAATTTGAATTTTTCCTCGTAAAGATCTTTACCCAGTCTGAAACTGCGCGGATGATCATTTTTGAGGTTCTTGAGAAATTCCGTGTATGCCCTGACCGCATCTGCCGACAATTTAGCACGATCGAGCATCAGCTTTTTGGTAGCTTCGGGTATATTGGTCTTTTTGAGCGAATCGGCAAAGTCTCCTTCAAAAACGCTAAGGCCACCCAGGTGCTGTTCTATTGCCAGGTTGGTCAATTCAACCACGGGGTTTTTAAGGTCTTTTTCTGCTTCCTTATAATAGGCCGGTACATTGGCCATTTTTTCATAAAAACTGTTCAGTCTCTTAGCCAACGGCGCATAATGTTCATTGAGGATATAGGCAAAGCTGCCTATAACATTATAGGCTGACGGGTCCCATTCATATTGCTTTAACTGTTGTATTTGCCATTGCGTATAATTCATTTGATTTTGAATGATCGCATAGTCCATTTTATTGGTTTGAAGAAAACTCGCAGGAGTATACCGCCCGAGCGAATCCAACTGTACTTTCGCAAAATTGACCAGTTTTTCGCGGTACTTTTTGTCGGGGATCAATAAAATACTGTCGTATTTATGATAGCCTTCGCTCGTTCCCCAATCAGGATTCAGTTTCCAGAACTCATCCAGGAAGTGCTTTTCGTACTCGTTAAATGCAGCGTCATCAACGCTTCCGTTAATGGGGCCAACCTGATCTTTCTTACAACCACCCAGCAATACAGCAAACAGCAAAAAGAAGCTAACTTTTTTTATCACGATCTTACTTCGTTAGTATTTCTAAATAGACTCCAAACTATGCATCTAAATCATCCCGCAATTGACATTCCGCACCCGGTATTTAAATCACTCTGAACTCCGCATCTAAATCATTCCGCAATTGACATTCCGAACTCCGCATTCAATTCATTCCGCAATTGACATTCCGAACTCCGCATTCAATTCATCCCACAATTGACATTCCGAACTCCGCATTCAATTCATTCCGCGATTGACATTCCGCACTCCGCATTTAATTCATTCCCCACTTCGCATTCAATTCATTCCGCAATTGACATTCCGCACTCCGCATTTAATTCATTCCGCACTCCGCATTTAATTGATCCCATTGATAAACTTAACGATCGCCGGCACCAATTCAGCTTTGAGCGGCAAATCGGGTTTATTGTAGGTCGCCAGGTTTTGATCCCGGTCGGCAGGGGCTTCTTTCAAAATATGGTTCATATTTGGAATGATAAGCAACTGTGCATCCGATTTCCCCTTTTTGAGTTTTTCGGCATTGTCGGTACTCACCTGCAAATCAGTATTACCCTGGATGATCAATGTTGGTGCCTTTACCAAATGAATAAACCTTTGTGGATCGTACCTGAACCACGACATCAGGTAATGTTGGATAGTTGGTCTTGCAATAAACCAAAGACTGGGGTCGATATTGTCAATCGTTTTCCCCCTTTTCATGCTATCAATCAGTGTTTTAAAATTGTCCTGTATGGTTTGGGAACGCGTTTTTAGCTGATCAGTAAGTATCTTATCGGCTCTTTCGCCGGCACCAGCTAAAGATATAAAGCCTTTCACCGGCTGATCACGGCATGCCAGCATACCTACCAGCGAACCTTCACTGTGGCCAATTACAATAATCTTTGAAAAGCGCTGATCGTCATTAAGTATTTGTATCCATCCCACAGCATCGTCAACATAATCATCAAAACGCAGGTTAGATTCTTTATTGGTAGTTTGACTCGCGCCTATGGCCCGTTTATCATAGCGCAGGCTTGCAATGCCGTTTTTGCCAAGTTGTTCTGCTAATTCCCGGTAGGCATTTGTATTTAAATCCATTTTTAAATTGTTGCCATTGCGGTCGGTGGGCCCCGAGCCTGCTATGATCAGCACAACCGGAATTTTGCCGGTCATGTCTTTAGGGGTAGTTAATGTACCAACGATAACACCCGATGCTATTTTTTGGGTTATTGGCGACTCGACCAACGATGGGTCAAAAGGTTTATCGGCAACAGGGTCGGACTGTACGATCGGTTTAAAAAGAAGTCCTACGATTAGATTGTCCTTATCGAGCGAGATACTCATCGATAAACTGGCATTTTGAAATGCTGAGGTATAAAGGGCAACCGGGGCCTGATAACTAACGAAAGTATTTTGCTGCAAAGTGCCCAATTGCGATTTAAGCTGTGATGCTGTTGCTTTCCAGGCATCGGGACTTAATGCGGCTTTCATAGGGCCGCCAAAAAGTTTGTAAATGCTATCTGGTTTATTGCTGTTGTAAAATGCAGTGAATTTTCCAACCGCCGCATTATAAGCCTGTGGCTCGGTTTGCGCCCTGGCAATAACGGATATTACCGTAAAGCAAATAAAAATTATTTTTTTCATTGATGGCTTTGGTGATAACAAAATAAGAAGCTGCCCCGAAATTACAATTATTTTGTAAACCATTTTACTGGCAGCGCCGGGCATATTTAAATAAGGTTATTTTTTAGCCTGTTGCTTAAATATTTAATTAATTAATTTTATTAATAGTGGCCTAAAAACAATTCCAAAACGCAATGGATTTATTAATTAAGTGTTAAAGCGGGGCTTATATTTTGTGATTTTCTTCTTTTTAGTTGTTATATTGCGTCAGTTTTAAATATAAAATTATCGGCTAAACCTTTACTGCCTATCATTAATGAAACTTATTGCCGGATGTTTATTGACCGTATTGCTAGCCTTTGCTTCTTCAGCAGTATGGGGTCAAAATGCTATTTCAGCCTTACACGGTAAAATTACAACAGAACAATCTATACCTGCTGATGCTGCAACAGTAGTGCTGCTTCATGCTAAAGATTCGTCGGTTGTTATGGGTACTATAAGCGGTAAAGACGGGCAGTTTAGTTTCAATAATTTACAGCCTGATAAATACCTTGTTTTTGTAACTCTGCTCAATTTTGAAAAGCTTTATGCAGGCCCATTTCAGCTGAATGCAGGCAGCGATTCAGACGCTGGTATAATTATGCTGAAACGTGCAGCCAACAACCTGAAAGAGGTTGTGATTTCGGGCAGAAAAGACTATGTAGAAGTTCGGCCGGATAAAAAGGTGTTGAATATTGATCGTAATATACTTTCCGCAGGTTCTTCCTTGCTTGATGTTTTAAGTACTTCCCCAGGCGTAAGGGTAGCCAACGATGAGGTTTTATTTCGTGGCGGACAAAAACCCCTGATAGCCATTGATGGGAAGCCTGTACAATTATCGGGTGATGAACTGGTGAATTTTTTGAAGAATTATCAAAGCAGCAGTATAAGCCAGATAGAACTTATCGAAAATCCGGGAGGTAAATATGAAGCATCAGCCGGTGGCGGTATGATCAATATCATCCTGAAAAAAAACAGCGCAATAGGTTCTAACGCTTCTGTTAGTCAGACAGCCGCTTTGGGCGATAAATACAAGTTAAATACAGCATTAACTTATAACCTGCGTACCGAAAAATTAAATCTGTACGCAAGCTATGGTTTCCAGGACAGCAAGGTGCCGCATACAATCAGTAACGATCGTACTATATCCACCGGCGGACAATTGTACGACTTTGGTCTTAACTATATTGCCGACGTAAAGACCATCAGCAATAACTTTAGTTTAGGTGCCGATTATAAAATTGCCAAAGGGCAGTCTATCGGTTTTTTGGTAAATGGTTTTGATAATAACATCATGTTCAACAAACAAAATGTTACTACCATCTCTACCAACGGATTGAAAGATTCAAGCATCAATACACATTCTGATATCAAACGCGATATCAATAATTTTAGCTATAACCTGAATTATACAGGTAATCTTGATAAAAAAGGCAATAGTGTGCTGGCTATAAACGGTGATTATACCAACTACAGGCGCAGTTCGGTTGAGGTTTTGCAGAATGATTTTTTTAATGCAGCGGGCCAGCAGGACAATACACCAGTAAATTATATCGATCATTCACCATCGCATATAACTATTGAATCGGCGCGACTTGATTACACGCAAAAATTTTCAAAGGCTGCAACACTGTCACTTGGCCTAAAAACCAGCAAGGTACAAAGCGATAATCAAATTGATTTTAACCAATTGGTAAATGGCAGTTACCAGCCCGTGCCCGATCTTACCAATAATTTCACCTATAAAGAGCGTATCGATGCTGCCTATGTGCAGTTAGAACAAAAATTCAACAAAACTACGCTGTTTTTGGGCCTGCGTGGGGAGCGGACCACCAATAATGCTTTTTCAGTTAATCCTGCCCGCCAGGTTGATAGTAGCTATATCAATTTATTTCCAACGATACAATTGAGTCAGGAGCTTGGTAAAAATAACCAGCTGACCATTTTTTATCGTCGAAACATCAATCGGCCTAATTATCAGGAACTAAACCCATTTGTAGGATATGTTGACCAGTTTTACTACAGTACGGGTAATCCGTTCCTGAAGCCAGATTATATCAATACCTATACCATTTCCGATTTGATTTATGACAAATACAGCGTCAGTTTGAATTATATAAAAACCGACGACTATTTCAATACCATTTTTGAACAGGATGATGTGACCAAAGTTTACACCAGCACCAAGGCCAACCTGGGGACACGCTACCAATATGAACTAAGTTTGAGTGTCCCTGTAGATATTACATCGTGGTGGAGTATTTCGACTGATATCAATCTGTTTCATGAAAAGTATCTGTACAGCAACAATATAGTGCCAGAGCGCCAAACCAATGGGGCTGAAATATACCTGAATCAAACATTCAAACTATCACCAAAACTTAGTTTGCAATGGTTCAACAATTACGAGTCGCCAACCTTTTTTAACATTAGCGAGTACCGTAAATTGTATTATATGGATGCTGCCATCAGTTATTCAATCTTCAAAAACAAGGGAAGTATAAAATTGGTAGCCTCGGATATTTTTGATACCGACTACAATTGGTATCATACCAATTACGCCAATCTGAATATTACCCAGAAAGCTAAAGTGGGGTCGAGGTTTATTTCGGCAACTCTTACCTACCGTTTTGGTACTTCGGCAACCAAAAAGCGCAATAATTCTATCGACGAGCAGCGTCGGCTTGGCGGTAGCGAAAACTAATTGCTATTTATCCAATTCTTCCGGTTAACATGCTGCCTACAATTATCAGCAGCACAAGTAGAGATATGATGGTATACAAGCGGTCTTTTTCAATCGCAAATGCAATAACCGAAAATGCAACCCGCAACACCGGTGTAGCTATCAGAATAATTATACCCAATTGAATAATAGCCTGCCCGCGTCCGTTTAATACACCTTGCAAAACGCCTTCTGTAGTACTTATAAATTCAGGTATTTTATGGAAACTGCCAAAAGCTGTTTTGCTATGGCCATGGCGATACAGATAAATAATTCCCCCTGCAAATACGAAAGAAACGGATACAATTACGCCGGTACGCAAAATCCAACCTATGATGGACTGCATACCAGTGTTTTTAAAGTTTCCGGTGTTTTTTAGTTCGTTATTGCTCATGGTAGGCCAACGGCCGGTTTTTTGTTTTTACCCGATTACTTAAACAGCTTTATATACTTCCTTGTATTCCATGATAGATCATTTGTATAGCTATAATGGTGATAATAAATGCAAACAGCCACCTCAACCAGGTTGACGAACTGCTTTGCATCAAAATTTTCGATCCGCTTAAGGCTCCCAACAACACGCCGATCACAACCGGCATTACAATCCCGGGGTTTATATAACCCCGCTGAATGTAAACCACGGCACTCGCCGCTGCAGTCACGCCTATCATAAAATTGCTGGTAGTTGTTGATACTTTAAAGGGAATCCGCATGATATTATCCATTGCAACCACCTTTAGTGCGCCAGAACCTATGCCTAAAAGTCCGGAGATAAGCCCGGCAAATATCATCATGAAAAATCCACCTGCAATATTAATAACGCCGTATTCAATCAACTTGCCCTGGTCGGGATAGCTGCCTTTAAGTTTCAGTTTTTCAGCCAGCGGCGATTCCTGTAAACTGATTTGCATAGATTTCTCGCGAAGCGAAAGGATCGCAGAAAAAACCAGGATCAGTCCAAATAATATGGCAATGTATTGGGCAGGGATGTAAATAGCTAATAAGGCTCCGGCAAAGGCTCCAATTGTGGTTGCGATCTCCAGAAACATGCCGATCCGAATATTGGTCAGCCCTTCTTTTACGTAGGCCGCTGCAGCACCGGAAGACGTAGCAATAACGGAAACGATGGAGGCACCAATGGCATAATGTATATCAACATGCAACACCAGGGTTAAAAGGGGAATGATAATAAAGCCTCCGCCAAGCCCGGTCAGTGAACCCAGCAAGCCGGCAAAGTAAGAACCTGTAAGTAGGATGACAGTAAAAATAATTACCGACATAGGCTTTGTTATTGGGCGCTAAGTTAACTATAAACTTTGTTGATTGGGGTCTGAATCCAAACATCTATCTGACATTTATCACATGGCTGCTGATGCTGTATTTTACGATCTATAATGAGCAGGGGCATGAATTTAACCTTGCTTTTGTACGTCAGCTTATTTTTAGCGGTGAAGAGATTAAGCTGGTATGACAATAAGACCTATTTGTGCTTTAACTTTTAGCTATTTTTGCCGATAAATTCTATTGCTGTTTATGGGTTACCCAAGCTTAAATGCCTGTATTGCCGACCTTGAGAAAAATGGTCATTTAGTCCGGATAAAAGAGGAAGTAGACCCCTATCTGCAAATGGCGGCAATCCACCTGCGCGTTTTTGAACATGGCGGGCCGGCAATATTATTTGAAAATATCAGGGGGAGTAAATTCCCTGCGGTATCCAATTTATTCGGTACGCTTGAACGCTCTAAATTTATATTCCGGGATACCCTGGAGCAGATCAAAACACTGATCGAGCTTAAAAATGATCCTGTGAAAGCCATAAAGCACCCCTTTCAATATGCGCATGTCGGCTTAACTGCTTTTTCGGCATTGCCCAAAAAAGTGGGAAGGGGAGCAGCGATAAGTTATGGTAAAGCTAAGATCAGCGATATACCGCAGATCGTTAACTGGCCAATGGACGGCGGCCCCTTTGTTACCATGCCCCAGGTATACACCGAAGATATTGATAAACCGGGTATCATGAATGCCAACCTGGGTATGTATCGTATCCAGCTTGGAGGTAATGAATATCTGCAGGACAGGGAGATAGGCCTGCATTATCAATTACACCGGGGTATCGGTATCCATCAAACCAAAGCCAATGCTAAAGGCCAGCCGCTGAAAGTAAGTATTTTTGTAGGCGGACCACCTTCGCATCCGGTAGCTGCAGTAATGCCTTTACCTGAAGGTTTATCGGAAATGACTTTTGCAGGTGCTCTGGGCAAACGCCGCTTCCGTTATTTTTATGATGATGAAGGATTTTGCATTTCGGCCGATGCCGATTTTGTGATCACCGGAACAGTAATGCCACATGAAAATAAACCCGAGGGCCCTTTTGGCGACCATCTGGGTTATTACAGCCTGAAGCATGAGTTTCCTTTGATGAAGGTGCATAACGTTTATCACCGCAAGGATGCTGTATGGTCATTTACGGTTGTGGGGCGGCCACCGCAGGAGGATACCAGTTTTGGTGCGCTGATTCACGAAATCACAGGCGCGGCAATAGAAAATGAGATACCCGGACTAAAAGCAGTAAATGCAGTAGACGCTGCTGGTGTGCATCCGTTGCTTTTTGCTATCGGCAGCGAACGTTATACGCCTTATCTTGACAATCGACGTCCTCAGGAAATACTGACCATCGCCAACCATATTTTGGGCACCAATCAACTGAGCCTGGCTAAATACCTTTTTATCGCAGCCAATGGCGATGATCCCGCATTGAATGTTAATGATATCGGTGGGTTTTTAAAGCATATCCTGCAAAGGATCGATTTGGCAACCGACCTGCATTTCTATACCAATACCACCATTGACACACTCGATTACAGCGGAAGCGGGCTCAATACCGGAAGTAAACTTGCTGTTGCGGCAGCTGGCGGGATTCGTCGTGAATTGTGGAGCGAGGTACCCGCGCAATTCAGTCTGCCCCGACCGATCGAAAAATTCAAAATCGTGATGCCTGGCATCCTGGCTGTTGAAATTCCTAAGAACATCAAAAGCAGTGATATGCCGCTGATCCTCGAGATTTTACAGGAACACCTGGGAGAAATGGAACTGGAGGGCTTGCCACTCATCGTGCTTTGCAATGATGCAGAATTTACAGCAGCAAATCTTAATAATTTTGTTTGGGTAACTTTTACACGCAGCAATCCTTCCCATGATATTTACGGGATCAATAGCTTCACTGAAAACAAACATTGGGGCTGCCATGGTCCGCTAATCATAGACGCGCGTATCAAACCGCATCATGCACCTGTACTGGAAAAAGATCCGGCCGTTGAAAAGCTGGTCGATAAGATGGGGGAGAAGGGCGGAGCCTTGTATGGGATTATTTGAGGTAAAAGGTTAAAGATTAAAGGTGAAAGGCGAAGGGTATTTGGGGCTTGGTGAATTACAAATTGGAGGATTTTCTTGTGTTGAATTTTACTTCAACTCATCCAATACCTTAAATATCTTCTCTTTAACGCCGCTTTCTGAGCCATTGTAATTGTTCACCATGACAGAGAAGCATAGCTCGCGACCGTTATGCGTTTGGTATCCGGCATAAGTGAGTACATTGAGGATACTGCCGCTTTTCATTTTCATGTTATTATAAACCGGCAAACTTTCATAAAAATCATTGAACCAATCGGCCCCTTTGGCTGAGTGAAGAATGGTAGCCAATGTCAGGGTTGTCACACGTGTGCCGGGTGAAAGTCCGCTGCCGTCCACTACATTCAGCGAGCGCGGGTCGATACCTTTAGCTTTCCAGAAAGTTTGTTCAATGGATACACCATTATCGGTAGTAGCCGCTTTGCCCTGTTTCCAGGCGATGGTTTTGAGTAATTGCTCGGCATATAAATTGATGCTTTTGCGGTTTAGCCAATAGATGATCTGACTGAGGGAAGGTGATTGTATGGTGGCTAAGTTTTGTGCTATTATTGGAAGGGTTTGATTTTTAGCACTAAGCGTAGAAGTTGATTCCGCCGAACCACCAACAATAATTCCCAGCCTTTGTAGGGTGTCGGCTAATCGGAAGGCTGCATCATAGGCAGGGTCGGGCAGGGCAACCGAGATCGCCTTTTTTTCTTTGTCGATAGCATAAGTACCCCGAAGGTACATCACCTTACCACCAACTGGCAGATAGGCATAGGCATTATCGCCGGTACCGGCGGGTCCATTGATCAATTCGCTTTTAAAATCGAGGTAGGGTATTGCAGGTACGGTACGTGAGATAATTATAGGGTGGTTTACCAGTCCGGTTTTTAGCTTGATATCAAACTGGTTTTCGCGCCAGCAAAGTGCAGATGTGCCAGCGCCATAATAATTTCCGATATCCATCCATATCCATCCGTCGGGGATAGATTGTGTGCCGAATGTTGAGTCATCGCCAATAATTCGTCCGTTGATCTTTTTGATACCTGCTTTTTGCAGGGCTGTAACCAATTGGTTTAGAATATCATTTTCTCGATGTCCATCATATCGCCAGCTGCCCAGCGTTGGGTCGCCGCTGCCTTTAATGATGATATCGCCGTTTAGTGTGCCATCGGTGGCTATCGATCCGGTATAACCGAATTGGGTTTGATAGCGGAAATCCTTCCCAAGGATATTAAATGCGGTGATGGTAGTTATAGTTTTCAGCGTTGAGGCGGTTGCCAGGCCCATATTGGGGTTTGCCGTAAATACGGTTTCGCCTGTTTTAGCATCCAACACTGTAAGCGAAACAGAAGCGTATTTGCATTGGCTGTCGGCCTGCAGGCGGTTAAAGGCAGCCTGCAGTTTGGCACTTAGCGTTTGGGCGGAAAGCGTTCCTCCCAATAAAATCAGACTAATTATCAGCAGCGTTCTCGCCTTCATTACCCAGGTTTCTTTTCGCTATAAAATAAAGTGGAATGCCTGCTAATACTATCCCCAGACCCCACAAAGTATAGGTTTGCTTGTACACCAGCAACAGAATGCAAAAAGTTATCCCCATAATAATATAGATAGCAGGGAGTACCGGGTAGCCAAATGCCTTATAGGGTCTTTCAATTTCGGGCCGGGTGATACGTAATTTGTAAATACCGATGATGGTCAAAACATAGAAAACCACTACGACGAAGGAGATCATATCCAGCAGATCACCATATTTACCGCTCAGGCAAAGAATTGATGCCACTAAAGCCTGAATCCATAAACCGAATTCGGGTACGGCAAACTTGTTCAGGGTGCCTGTTTTCTTGAAAAATAAACCATCTTTTGCCATGGTATAATATACCCGGGCACCTGCGAAAATAAGTCCGTTGTTACAGCCGAAAGTAGAGATCATGATCATGATAGCAATCACATAAGTACCTGCATGCCCGAATATGACATGCGATGCTGCAACTGCTACGCGATCTTTTTCAGCCGTGGCAATCTCATGTAAAGGCAATACCGAGGTATACATCACATTGGCCGCAACATAGATCAGGGTAACGATCATCGTCCCTAAAAAAAGGCTTAGGGCAACATCGCGTTTCGGGTTACGCATTTCGCCTGCAATAAAGGTGACGCTGTTCCAGGAGTCGCTACTGAATATCGAACCGACCATCGAAGCTGCTATTGCGCCAAAGGCAGCAGCTGTAGTATATTCTACGAAACTACCATCAGGTTTCAACTGGTGCAGCGACCAGGCATTACTCCAGTTAAGGTGCCAGGTGCCGCTGTTCAAAGCAAAAAAACCAAAGATGATCAATCCGAACAGGCTTAAAAGTTTGGTCAATGTAAAGGTGGTTTGGATCAGTTTGCCACTTTTGACACCCCTTGTATTGATATAAGTTAAGACTAGTATTACGCCGATTGAAACCAGCTGGGCTGCACTAATTTTAACAAAACCAGCCTGGAAAAGAATATTGTCTTCACTTACTGCAGGGATCAGGTACGCCGTAAATTTTGAAAACGCAACCCCCACCGCCGCTATCGTACCAGTTTGTATCACAGCGAAAAAGCTCCAGCCGTATAAAAAGCCTATCAGTTTGTTATAGGCTTCCTTAAGGTAAATGTATTGCCCGCCAGCTTTGGGGAACATGCCACTGAGCTCGCCATAGCTCAATGCAGCTGTCAATGTCATAAACCCGGTGATCAGCCAAACGGCTATCAGCCAGCCTGCCGAACCCACATTGCGCGTGATATCTGCGCTAACTATAAATATTCCCGAGCCGATCATCGAGCCTGCCACCAGCATGGTGCCATCGAGCAGGCCGAGTTCATGTTTCATCTGGGGTTGTTTTACATCTTCCTTCATAGGCTCTATGCAGTTTAAAGGCCTAAGCTATTTAAAAAATTATAATTGCGCTATGTGTCACAAAGAAATTAAATTTCTTATTTTCGCAACCTGAGTATATCGAACCTGATTGCACTTGAACACAATCACTTATAAACCACATATTTAATATGGATTTTTTGTACAATAATTTAATTTACTTCATCCCCGTGATGGGTCTTATCGGCATTATATTTATGATCGGTAAGTCGGCCTGGGTGAACAAACAGGAAACCGGTGATGCTGCCATGACCGAGCTTTCGGGCTATATCGCTGATGGCGCTATGGCATTTCTTAGGGCAGAATGGAAAATTTTGAGCTATTTCGTAGTTGTAGCTTCTTTGCTTTTGGCATGGTCGGGCACTACCGTGGCTGATTCCAGCTGGATCATCGCGATCTCGTTTATTACCGGTGCATTTTTATCTGCCTTTGCGGGCTTCATCGGAATGCGCATCGCAACTAAAGCCAACGTACGTACCACACAAGCGGCGCGTACCAGTTTGGCAAAAGCTTTAAATGTGTCATTTACCGGCGGTACTGTAATGGGCCTTGGTGTAGCTGGTTTGGCAGTTATCGGCTTAGGCTCGCTGTTCATTATATTTTATACCATGTACGTTAAAAACGTTACCGGTGCCAATATCAATGGCGATGCCATGAAGAAAGCGCTGGAAGTTTTAGCTGGCTTTTCACTGGGCGCTGAGTCAATCGCCTTGTTTGCCCGTGTCGGTGGTGGTATCTATACCAAAGCTGCCGACGTAGGTGCCGACCTTGTAGGTAAAGTTGAAGCAGGTATCCCTGAAGATGATGTGCGTAACCCAGCCACCATTGCCGATAACGTAGGTGATAACGTAGGCGACGTTGCCGGTATGGGCGCCGACTTGTTTGGCTCGTATGTGGCAACTATGCTGGCTACCATGGTTTTGGGCCGTGAGATTGTCTCCCATGATAATTTTGGTGGAATAGCTCCGGTTTTATTACCGATGGTGATCGCTGGTTTGGGCTTATTATTCTCTATCGTAGGTTCATACTTCGTAAAAATTAAAAATGAGACCGACAGCGTTCAAAAAGCGCTGAATATAGGTAACTGGTTATCGATCATCCTGACAGCTATTGCTACTTACTTTTTAGTACAATGGATGCTTCCAGCTGATGATCTGCACATGGTACGTGACGAGAGTGCTGCAGGTATCATGAAAGATGGTGCATCGCATTTTACGCGTACCGGTGTTTACGGTGCTATTCTGGTTGGTTTGGTAGTTGGTACTTTGATGTCAATGATTACCGAGTATTACACTGCTATGGGTAAACGCCCGGTTTTGGGTATCATCAGGCAGTCTTCTACTGGTCACGCAACCAATATCATTGGTGGTTTAGCCGTGGGTATGGAATCAACTGTTGCTCCTATCCTGGTGCTGGCTGCCGGTATATACGGTTCTTATGCATGTGCCGGCTTGTATGGCGTATCTATTGCTGCAGCAGGTATGATGGCCACTACCGCAATGCAATTATCTATTGATGCATTTGGTCCAATTGCAGATAATGCAGGTGGTATTGCCGAGATGAGCCGTTTACCAGAAGAGGTACGTCATCGTACCGATAATCTTGATGCTGTGGGTAATACTACTGCGGCAACCGGTAAAGGATTTGCTATTGCTTCGGCAGCTTTAACTTCGCTGGCTTTATTTGCAGCCTTTGTGGGTGTTGCCGGTATCGAGCATATTGATATTTACAAAGCACCAGTTTTAGCTGGTTTATTTGTGGGTGGTATGATCCCCTTCATTTTCTCAGCATTGGCTATATCGGCAGTGGGTCGTGCAGCGATGTCGATGGTAGAAGAAGTTAGACGTCAGTTTCGCGAAATACCAGGCATTATGGAATACAAAGCTAAACCTGAGTATGAAAAATGCGTAGCTATCTCTACCAAGGCTTCTATCCGCGAAATGGTGGCGCCTGGTTTGATCGCACTGATCACCCCGATCATCGTAGGCTTCATATTTGGCCCCGAGGTATTAGGTGGTTTGCTGGCTGGTGTAACCGTTTCGGGCGTATTGATGGGTATCTTCCAGAGCAATGCCGGTGGCGCCTGGGACAATGCTAAAAAATCGTTTGAAAAAGGAGTTGAGATCAATGGCGAGATGTTTTATAAAAAATCAGAACCGCACAAGGCTTCAGTAACTGGTGATACCGTTGGTGATCCATTCAAAGATACTTCAGGCCCATCGATGAACATCCTGATCAAGTTGATGTCAATCGTTTCTCTGGTTATTGCACCGCACCTGAATGCAAATGCAGGTAAAGCAACTGCCTCTATGTTCCACGAACCTGTTAAAAAAGAGATCGTGATGCAGTCTAAAACTGTGCAGGTAATGAAAGTTGACAAAAAAGGTTAATATTTCTTTCCAGATATTAGGAAAGGGTCTCATTTGAGACCCTTTTTTTGTTTTAAGGCATAGTATTTTTGGATATTTCTATAGATATATTGTGATGCTTTAAGATTTGAATAAAATTAACTACGTTTGGGAAAACTGTATTATCTCAATTAACTATAACTGATCTTATAATGAGTGTATTTGTAAAAAAATCTATTGCGCAACTAACGGCGGCTGACAAAGAAGGCAGTCTGAAAAGGACGCTTGGCGCAGGTAGCCTTATTGCATTAGGTATCGGAGCTATCATCGGTGCCGGTTTATTTGTAAGAACCGCTGCTGCTGCCGGCGAACATGCCGGTTCGGCTGTAACTCTTTCATTTATTGTGGCAGCTATCGGTTGTGCTTTCGCCGGTCTGTGTTATGCCGAATTTGCCTCTATTATTCCAATTGCAGGAAGCGCATACACCTATGCCTATGCAACGATGGGCGAAATTATTGCCTGGATAATTGGTTGGGCGCTAATTCTCGAATATGCCCTGGGCGCGGCAACCGTATCTATAAGTTGGAGCGAATATGCCAATAAGCTCCTCGGGGGGAAGATACCTTACGAATGGAGCCATTCGCCCATGGAATCGGTGTTGATCAATGGTCATAGTGTACATGGTTATGCAAACCTCCCTGCATTGCTGATACTGGTAATCATATCCGCACTTTTGATAAAAGGCACACAGGAATCTGCTCTGGTAAACGGTATCATCGTATTTATCAAAGTTGCCATTGTATTGGTATTCATAGCTGTGGGCTGGCAGTTTATCAACCCTGCTAATCATACACCTTACCTGATCCCTGCCAATGCACCAGATATTAAATTACAGGACGGCACCACCTATTCTTATTTGCCTTTCTTCAATCACGGCTGGGGTGGTATCATTAGCGGTGCTGGTGTGGTTTTCTTTGCGTTCATCGGTTTTGACGCAGTTTCGACAGCAGCTCAGGAAGCAAAAAATCCTAGTCGCGATATGCCTATCGGTATCCTCGGATCATTGGTGGTTTGTACCGTACTTTATATACTTTTCTCCTGGGTATTAACTGGCGTTGCTCCTTATACAGATTTCATGAAATCGGGTAAAGAAGCTTCGGTAGCTTATGCGATAAGTCATTATATGGCAGGCTATACCTGGCTGTCTACATTGGTAACCATAGCAATTCTTGCAGGTTTTTCATCAGTGATCCTGGTGATGCTGATGGGCCAGTCGAGGGTATTTTATACCATGTCTCACGATGGATTGTTGCCAAAAATATTCTCAGATCTTCACCCTAAATTTAAAACTCCTTACAAAAGCAATATCATCCTTTTCGTGTTCGTAGGCGCGTTTGCGGCCTTTGTACCGGGCAGTGTTGCGGGTGACCTTACTTCAATAGGCACACTGTTTGCATTTGTACTTGTTTGCTTTGGTGTGATCATCCTGCGTAAAAAAGAACCTAATCTGGCTCGTCCGTTTAAAACGCCGCTTGTGCCATTAGTGCCAATTTTGGGTATTATAGTTTGTACCCTTATGATTATTGGATTGCCAAGGGCAACGCTAATGAGCGCTGGTTTATGGATGATCGTTGGGTTGGTCATTTATTTTGGATACAGCAAAAAGCGGAGCAAACTTGGCTCAGGCGCAGATATTCTGCCTACAGCTTCAGATTTCGAAAAGCACTAATTTTTAGCTAATAATTATAAAAGCAGAAAGCGGCTTCGGATTATTCCGAAGCCGCTTTTTTTATAGGTGATTGTTTTTCATCAGCATAAAGAACGGAGGCTCTTGCTTTGATTTTATCCCCGGATTTTAATTTGATACCTTTGTAACCTAAACTCTGCTGCAAGGCAAAAAAATCAGGTTCATGAATCCTTTCAATTTAAAAGAGATCATATCGGTAACGATGATCCTATTTGCTATCATCGATATTATAGGCGCTATCCCGGTCATTATCGAACTGCGCCAAAAAACCGGACATATACAATCCGAAAAGGCTTCCATCGCTGTATTGGTGCTGATGGTCGGTTTTCTTTACGCAGGAAATGGACTATTGAGTTTGATAGGCATTGATGTGGCTTCATTCGCAATTGCGGGCTCTCTGGTGATTTTTTTTATTGCAATGGAGATGATATTAGGCATCAAGTTTTTTCGCGAGGAAACGGCTGAAACAGCTTCTATTGTGCCACTTGCATTTCCCTTGATAGCAGGTGCCGGAACGATGACCACTCTGCTTTCTCTAAAATCGCAATACGAAACCCAAAATATCGTAGTTGGCATTACGCTAAATACGATCATCGTATACCTGGTGCTCAAGAATGTTAAATGGCTTGAGAGGTTATTGGGTAAATCCGGTCTGAATATCCTTCGAAAAGCTTTTGGGGTGATATTGCTTGCTATAGCGATCAAGCTATTCAGGAGTAATACACACCTTTAATCTGAAAATTGGCTATTTTGCCGTTGGTTCAGTTCGGAAATAGGATGTAGATGGAGCTGGATAATGAATTTTCGGGATAATTGGAATAACGTTTTGGCTTGTTATACAAAACTGTAAAATGCCCTAATGGAACAACACTCTGGAAGCAAAAAGAAATGTACAAAGTTTCTTTGCCTCATCGGGGCAACCCCTTTGTCGACGCCAATCCATTTTTATTATCAACTATCCAACAATTCGCGGAATAGATATTTTTCGTCGAAATCGACAGCGTAGTCTTTTAAAATTTCCAGATATTCCTGATGGAAGGTCTTTTTTGAATGATGTTGTTTTTGGTTTAAGATATATTTAATGACACTATCTATTTGTGAGCGACTATTACTAAACGCTCCGAAGCCTTCCTGCCATTGAAATTTTGTTTGAGTGAATCTTTCTTTGTTCACAAATTCGGAACTGTCGCCTTTTACAAGGCGCATCATATCAGATATAGATTGTTTGGGATTAAGTCCGACAAATAAATGCAAATGGTCGGGGGCAGAATTTATTGCTAAAAGTTTATGCCCGTTTTTTTGTATAGTTCCGGTAATGTATTTATGCAGGCGATCTTCCCATGAGGTATGAATAACTGCCTTTCGATATTTAACTGCAAAAACACAGTGGATATATAATTGTGTATAGGTATTAGCCATAGCGATAAGGTTATATCCAAATTTAGCAAAAAAACATAACGAGTCAAGGGTAGCCCCTATGGGGCATTTTTTTTGGTACTTCTGGGGGTTACAAAGGGGTAGCCCCTACGGGGCATTTTTTTTTTCTTGCTTCCCCGGGATGTTACAAAGGGGTAGCCCCTATGGGGCAATTTTTTTTGGGGTACTTCTGGAGGTTACAAAGTGGCAGCCCCTACGGGGCATTTTTTTTTTCTTGCTTCCCCGGGATGTTACAAAGGGGTAGCCCCTATGGGGCATTTTTTTCTTGCTTCTACGGATGTTACAAAGTGGTAGCCCCTATGGGGCATTTTTTTTGGTACTTCTGGGGGTTACAAAGGGGTAGCCCCTACAGGGCATTTTTTTTCTTGCTTCCCCAGGATGTTACAAAGGGGTAGCCCCTACGGGGCATTTTTTTTTCCTTGCTTCCCCGGGATGTTACAAAGGGGTAGCCCCTACAGGGCATTTTTTTTCTTGCTTCTATGGATGTTACAAAGGGGTAGCGCCTATGGGGCAATCCTTTTTTGGTATTTCTGAGGGGGGGGGCAAAGTGGTAGCCCCTACTGGGCATTTTTTTTCCTTGCTTCCCCGGGATGTTACAAAGGGGTAGCCCCTATGGGGCAATTCTTTTTTTTGGTACTTCTGGGGGTTACAAAGTGGTAGCCCCTTTGGGGTATTTTTTTTCCTTGCTTCCCCGAGATGTTACAAAGGGGTAGCCCCTATGGGGCAATTTTTTCTTGCTTCTACGGATGTTACAAATGGGTAGCCCCTATGGGGCAATCCTTTTTTGGTATTTCTGAGGGGGGGGGCAAAGGGCTAGCCCCTACAGGGCATTTTTTTTCTTGCTTCTACGGATGTTACAAAGGTTAGCCCAAGTCGCGGTAATATTTATCACAGTTAGTCTGGCATATCAATAGACAAAATCCAAAAATGCCCCGTCGGGGCAACCCCTTTGTAGAAAAAAAACGCGAAAACGGTATTTTGCCCAAGTCGCAGTAATATTTATCACAGTTAGTCTGGCATATCAATAGACAAAATCAAAAAATGCCCCGTCGGGGCAACCCCTTTGTAGAAAAAAAACGCGAAAACGGTATTTTGCCCAAGTCGCGGTAATATTTATCACAGTTAGTCTGGCATATCAATAGACAAAATCAAAAAATGCCCCGTCGGGGCAACCCCTTTGTAGAAAAAAAAACGCGAAAAAGGTATTTTGCCCAAGTCGCAGTAATATTTATCACAGTTAGTCTGGCATATCAACAGACAAAA
>Ga0164297_10000106_pt1 | contig 102444 bp, 80 predicted proteins | sample GEODES058metaG_FD_113539 | JGI IMG/M metagenome (GOLD analysis project Ga0164297, IMG submission 113539) | Dystrophic lake water microbial communities from Trout Bog Lake, Wisconsin, USA - GEODES058 metaG | ecosystem: Environmental > Aquatic > Freshwater > Lake | place: USA: Trout Bog Lake...
GAAAAACACTCATCAGCTGTATCAGAAAAATCATTTGATCCGAGACAGATTTGAAAGTTCTTAAACAGCCCCGTTACTATAATTTAGGGTGCTACGAAATATGGGAGGAGCTCAAACACTGAAAAGGGATATTAAGAAGAGTTTGAACTATGTTTAAACCATAAAATTAAAAAGGGTTTCAGTTTTTAACTGAAACCCTTTGTGACTTTATGTGGGAGTTGACGGGTTCGAACCGCCGACCCTCTGCTTGTAAGGCAGATGCTCTGAACCAGCTGAGCTAAACTCCCTTATTGTTTGGGAGTGCAAAAGTAAGTGCTGAAGGCTAATCACCAAAATTTTTTTTAAATAAATTTAATTTAGCTGTAAAGCGGGTAATCTATATTGCTGACTATCATACACAAACAGCTCTTCAATTTCGTAAGTCCAATATTTGTACAAGGGGGTTTTTCCAAGATAATTGTCCACCGCTGTTTTGTTTTCCGCATTTAAGGTAATCCAGCAGGTCTGAGTTTCCATGCTTACGGCATAGCTATCTATAACACCCTGATTAATCAAATAATTAATATAGGTTCGATGGGGTGGCACAAATAACATAAAGTTTTCGTCCATTGTAAATTTTATGATGGCCTGATATTTCTTCATAGAGTTATATTCCATGAAAATAATACAATTTTCGTGCTCGGCTTCTACTTGTGGCAAACTGTCAAAAAAAATAGTTCTCATTTAATGTTGCTCTGCATTGCATGTAAAGCACTTAAAACCATCAAATCAATTGCTTACTACGCCTCTCTACTGTTTTTTTATCTAAAAGAACCGTTTCAACTAAAATACTTCCTAAGCTTCGCTTTTATATTGGGTGCAGTTTATTTTGTATTTAAAAATAAAAAGGGCAGTTCTGAGTAGAACTACCCTTCAATTAAACCCGCTGCATATAAAAACTGTTAGTTTGACTTTACCTTCTTGTAGAGGTTTAATGTAAAATTTTTTACCTTATTTATACAACAAAAAAGGTGCTATTTCCTTTATCCATGACTTTACTGTGGTAAGCTGTTGTATGGTTCTTAAAAATTGATCTAGGGGTAGATCAAATATTTTCTCACTATCAACAATACCTAGCAATTTGTCTAGATGGTTTAATCCTGTTGGGTTTACATGGGTAGGATAGGGCTTCCATTCGAAATTATTGGGGTATATATTTTTTATCAATTTTATAAATAATAACCCGGTATAAACAGAAGTAAATGACGATACATGCAAGAGTTTAAACTCGATGCCACTGCAGTTGCGATGGGTATACTTACTATGTGAGGGCATAAATTCGGTAGGCCTTACATTGATATCGTCGAGCCCCATTTGATTAAAAATAGAAGCTACCCCTTTTCCCTCCATCCACGGGGCACCTGCGATAGTAAAAGATGAGCTAGTGCCTCTTCCTTCACTAATATTTGTGGCTTCCAATAAGCCTAATCCGGGGTAGCATAAAGCTGCTTCAAAACACTGAATGGCAGGCGATGTAGGCACAAAATCAATGCCCCAGTCGGGTTGAAATTGTTCCCTATTCCAATCATTCATTCTAATAATTTCAAGCGGGGCATTCAATTTTTTTACCTCATTAAAGTAAATGGCTAGCTCACCCAAGGTGCAACTATGTCTAATAGGCATTTTCCATCTACCAATGAAAGAAGCACAGTGCGCTTCATCTAATAGTGGTCCTTCGGCCAATCTTAGGTTTCCTGAAAGCGGATTAGGTCTGTCGAGTACGATAAGCCGCTTACCGTACTGTGCCGCTGCTTCTAAAGCATAAGTGAGGGTCCATAAGTAAGTGTAAAATCGGCAGCCAATATCGGGAATATCAAAAACTAGGATGTCAATATTACTTAAATCGGATTCAGTAGGTAATAATTTATTGCCATATAAGCTAATAATCGGCAATTGTGTAAGTGAATCAATCCCATCGTTCATTTTAACACCATCTGCCCCCAAAACGTCTAAGCCATGCTCCGGCGAGAATAGCGTTACAATATTAAACCCTGCCGCTAATAAGGCTTGCCTAGAAGGGGTAAGGGTATTGGTTGTTGCCGCATGGTTGGTAATAAGTCCAATACGGCTTGACTTCCAAGAAGGGGATTGTAAAAGAAGTTGATCTATACCGAACTGTATCATTGAATAAATTTTGCATTTTTATGGATAGTACGATAACTGTGTCGATGGCTATTATTCTTATAAACTACTCAAAATCAAATAAATATAAAGGCGTAACCCTCGGCTTCTTAGCCCCTTCGGTTTTCGGCATCTTTCCCATATGCTAGGGGGCTGATTAGAGACTTGTTCGAGACATATTTGGCTTTTGCCATTGAATTCATGCACTTTTTGCGAATAAGTTTCGAATAAGTCTCGAACAAATCATGAGCGATTGGTCGTGTTATTTAGAAATAAAGCAGAATAAATACTTGATTTATTGATGTTTAAAATTATTTCTAGGTTTATTCAATAAAGCCCATGGCTTGTTTTAACTGTTCTACTACATTAAAAATGATTGGACATCGGCCATAATGCATAAAAGTTGCGAACAATCGCTCTTTAAACTGAGGAAGATGTAAAGCTGGGAATTCTTTGCAGCCTTCAAAGCGATATTCATAAACCGTGCAAACATTGTTCTCTAGAAAATGACAGGGCATACTATTTATAATCATTAGTCCACCAACTCCTTTTTCTAAGTGTTGATTATCAAAGCTTTCGCGACTTTGTTGTAAATGTTCTGCCAATCGGTCGGCTTCTTCGTTGGTAATGTTTACCATTAAGCTTTTACAGCAGTTACCACAGCTCGTACAGCTGATTTGAGGGGCTATTTCCTCGTTTAAACGATTTACAGTCCGATCAATATCTATTCCACTAAATGGTGCTATATAGTCTTTAAACCGGTCATTCTCGGCTTCTTTATCTATCGCATGCTGCGCTATTCTTTCAATATTTGTTTCCAGAGTTATAGATTTTGTTAAGATATAGCAAATGTAGTAGAATGTTTGAAAAGACTGTTGGTAAATGCTTTTATCCACATTATGTTTGGATTTGTAGAAAAAAGAAAAATGTTTGGGACTTTGTGGTACTTAGATTTGCGGGTTGTAGCAGTGGTGCTGATTGGTTTTTCAATCGCAAATACAGCTAATAGCAGTTTTAAATATTAAGATGAGCAAAATAGAATGCTTGCTTTTTGCTTAATTAACGAGTGAAAGTGAACTAAGATGACAAGATTTTAGTATAAAATATTTATTAATGATCATGGTAATAGCCATGCACGATAATCAATTATGGCCGAAATAAAACAAAATAATTATACCGAAGACGATATTAAGAGTCTGGATTGGAAAGAACATATCCGTTTAAGACCGGGAATGTATATTGGTAAGTTGGGCGATGGAACGGCACCTGATGATGGTATATATGTCTTGATGAAAGAAGTAATCGATAACTGTATTGATGAACATACCATGGGGTATGGGCGTCATGTAGACATCATCATTGAAGGTAAAACGGTTAGTATTCGAGATTATGGCCGTGGCATTCCATTGGGTAAAGTAGTTGATGTAGTAAGTAAGATCAATACGGGCGCAAAATATGATAGTAAAGCTTTTCAGAAAAGTGTTGGATTGAATGGGGTAGGTACAAAAGCAGTAAATGCACTAAGTAGTTATTTTAAAGTAACGGCTTTTCGTGATGGAAAGCAAAAATCGGCCGAGTTTGAACGTGGCTTATTAAGTAAGGAATTTAAAGAGGAAAAGACTACCGAAGAAAATGGCACTTTAGTTACATTTATACCCGACGAAAGCATTTTTCGTAATTATCATTATCGAAACGAATACATTGAAAGCCAACTTTGGAATTATTGTTATTTAAATGCTGGTTTAGTCATTAATTTCAACAATAAGCGATATGTAAGTAAGAATGGCTTATTGGATCTGTTGCAGCATAAAACCAATCCAGACGAACTACGTTATCCAATTATCCATTTAAAGGGAGAAGATATTGAAGTAGCCATTAGTCATAATAGTGATTATGGCGAAGACATATTTTCGTTTGTGAATGGTCAGTATACCACACAAGGAGGAACCCATCAGCAGGCATTTCGGGAAGCATATGTTAAGGCCGTAAGAGATTTTTATAAGAAAGACTATGAAGCAGCCGATATTCGTCAAAGTATCGTTGCAGCGGTATCGGTTCGTGTGCAAGAGCCGGTATTTGAAAGTCAAACTAAAACAAAGCTAGGCTCTCAATATGTAAGTGAGGGGGGGCCTTCCATGAAAAAATTTATAGAAGATTTTCTTGCAAAAGAGTTTAATAATTTTCTTCATCGCAATACTACCGTTGCCGAAGCATTACGTAAAAGAATTGAACAAAGCGAACGTGAAAGGAAAGAGCTTTCAGGCATTAAAAAATTAGCTAACGAAAGAGCTAAAAAGGCCAATCTGCACAATAAAAAGTTACGCGATTGTAGGGTACATTTTAACGATGAGCCTCCTAGTAAAAACAAGGAAGAATTTACCGTATTACAAAATAATTCTACCATTTTTATAACCGAAGGGGATAGTGCAAGTGGCTCTATTACCAAGTCGAGAAATGTAGACTCACAAGCCGTATTTAGTCTTCGTGGTAAACCCTTAAACTGTTATGGTCTTACCAAAAAAGTGGTATACGAAAATGAAGAATTTAATTTATTGCAACATGCGTTGAATATTGAAGATGGACTAGAAAGCTTGCGTTATAATAATATTGTAATTGCCACAGATGCTGATGTTGATGGAATGCATATTCGGTTATTATTGATGACTTTCTTTTTACAGTTTTTTCCCGATTTAGTGAAACGGGGTCATGTATATATTTTAGAAACACCCTTATTCAGGGTTCGAAATAAGCAGGAAACAATTTACTGCTACGATGAAACAAATAAACAGGCGGCAGTAAAGAAATTGGGTAATAAGCCCGAGATTACTAGGTTTAAAGGATTGGGAGAAATTAGTCCAGAAGAGTTTGGTAAATTTATAGGGCAGGACATTCGGTTACAGCCGGTATTATTGGAACAGGGCGATCATATTCAACAATTGTTGGAGTATTATATGGGCAAAAATACACCGCAACGGCAGGATTTTATTATTGAAAATCTAAGAGTTGAATTGGATTTAATTGAAGGGTAAGTAAAATGAAGCGGGGTTCATGAATTAGCAAAGTTGAACCTTCTTTATTCATTCGTTTAATTTTTTTAATTGTAATAATGATTCACATTGTTTTTGAAACAGCAAATATTGAAGCGCTTAGTAAGGCTTTTGAATTAGACGAAACTATTAGAGGCGAAATAATAGAAATAAAAGATGACTATGCGGTAGGTCCTATTGTTGATATTTATGATACCTATGGTTATCAACAGCGTCGTGATTGGTGGAAAGCTATATTGGAATTTACGCCCTATAAAGAACAAACCGATATGGTAAACGATAAGCTTACTGTTCACCAATTAATACGTAGACTAGAGGGTGTTGTAGCGGATCAGGAATTGAATGCTGTTTCGCCTGTAGAGGAAGAAGGGGTGGAAAAGCAAGCTAATCATGAGGTAGATGAGGTTTGGATATGGATGGGGCAAAACCAACACGATGTTTCGGGCTATTATTGGTTGATGAGTCAGCTAAAAAACTATCAAGGAAAAATTCAAGTACTCTATTTAAATAATCTTCCTTTCATCAACGAAAAAGGCTTGATATTTTATCCCCAAAATTTATTTGAAATTCAACCTAAAGAATTTTTAAAAGCAAAAAAGTTAGCTAGACCTATTACCTTGAGTGAATTTGAAGTTGACCCTGATGAGTGGAAAAAAATGTGTAACGAAAATGCAGTGGTAAGAATTTTAGAGGGGGGGAAAAAGCTATTGAGTAAAGAAGAATCTTACTACGACAAAGAGCTATTAACATTTATCTCAACCGATTTTCAGAAAGTGAATAAAGTATTGAATAGTGCAGTGAATAAAATGAAAAATAAAGCAAGCGATGTATTTCTATTCTGGCGTATGCATAAATTAGTTGAAGAAGGAAAGCTAGCGTTTCAGGGCGAACTTTCAAAAGGGTGGAAAGAAGTTGAGGTAAGATTAAGTGTTCAAGAGGCATTGTAAAAAATGATTTCGCGATTGGGTAGTCGGTTTATGGTTGTTTTTGAAAAAATAAAATTCCCCTTTAAGGGTGTTGGGATATGGCAAAAGAAAAAATAGAGAATAGAGTATACGAGAATGAAAGCGGTGTGCAAGGACAGTATAAGAACTGGTTTCTTGAGTATGCTTCTTATGTTATTCTAGAGCGTGCAATACCTGCTATGGAAGATGGTTTAAAGCCTGTACAGCGACGTATTTTGCATGCGATGAAGGAAATGGACGATGGTAGGTTTAATAAAGTCGCCAACATCATTGGACAATCCATGCAGTATCATCCGCATGGCGATGCGAGTATTGGCGATGCATTAGTAAATCTTGGGCAAAAAGATCTTTTAATAGAAACACAAGGTAACTGGGGTGATGTTCGTACTGGCGATGAAGCTGCTGCTCCCAGATATATTGAAGCCCGCCTCTCTAAATTTGCCTTAGAGGTAGCTTTTAATGCAAAAACCACAGAATGGCAATTAAGCTATGATGGTAGGAAACAAGAGCCTGTTGTGCTACCCATGAAATTTCCACTTTTATTAGCCCAAGGGGCCGATGGTATAGCAGTTGGATTGTCTACTAAAATAATGCCTCATAATTTCTGTGAATTAATTGAGGCCGCTATCAAATATTTAAAAGGAAGAAAATTTGAATTATATCCCGATTTTCAAACGGGTGGTATGGCCGATGTTACGCATTATAATGATGGGGAAAGAGGCGGAAAAATAAAGGTTCGTTGTAAAATTGATGAGCTAGATAAGAAATCACTTATCATACGTGACGTTCCTTTTGGGGTAACGGTTTCTCAACTTTGCGAAAGCATTACCAAAGCAAATGAACAAGGTAAAATAAAGATCAAAAAATTAACTGAGTTTACGGGTGCTAATATTGAAATTCAAGTAGATTTAGCCCCAGGTATTTCGCCTGATATTACTATTGATGCATTGTATGCTTTTACAGATTGTGAAGTAAGTATTTCGCCCAATGCTTGTATTATTCACGACCATAAACCTCGCTTTGTTGGGGTAACTGAATTGCTTAAAACAACAGTTGATAAAACAAAGTATCTATTACAACGTGAGCTAGAAATAAAGTTGAGTGAGTTACAAGATAAATGGCATTATACCTCACTCGAAAAGATCTTCTTTGAAGAGAAAATATATAAAGAACTAGAAAAAAAATACGGCACTTGGGATAAAGTGTTACAAGCAATTGAAGAATCTTTTGTTCCATTTAGAAAGTTGCTAAACCGGGATGTTACTAGAGAAGATGTGTTGAAACTAACGGAGAAGCCCGTTCGCCGTATCTATAAATTAGATATTGATGAACTGAATGAACAAATTAAAAGTATTGAATCCGATATTAAACAAGTCAACTTTGATCTAGCACACTTAACAGATTTTGCGGTTGCCTATTTCGAAAACCTTTTAAAAAAATATGGTAAGGGTAGAGAACGGAAAACGGAAATTCGACAGTTTGATACTATTAAAATTCAACAGGTAGCCATTGCAAATACAAAACTCTATATTAATAGGGAAGAAGGATTTATTGGAACAAGCTTGAAAAAAGATGAGTATTTATTGGAGTGTTCGAACCTTGATGATATCATTGCTTTTACCAAACGAGGTATCATGAAAGTGGTGCGTGTAGAAGATAAAACTTTTATTGGTAAGGATATTTTATATGCTGCCATTTTTAGGAAAAGCGATGATAGAACTACCTATAATTTAATTTATGTAGATGGGGCATCGGGAGTTAGTTATGGCAAGCGTTTTAATGTTACCGGCATTACTAGAGATAAAGAATATGATCTTACAAAGGGTAGCGATAAAAGCCGCGTACACTATTTTACAGCCAATCCCAATGGAGAAGCCGAAGTAGTAAAAGTTGTGTTGAGTCCAAATTCTACTGCTCGTATTAAGGAACTAGATTATTATTTTGAAGAGTTAGAAATTAAGGGCCGTAGTAGCCAGGGTAATATTGTTACCAAATATCCAATCAAGAGCGTTAAATTTAAGGAAGCGGGAAAGAGCACTTTGGCGGGTATTAAATTGTGGTTCGACAATAAGTTTGGTAGACTCAATACGGAAGAAAAAGGCCTATTCTTAGGTAGCTTTGAAGACGAAAATTTATTGGTAATCTATAACGATGGTAACTACGAAATTACCAATACTGAGTTTACTCAAAGATTTGAGGCCGATAAGATTCTGCTTATTGAAAAGTTTAATCCAGACAAGATCATTACGGCAGTGTATAAGGATAATGATAAGCAACAGTTTAATGTAAAGCGTTTTAAAATAGAAACAACCACCTTAAACAATAAGTTTCTTTTTATAAAAGAAGGGGTTGGTAATTTACTAGAAGCAGTGACTACGATTGAAGAGCCAATACTTGCTGTACATACAGGACGAGGAGCGCAAGTTAGAAGTGCTAAATTTAAAATTGCTAGAATGGTTGAAATAATGGGTTGGAAAGCTGTTGGTGCTAAACTAATGGAATATAGTAAAAACATTGAAATGGAATGGGAACAAAGGCCTAAGGACGAGAATGCACAACCCGAATTATTTTAATAAAGGGATACTTATTGCTCTGAGGTTTAATAATTAATTGTACCGCTAGCCAATCATTTCAAAAATGGTTGGCTAATTTTTTGATTGGCTATTTTGACTCATTTAATAAGGTATACAATCTGTTTGAGATCTATCTAGATTCAAGTTATGGTAAGTGGGTTTTAGAAGAACCCAACTTTGCAATACTTACAAAGTAAAAGCTAGAAATGCTTAGTCGATATACTGTTCTTTAACCACTAATTTGAGTTCTCTATCGACATCCCAGTTTTCGAATTCTTTAGCAAGTTCCGATAAGAAGCTAGCGCCCACACTGCCATCAATAATACGGTGATCATAACTTAAGGATAAATACATCATATGACGAATGCCAATATAGTCGCCTTTATCTGTTTCAATTACTACCGCTCTTTTCTTGATGGTACCAACAGCGAGTATTGCAACTTGAGGCTGGTTAATGATGGGTGTGCCCATTAAGCTTCCGAAACTGCCCACATTGGTAAAAGTAAATGTGCCTCCTTGAATATCTTCTGGTTTAAGCTTATTGGTTCTTGCCTCCTTGGCAAGGGTATTAACAGCTCTTGTAAGTCCAACCAAGCTCAAATTTTCTGCCTGTTTAATAACCGGTACAATTAAATTATTGTTAGGAAGTGCAGTGGCCATTCCGATATTACAAAAGTGTTTAATAATAATATTATCACCGTCTACTGAGCTGTTGATTATCGGGAAACGTTTAATTACTTTAATTAAACATTCAATAAACATAGGGGTGAAGGTAATTTTTGTGCCCTCTATTTTTTCAAAATTGCTTTTTATTTTATTGCGCCAAGTTACCATATTGGTAACATCTGCTTCCGCGAAACTAGTAACATGCGCACTAGTATGGGTGCTATCTACCATGTGTTTTGAGATCAGTTTGCGCATCCTGTCCATCTCAATTATTTCAACACTTTGTTTTGGTAATGCAGCAATTGGCTCTGATTTTTCAACACTTGGTTCTAATGGTTGCTGACTATCAAAAGCCGGCGGTGTTTTTCTATAAACTTGTGTTGGCTTGGGAGCTAGGGTAAGGGGGTTGGGTAAATCGCCCGATTTTTTATCTGCGATATACTGTAAAATATCTTTTTTAGAAACACGGCCATCGGTGCCAGTACCCGGTAAATGTTCCAATTCGCTCAAGCTAATTCCTTCGCTATTGGCAATATTTAAAACAAGCGGCGAGAAGAATCGATTATTGCCAGTGCTTTGTTTGGTAGTTTGTGTTGTTGGAATAAAAGGTAGTTCTTCTGTGTTGGAAGATTCAATAAGGATTGATGCTTCTTGGTTGAAATTTGAAGATAAAGTCAAGTTGGGCAAATCAATGATAGCTGCTTCTGAAGCAATGGGGGCGTCTATAATTTGTGGAATATCTATTTCAATTCTAGCCAAAACAGCGCCAATAGGTACTATGTCATTCACATTAAATAAGACTTCGGTAATAACACCAGAATAGGTAGAAGGTACTTCTGTATCAACCTTATCGGTGGCAATATCCAAAACAGTTTCTTCCTGCTGCACCGTATCGCCGGCTTTCTTGTACCATTTTAAGATAGTAGCTTCCGTTATACTTTCACCCAGTTTGGGCATTATCAATTCAGCTATTGCCATACTTATTATGCCGATTTAATGCAAATAAAGGTATCTATTCCCAAAATCTGCCTTATTTAATATGCGTCCTTAAAAAACTTTGTAAAGTTTATAAAATTAAGTGGAAAAGAAAAAAATCAATTCCGTAGGCTCTTTACAACGCTATTTTTCCTTTAATTCTATAAAAGTAGCTTCAAATACTTATTTTAAGCAGGTATATTTTAGGAATGGGTATTCAAGATCAGTAACCGTACTAAATCTAGTGCATTTGTAGCGGTTAGTTGAATATTTCTGTTTCTGTCGAATCGAAAGTTGAATTGCTTAGTCATTACTTCTGATTGATTAGCTACGGCCACCCAAACTAAACCTACAGGCTTGGTCTCTGTGCCACCATCGGGGCCCATGATGCCGCTAACTGCAATAGCATAGTGTGTTTGCATTAGATCGAGGACACCCTTCGCCATTGAGGCTACAGTAGCTTCGCTTACGGCCCCTTCAGTAGTCAATGTTTCCTCACTCACCTGTAAAATTTCATTTTTAATCCGATTATCATAGCTAACAACACTGCCAGTAAAATAAGCAGATGACCCGGGGATGGAAGTTAATAGATGAGCAATATAACCACCTGTACAGCTTTCGGCAGTGGCAATAGTTAGCTTTCTTTCTTTAAGGAGTCGCCCAACCACCGCCTCCATAGGTAGATCTTCATCAATGACCATCACCTCTTGTACTTCATTTTTTAAAAGCAAAAATTGGTGGTTGATTTTTTTTGTGAGTGCTTCTTTATTTTCTCCAAATCCAGTTAATCGAAGGCGAACCATGCCAAAATTGGGCAAATAAGCTAGCTTAATATCGGAGGGGAGGGCTTCTTCAAAGTTTTTTATTTTGTCGGCTAGATACGATTCGCCAATGCCGGCAGTTAATAAAGTACGGTGCTCAATAAAGCCCGTATTGAACGTTTTTTTAATAATAGGAACCACCTGGTTTTCCATTAACCACTTCATTTCATGAGGTACACCAGGAAGGGCGAAGAATAATTTACCTGCTTTATTAAATAACATGCCTGGTGCAGTGCCTCTCTCATTCTTTAATACTGTACAAATGTCTGGGACTTCGGCCTGTTTAATATTTCGCTCCGATAAAGGCATTGTTCGCTTAAACACATGTTGAAATAGATAAGTTACATGGTCTAGTGTTGGTTGATCTAGTATTAATTTACCCCCAAAATAATTACATAGTAGGGGCTTGGTGATATCGTCGGCGGTAGGTCCTAATCCGCCGGTGATGATGATCAGTTCTGCCTGTTTACTTTCCTCGTCAAGTGCATTCCAAATATCATCCCAGTTGTCGCCAACAGCAATCCTATGTTTTACCGAAACACCTATTTTGTTTAATTCCTGCGCAATAAATGCACTGTTTGTATCAATTACTTGACCAATTAAAAGTTCATCGCCAATGGTAATGATAGATGCAAATGTTTTATCCATATAAAATAGCTCGTCTAATTTAATGCAAGTTAATGCCAAATAAAGTTCACAGCGCTAATTCATTGATTGATTACTAGAATGGTTATAAAGGCCCTAAGTTCTTCAGTTTTCATTTAAGGATTCTTAGCCTATTTGGATTTTAAATTAATATCTTTAAAAAAATATTAACCACCATGAAAGAACAAAGTGTAAAGAACCATGCTCGGGTAGTTCCGGGTTATCATTATGTAGCAGCCATTGCATTGTTAGCTACTTTTATAGGTTCCATCATCAACTTATTGCATTGTGCCCAAGGCAACTGTTACTCTGCTTCTTTAATAACGGTATTAACCTTCGCTGTAATTTTAATTTGGGCTTATACGCGCCTATTCGCATTAAAAGCACAGGATAGAGCCATTAGGGCTGAAGAAAATTTTCGCCATTTTATATTAACGGGAAAGCCTTTTGATACAAAGCTTCGCATTGACCAAATTATTGCATTAAGATTTGCTGGGGATGATGAATTTGTTGGATTAACCAAACGTGCAATAGAAGAAAATTTATCGGGTAAAGACATTAAACAAGCGATTCAAAATTGGAAGGCCGATTATTATAGGGTTTAATTTATTCAAAATATTTCTTTAATGTATTCATTAACGCTGAAGGCATGGTTGTTTTTACCTTGCTTTTAGCGTTGATGAAATACAATACTACTCTACCAGTTGTTAGCAGTTTACCCTCTTGGTTCAAAACCTCGTGATGAAATTCAATTCGATGGTCGGTACTAAGTTCTTTTAGTGTGGTTTTAACGGTGATGAGATCATCGTAATGTGCTGATCTTAAATATTTAGCATGCATTTCCACCACAGGCATGATAATACCCATGGCTTCCATATCCTTATAGGTAAATCCTAGGTTACGAATGCTTTCGGCACGTCCTACTTCAAAATATTGTGCATAATTGCCATAATAAACCACATTCATCTGGTCGGTTTCGGCATATCTAACTCTAATTTGTGTTGTACTCTCGAACATGATACTAGAAATTTGTTGGTAAAGTTATTAGACTTTGTTGTTTATCCACAAATAATGGAACATTCTATAATAAAGAATGGATGAACTTACCTTTAAAATGGATTTTACTTTTCATTAAGATAGAATTAGGAAACTTTGTAAGCAAGTATCATTTATATGCATAAACTCTTGAAAATATTCTCTGCGCTTTGTTTTAGTTTGGTATTGTCGTTTTCCAATGCACAATTCACTAAGTCAAATGATGATCCAGATGCCGCATTTAAATTAGCTAAAGAGCTGTTTCAAAAAGAAAAATATAGTTTGGCTTATCCAGAATTCAAATATTTATATAACAATAGCATAAAAAACACCAATTTTCCTACTACTATTCAGTTAGAAGCAAAGTACTATTACATTATTTGTGGATTAAAATTAAACGATGTTGCGGCTGAGCAGAAGGCAATAGATTTTATTGCGCTTGAGCACCATAGCCCCAGAATTCAGATGATGAGTTTCTATTTAGCTGAATATTATTTTCGTCTTCAGAACTTCGGCGATGCAATTACCTACTACTCCATTGCAGGTATTGATAATTTAACCAATGCGGAGATTGCAACCTCGAAATTTCATAAGGGTTATTCATACTTTAGTTTACAGCATTTTGCTGAAGCAAAGCCTCTGTTCGATGTAGTTCGTCAAATGCCTAAAGATTCTAATTATATTGATGCAAATTATTATTATGGATTTATTTCTTTCTCCGAAAAAAAATATAGTGATGCGTTGAAGTCGTTTAATATAGCACTAGCTAGTGCAGACTATAAAAATATTCTTCCATTCTATATTGCTGAAATATATTATTTCGATGGGGAGCACGAAAAAGCATTGGAGTATGCAGAGAAGTACATTAAAGAGGGCAATCAATATTATGATTTACAATTAAAGCAGTTAGCTGGTCATTTATGGTTCGATAAAAAGGAATATACCCTTGCCCAACCTTACCTAGAAACATTTGTACAGCATAATGATAAAGTTAGGCGTGAGGATTTGTACGAGCTTTCGTACTGTTATTATGCGGGAGGTTTTTACGATAAAAGTATTGAAGGGTTTAAGCAAATTGGAGGGAGGGAAGACTCTTTGGCGCAAAATAGCATGTATTTACTAGCCAATGCTTATTTAAAAACAAACCAGAAGTCCAATGCACGTAATGCTTTTCTGTTTTGTGCATCAAATAATAGTAATCCAACACAGAAGGAAATATCTAGTTTCAGTTATGCAAAGCTCAGTTATGAATTAGACTTTACAGATATTGCCCTCAAAGCCTTGCAAAATTTTATTGGGCATTATCCGAATTCACCTTATATAGTTGATTCTAAAGAGCTAGAGATTAGCTTACTTGCCAATACAAGTAATTATAAAGATGCTTTAATGTTGTTTGATAGCTTGCCTTCGCAAAGCGAAAATGTAAAAAAAGTGTATCCACGAATTTTATACGGTAGAGCTGTTGAGTTAATAAATGATCAACGTATTGTTTTAGCAGATGAGTTGTTAACGAAATTGCAGCAAGTGTCTTACAATAGTTCATTACTTCAGTTGGTATACTTTTGGAGGGGCGAAATTGCATATCGGAATGGGAATATGGATGATGCGGTTACTTACTTTCTAAATTATCTCAAAAATCCGCAGGTAAATGGCGAAGTAAATGGATTAAATGCAAAATTTAGCTTAGCATATAGCTTGTTAAAGAAAGGGAATTATACGGCTGCTTTAACCTATTTTTTGCAAGTGACTCCCAACCTTACCAATCATTCTTCTGCTATAGAACAGGATGCTTATATAAGAGCTGCAGATTGCTATTATATGAGTAAAAGTTATAAGCAGGCCTTGAATATGTATGAAAATGTGATTGGTTTAAATATAAAAGGAGCGGACTATGCTTTGTATCAAAAAGCAATTATTGCTGGCGCTTCTAATAGAAATAGTGATAAAATTTATTTATTACAAAGCTTAGCCAAGCAATATCCTACTTCCAATTTATTGTCGGAAGGCAATCTAGAAATTGCCAATACTTATCTTGCAGACGAAAAATATAATGAGGCTATTATTCCATTAAGTGCTATTCTAAAAGACAAGTCTGCTACTGCCATATGGCCACAAGCCTTTTTGAAAATGGGTGTAGCCAATTTTAATTTAAGCAAGAATGAAGAATCGCTTAGTAATTTTACGCAGCTTGTAGCCAATTATCCTAATTCACTAGAAAGCGATGAAGCTATTGAGTATATCCGTAACATATTTATTAGTAATCAAAAGCCTGGCGACTTCATTAATTTTATGAAGCAAAGTGGAAAGCCTATTACTTATTTGGAGCAAGACTCACTTACCTATCGATCAGCGCAACTGCAATATGATGCCAAAGATTTCGAAAATGCGAAACATGGATTTGCCGATTATATTACTCAATTTTCTGATGGTAAATATGCAATAGAGGCTAACTATTTCTTAGCTGAAATTCTCGTTATCAATAAGGAATTAGTAGCTGCTATTCCTTATTATACTGCAGTTGCTGCAAAAGCGCCTAATAAGTTTGCAGAAAGAAGTGTTTTGCAAACTGCCCGTATTTATTATTTTAATTTGAAAGACTATACAAAGGCCGAGGCCTATTTTTCGCAATTAAAGTCGTTGTCTACGCAGCAAGAAAATAAGTTAGAAGCCATGCGTGGTTTATTGCGCTGTCAATACAAATTGCAGCAATGGAAAGAGGCAGTGGCTAATGCACAAGATCTATTGCAAGAGAAGGGCATTGCAACAGACGATAAAATGATGGCCAATATGTCGATAGCCAAAAATTATCAATCCGTTCAGCAATTAGATATGGCTACCAACTTTTTTAAGCAGGTAATTACAGCTGGAAAATCTGAATTTAGTGCTGAGGCTCAATATCATTTGTCAGAAATCTTAATGCAACAAGACAAGCTAGCGGAAGCTGAGAAAGCTGCATTTGAAGTGATTAAAAAATATGGTTCTTATGAATATTGGGTAGCCAAAAGTTATATAGCGCTTGGAGATATTTATTTAAAGCAAAATGATCTTTTTAATGCCGAAGCAACATTTAAGAGTGTGGTTGAAAATGCGAGTATCGATGAATTAAAAAAAGAGGCACAAGTAAAGTTAGACCAAGTATTAGAACTTAAAAAGGCAACCAATAAAGTTGAACAACAGTAAAGCTCTTAGCTACATGATACGTTTAAAAAAAATATTATTATTTGCACTTGTTTTGGCTATTCCTTTTGCTAATATATTAGCACAAAAAAAAGGTAAGTCTAAATCTAAGACAAAGGCCAAGCATACAATTATTGCTAAAAAAGCAAAGGCATCTAAGAAGCATGTTGGATTAAAGCGCACTGTGAAAAGTAATAGTGTCATTAAAAATACTCAACTTAAAACGGTTGATCCTAGCGTTTTATTAGATTCTCTATCGCCTAGAGTGGTTACTGTTACTTCGGTATTTAAGCCCTCCTTGAGAAATGCAGCTAAAATTAACTTTACAGCTGCTACGCCATTTATCGATACCTCTAAAATGCCATTAACATATAATATACCTTCTCAAAATCTTTTTTTCTCCTACCAGCCTGTGGCAATAAGGCCTATTGCGTTGGTCATTGATTCAACTTTTCATTGGGAAAATCATCATTATATCAAAGCTGGTATGGGCAACTTTTCTACCCCATATTTAGAAGTAGCTGCTGCCTTTGGTGATGGTAAAAAATCGTTGATTAACCTTAAGGGTAATTATACTTCGTCTACTGGTAATATAGCGCTTCAGCAATTCGAGAAATCAGGAATAGATGCCTTAGGTATTTTTAATAAAAATAACCATGAACTCACTTCGCGCATTTATTTTAATAATAGCATTCAGTATAAGTATGGGAATGCAGGTATTACCTCATTTTCAAAAGATCAGCTGCTACAAGCGTTTAATATTGTGGGTATCGATTTAGGTGTGCATAACAAGCTGGCTAATGATTTTGGTGTTACTTATCATCCACAGCTCCAAGGAAATGTATTTTTCGATCATCGAAATGCAACTGAAAATAATTTTATTCTAAAAGCACCCATTAATAAAGCATTTAGTAAGGTTATTTCCTTTGATTTAAATTTTACTGCTGATCTTACTTCCCTTAAAACACCTGTTGTTAATATCGCCAATAATCTATTTATCATTAATCCAACATTACAATTTAAGACCCCCAATTTTAAATTGAGTGGAGGAATAGCACCTTCTTGGGATAATCAGCAATTATCAATATTGCCTAATATAATATTTGAAGAAAAAGTAAAGGACGAAAAACTCATTTTAGAGGCTGGTTGGGTAGGCTATTATCATAAGAATACCTACCAATCACTTTCAGCCATTAACCCTTATATTCAGCAGCCTACGGCTTTATTGAATAGTAAAATACTAGAAGAGTATGCGGGTGTAAAAGGTAGTGCTGGTAAACATTTTACTTATAATGCTAGGTTATCTTTTCTACAGATCAATAACCAGCCTTTATTTGTAAATGACACAGCTATCATAAACGCTCAAACATTTGATGTTTTATATGAACCTAGCTTAAATGCGATGCGTATTCATGCTGAGGTAGCCTATTCGTTGCAAGAGAAATTATCATTCATGACTTCGGCTAATTTTACAACCTATACCCATCAACAATTATATACTAAGCCTTTTGGGTTATTGCCGATTGAATTAACGGGTAGCATACGTTATAAGGTTTTAAAGGATTTGCAATTAAAATCTGATTTATTCTTTTTTGATGGTTCTAATTATCGTACTAATAATCTACAGGTACAAAAAACTCCTGCAGCACTTGATTTTAATGCAGGAGCTGAATTTAGTATTAAGCCAAAGCTAAATTTATGGATTCAATTCAATAATTTGCTCAATAGTCATTATCAACGTTGGAACCAATATGAGGTATTAGGCTTTAATTTTATCGGAGGTGTTGTATATTCGTTCTAATAAATGCTTCATTCATGTACGGGATTCTGTATAAATATCTTATTTTAAACAGTAGAATTGCTTTTCCTAATCTAGGATGTTTTTTTATTGACCATATTCCTGCAAAAATAGATAGGGTTACCCATACAATTTCAGCTCCTTCTACTAAGGTAGTATTTGATACTAGTGAAATGATTAACCCCAATCATTTCTATGCTTATTTAGCTTCAGCATTACAGCTTAATGAAATTGAGGCAGCAACCCAATTTACCCAATTTACCCATCAACTTAAATTAAATGCGCTTGAGGCTGGTGTATACTTGCCAGGGCTTGGAATATTAAAAAAAACTGAAACAGGAGACCTTACTTTTCTTCCAGAGATTTATACAGATACATTATTACCAGACCTAAACATACATACACTAAAAGAACCAACCCCCATACAGTTATCTGAATCTGTAAGCCCCATGGAGGCGAAAGTAGGGCCTGAAATGGCAGCTCAAACAGAATTGGATGCCCTTCCTAAACAGGATTATTGGTGGCTATGGGCGGTTATTTTAATGCTTTGTGGTCTAGCAGCTTTGTTATATTATTATGTTTAGAAAGAATCTATCTTTGTACTCATGACAAAAAATATAACATACCAACAATGCCCTTGCTGCGGAAGTAACTATATTAGAAAGTCTTTTCTAGCAAAGGATCATACTGTAAGTAAGGAGAATTTTGAAGTATGGTATTGCGATGATTGCACTTTACAATTTACACAACATGTTCCCGATGCCTCAAATATTGGGATTTATTATAAGTCTGCGGCCTATATTTCTCATACCGATACCAAAAAAGGGCTTATAAATCGACTTTATCATTTGGTTCGTAATTATACCTTAAGAACAAAAAAGAATCTTGTTCAGCATATTGCTAACAAGCGAAATGGATTATTATTAGATATAGGTGCTGGTACAGGTGCATTTGCCAATACAATGAAAAATGCAGGCTGGGAAGTGACAGGTATTGAGCCCGACGAAATGGCTCGTGTAAATGCATTAAATAGATATGGCATTCAACTTTTACCCGCCGATAGTTTAGCTCAACTTGCTCAAGAAAAGTATGATTTGATTACAATGTGGCATGTTTTAGAGCATGTACACGATATACATGCATATCTCGAAAAATTTCATCAAATATTAAAGGTCGATGGCAAACTATTAATTGCTGTTCCTAATTATACCAGCTTTGATGCAGATATACATAAAGAACACTGGGCTGCTTACGATGTACCAAGGCATTTGTATCATTTTTCTCCTAAAAGCATTCAACTGCTTGCTAAGGCTAAAGGCTTTATTGTAAAGGATTATAAGCCTATGTGGTTCGATAGTTTCTATGTAAGTATGCTAAGTGAACAGTATAAAAATGGAACCGGTAATTTGCTTAAAGCACTAAAAGTAGGTTTATTATCAAATATCAAGACATTAAGCGATCATAAGAAATGTAGCTCTGTTATCTATGTTTTGGAAAAGATATAATCGCGATCCTGAAACCTTCAATTACAAATGACTCATTTTAATTAAAACTCACTTCAAAAATACTAGGCCAACATTTGCCAGTAATATAGAAGTGTTTAGTATTCTTATTGTATGCAATTCCATTTAATACATCCATTTTTTCGGGAAGCGGACTTTTCGTATTTTCTAGGATATTCGATAGATCTGCTTTTGCTAGTACTTTTCCTGTTTTGGGATCTATCTTAACAATATAATTTTTTTGCCAAATATTTGCATAAACCATTCCATCTACCCATTCTAATTCATTAATTTCGGCTAAAGGCCCATTGTTATCATACACGCCTATTGAATCGGTTATTTGAAAGGTTTGAGGGTCTCTGAAATACAAATAATTGTTTCCATTGTCCATAATGATTTGCTTCCCATTATTGGTCATTCCCCAGCCTTCGCCCGAATAAGCAAATTCGTTTATCTTTTTAAAAGTAGCAGAATCATATACAAAACATTTCTGTTCTTTATAAGTCATTTGATAGATTTTGCCATTTAGTATAGTAAGGCCTTCTCCAAAATATTCTTTAGCCAAATTAATTTCCTGAACCGCTTTTCCTGTTTTTAGGTTAGCTTTTAATAATTTACTAGGTCCATAATAGCCGGTACTTTCATAGAGTAGGCTATCGTGCCATTCCAAGCCTTCTGTAAAGGAGGTAGTATCGTGTGGATATACATTAACAACCGTATAATTTAAAGTCTGTGGCATCGCTGTAGAAAGCTCATCGGTTGATGTAGCATTATGACAACTTGCTAATAATAGGAGGGTAGCTGAAATAGTAAGTAAACGTTTCATGCCTGCTTTAATTAGAACAAAAATAGGGTTATCTGATAGGGGTAGAGTGAAAAATAGAACGAAGATGGGTTATACGTTAAATCTAAAATGCATAACATCGCCATCTTTTACCAAATATTCTTTTCCTTCAATTCTTAGTTTTCCATTTTCTCTACATGCAGCTTCACTGCCATATTTAATGAAATCTTCGTAGGCAATCACTTCTGCTTTAATGAATCCTTTTTCAAAGTCTGTATGTATTACACTTGCCGCCTGTGGGGCTTTCCAGCCTTTATGGATGGTCCAGGCTCTTACTTCCTGAACACCGGCAGTAAAATAAGTTTCAAGGTTTAATAGTTTATAAGCACTTTGTATTAATCTATTTAAGGCAGGTTCTGTCATTTTGTACTCATCCATAAACATCTGCTTATCTTCTAGATTTTCCATTTCCGAAATTTGAGCCTCAATAGAATTATTCATAATAATTACTTCGGCACCTTCGGCTTTTACTGCTGCAATTAATGCATCAGAATATTTATTGCCCGTATGCATGCTAGGCTCATCTACATTGGCTACATATAAAACGGGCTTGTCGGTTAATAAAAATAGGTCGGCAATAGCATTTTTTTCTTCTTTATCTAGGCCTAAAGAATGGATGCTTTTTCCTTGTTGAAGATGTTCAATACAGCGTAATAGGATTTTATATTCTGCTTGCGATTTTGTATCAGCGCCTACTTTGGCCATTTTTTCTACTTTCGAAGCTTTCTTTTCAACACTATCCAAGTCTTTTAACTGTAATTCGGTATCAATGATTTCTTTATCGCTTACCGGATTAATTTCACCTTCTTCGCGCAATACATTCTCATCTTCAAAACAACGGATAACATGTATAATAGCATCTACCTGGCGAATATTGCCCAAGAACTTATTACCCAAGCCTTCTCCTTTGCTTGCACCACGAACTAAGCCAGCGATGTCTACAATTTCTAATTGTGTAGGTACTGTTCTATTTGGTTTTACTAATTCGGCTAGTTTATCCATTCTTGTATCTGGAACATCTACCAGGCCTATATTAGGTTCAATCGTACAGAAGCGGTAATTACTAGCTTGTGCTTTGGCACTATTGCTAACAGCGTTAAATAAGGTTGATTTTCCTACATTGGGTAATCCTACAATTCCTGCTTGTAAAGCCATGATAAAGTTTTATTTTAGAACAATAAATGCCGAATTTTAAACTAACTAAGTAAACTACTATTAAATTGCTTTTAAGCAGCTTTTACCAGGTTTCTATCCTTTTTGAGACATCAATTCGAGTGGCAAAAGTAAGGGCAAAACCTATATTTTTTGTGTAAAGTTTTAGACAACTAGATACCCAACTGCTTCCTCTGTGTTTAAAGTAAATGGAGGGGGTGGGGAGTCGACTACTTTCACATTCTTTGCTTGAGCATAGTTGTTAATATGGCTACACCTTCACTTGCACTTTTTTCAATGGCTATTAAGTTTTCTAAAGAGGAGGTATAAGGTATTTTTTTGTCAATGATATATTTGGGGATTTCACTGTTTACAAAGTCGGTTAAACCTGCTGCTGGATATACTTGTAAGGAAGTGCCAATGACTGCAAACAAGTCGGCTGTTTTAACCAAATTAATCGCGTCATCAATCATTGGAACTGGCTCTTCGAACCAAACAATAAAAGGACGCAGCTGCGAGCCATCTTCGGCTAAGTCGCCCATACGAATATCTCCATAAATGGGGTAGGTTTTGGTGCTATTGTTAACACTCCTCATTTTAAAGATTTCACCGTGCAAGTGTAAAACCCTTGTGCTACCTGCACGTTCATGAAGGTCGTCTATATTTTGAGTAATAATATGTACTTCAAAATCCGATTCCAATTGTGCTCATCCAATATGTGCTTTATTGGGATTTGCGTTTGAAACATCTTTTCTACGCATATTGTAGAAGTCTAATACTAGTATGGGATTCGATTCAAAGCCTCTGGGAGTAGCCACATCGTGAACCTGATAGCCTTCCCATAAGCCATTAGTGTCTCTGAACGTTTTCAGTCGACTTTCCGCACTGATACCTGCACCAGTTAGTACAACTAACTTTTTCTTGCTCATTTTCTAAAGATAAAATGAAATTTTGTAAGATAAATAGGGCAAATCAGTCGATTGATGAGGGATTCTTACTAAATTTTTGTATTGCTGAGTTCCATGATGATTTTCCATTCCTCTTCTTTTACAGTTTGCACCGATAAGCGACCCAGCCTCACTAAATCCATATTTGCTAATCTCATATCGTTTTTTACTTGAGAAAGCGTAACCGGCTTTTTTAATTTTTTATATGGCTTTAGGTCAACCACTACCCAAGCTTCCTCTTCAGTGGTAGGATCTTGATAGGATTCTTTAATTATTTTAGCAATACCTACAATTTCCATTCCTTCATTGCTATGGTACCACAAAACAAGATCTCCTTTCTTCATTGCCCTCAAATTATTGCGGGCACCATAATTTCGAACACCATCCCAAAAGGTTTGTCCATCTTTTTCAAACTGTTCCCAACTGTATTTAAAGGGTTCTGATTTAACGAGCCAGTACATGTTAAAAAGAATTTATGGTTAGATATTTATGGATCTTGAAACAACAATAAGAATCGACTAAGTTGTTCAAGGTAAATTTACACTATTTCCATCCACTTGCTAAAACGTCTACTAAATGTATGGTTTTAAGGTTGCTATTTACCTGCTCATTTTTCATTCTGCCATCCATATGCATGAGGCAACTAATGTCGGTGCTAATTATATATTCTGCTTCAGTTTTAGTGGCATTGGTAATTTTCTGGTCGGCCATGGCAATGCTGATAGCATCGAATTTTACTGCGAAAGTACCTCCAAATCCACAACAAGTTTCCACATCATTCATTTCCACTAATTCTAGTCCTTTTACCTTGCTCAATAGCTGCCTTGGTTCTTGTTTAATTTTGCATTCACGCAGTCCGGCACAACTGTCATGATAGGTTGCTTTGGTATTAAAGGTAGCCCCAACATCGTCAATATTAAGCACATTGATCATAAATTCGCTCAGCTCAAAGGCGCGACCACAAAGATCTTTTACATCATTGTGTAAGTAGGAGTTATCGAAAAGTTTGGGATAATTGTTTCTGATAAATCCTATACAGCTTGCACTTGGAGCAACCACATAGTCGGCCCCATCAAAGTCCTTAATAAATTTTGCACATACATCCTTCGATTCGCCCCAGAATCCAGCATTAAAAGCAGGTTGACCGCAGCAGGTTTGATTGGTATTATACAATACATTACAGCCAACTTTCTCTAGTACTTTAATCATATTAAAGCCAATCTGTGGGTATAGCTGGTCAATAAAACAAGGTATAAATAGTTGTACGTTCATTTTTTGTTGTCTATAGCGAATATTTATTTTTTCAATGACTTATTCAAGGCAATCATTTTAATGGCTGTAAGGGCCGCTTCCTCGCCTTTATGACCATGTTTTCCTCCAATGCGTTCAATAGCTTGTTCCGTAGTATCAACAGTAAGCACACCAAAAATAACAGGCACATCAATTGAAAGGTTCAATTGTAATACGCCATCTGTTACAGTTTTACATACATAATCAAAATGAGGTGTATCGCCACGTATCACAGTTCCTAATGCTATATAGGCACTTGGAATGACAGGGGTATAGGTATAATGTTGTTTTACAGCGAAGGGTATTTCTACGGCTCCGGGCACTGTAATTACTTTAAACTTTACGCCTTGTTCTTTCAATATTTTTTTAACTCCAGCTTCCAGTTTATTTACGATTGCTGCATTCCATTCTGTTTTCACAATAACTACAAAGGCATCTCCTACAGAAGAGATGCCTTTGTTTAATGAAGTATTTCCTTTAGTAGCCATTATATTAGTTTACACTTAAATCATTTTTTTCTACGCTTAAACGATAGATATATTTATCAGCCTGAGCGCCTTTATCTGTTTTAGGATATTTTGCTTTTATTTCTTTGTAAAGATCTAGTGCGTCAGATTTTTTACCTAGTGTTTCCGATAATAGGGCAGCACGGAATAAGTATTCAGCAGAGCTAAATTCGTCTTTTTCAAAGGTGCTACCCGCTTTCTTGTAGTAGGTTAGGGCATCGTCTTTTTTATTTAGTTCGGCATAAGCATCTGCTAAAGCACCATAGGCTGCCATTTGTATTTGTTTGGCATCGGTAGAGAACTCTTTTAGATGATCTACGGCTTTATTAAAATCGCCTAATTTTAGATAACTAATGCCAGCATAATAATGAGCAAGGTTTGCTTGCTTAGTTCCGGCATAATTATTAATCACATAAAGAACACCTTTGTTTGTGCCATCGCCGTTTAGTACAAGATTAGCACTATCGATAGAGAAGTAGTGTTGAGCCGCATACATAGCCGCTGCCGCTTTTTCTTCGTTTGGCTTTTTAATAAATTCGTTGTAGCTAAATAATCCTGCAACAATTAGTACCACAGCCGTTAAACCAAAAACAATCTGTTTCTGAGATTTTTGCCAAATGCTTTGTAATTGGGTAAGGGCATCTTTTTCTATCACTTCAACTTTAATATCGCTCATTTTATTAGTATTTGTAAGTGTTTAAATAATATTTAATCTACGTCAAAAGGATAGGCTGCATCCATGTATACATCTTTCATTACTTCACTATCATCGGGCCATGGACTTTCTTCCGCAAATTTTACACTTTCTTCAACAACAGCAGCAATTTTCGCATCTATTGCATCAATATCTTCCTGCGAAGCAAAGTTGTTGGTTAGAATAGTAGTAAGTACTTTTTGAATAGGATCTTGGTCTTTGTATTCATCAACTTCTTCCTTACTTCTATATTTTTGAGGATCTGAGATAGAATGTCCTTTATAGCGATAGGTTTTCAATTCAATCAAGGTAGGTCCGCCACCTTCACGCGCGCGTTTTACGGCGCGACTAACAGCGTCATGCACATTTTCGGGTGTCATACCATCTACTTTGTCGGCAGGCATTTCGTAAGCATCTGCTAATTTGTAGATATCAATCACATTCGAGGTTCTTTCAATAGAGGTTCCCATGGCATAGTTATTGTTTTCGCAAAGAAAAACAACTGGCAATTTCCATAACATGGCAAGATTGAATGTCTCGTGCAGCATACCCTGACGAGCAGCACCATCACCAAAAAAGCATAGGGTAACATTATTAGTACCGGTATATTGTTCTGCAAAAGCAATACCAGCACCAGTTCCAATTTGTGCGCCTACAATTCCATGACCACCAAAGAAGCGGTGTTCTTTACTAAAAAAGTGCATACTGCCACCTTTTCCTTTAGAGCAGCCAGTAGCCTTACCATACAATTCAGCCATACATTCGTTGGCGTTCATGCCCTTGGCTAAACCTAAGCCATGGTCGCGATAGCCCGTAATGAATGGGTCATCGTTCGTGGTGGCTGTCATGCAGCCCGCTGCAATAGCTTCCTGGCCAATGTAAGCATGAAAAAATCCGCGAATTTTTCCAGCCATTTTATACATTTCTTCGGCCTTTAATTCAAACTGGCGTATGAGTTGCATTAACTCATACCAATAGAGATATGTTTCTTTAGAAAATTTAGTTGGCACTATTCAAAATTTTGAGGGGCAAATATACGGGTTAAACCGTAAATAAATGGGTGATTTATCTTTAATGTTATTCGTATAAAACTTAAAGCCATTGATTAGGCTGTATACATACGAATAAAAGTTCCGTGCTATTTGTATAGCACGGAACTTTTAATTATTTCTTTTGAACCATTGGATAATGGTCAATTGTTTCAAAAACGTTTCTAGGATCTTGTTTTAGGATGGAAATAAATTTACTTAATGAGTCGGCATACTGTTTTTTCTCAAACAGACGATCGTGCGATAGGATTACTAAGGTGTTTTGTTCGTTTGTATTGCCATCATCAAATTTTTGATTCACGCGCTTCACCATTTCTACCGCACTTTCCTGAGGCGCCTTCATTCCCTTCTGCTGCGACCATTCTAAGTCCCAACCTATAATTTTATACCCTAATGAGTCTAGATGCTTAATTAAGGTTGTTTTAGATTCTTGACCATGAATCTGACCATTAGCAGCCCAAGTGTTTCTACCCGGTAGACGGATTATTTTAAGCGGTATTTGCATTTCGCTTTGATTCTTTAAAAAATCGTTTAAAGCACTGTCGGATAGTTGGTAGAATTTTTTATAGTTATCCTTGAAACCATGCGAAAAACTATGATTGGCAATTAAAAATTCAGGATAATCGTTTCTTAGAGAGTCAATAATTCGTTTCTTAAAAGGACCCACCTGGTTAAAGCCTACTACAAAAAAAGTAGCTTTGATACCTTCTTGGTGGAATACATTTTTACAATTAGTGGTTCCCGGAGGTTGAGGTGAATCATCCCAAGTTAGGAAGATATATCTTTTAGAACTGTCATATTTAATGGGCGTGCCCGGTACGGGCTTGGTTACAACTTTAGTAGTATCGGCTGCTACAGCGTTTTTGGGCTTATTACCACAGCTTGTAACAAATGCCATTGCGGCAAAACAGGTAATAGAAATAATAAGCAATCTTAATATCTTCATAAAAAATGGTTAATTTAACACAAAGGTAATGCACCCTTTTGGCCTTTAAAAGATTAAGTTATCCTCTTTTTTTGTAAAAAAGTGGATTAAATTACTTGTCTAAAACAGAAAACCCACTCTGTTAAAGCGGGCTTTAGATGAAGTTTCTTGGTAAATAAGCATTAGAAATCAACTACCTCTACTTCCACCCGTTTTAATGGGCTTTTTTGATACAGTTGCTGATTTGCCGCTTGGTTTTGATATAAATTTTGAATTCTGGCCATTGTTTTTTTGGTTGCTATTAGCCAGCTTACCATCCTTTTTGTTATTTGTGGGTAAAGACATAATCTAATCTTTGTTTGATGCAAATGTAAGGTTGATTTGTGAAGTTTACTAGCCTTATTTTGGCTTTATTCTTGACTGGTTCAAGACTCGTTCGGGTACTAAAGGCTTATTCTCGCAATTGTTCCGAATCTGTCTCGAACAAGTTTACAATCAGATACTACTAGTCAGCTTATTCGTCAAAAGCAATTGTTACAACATTATTTGCAAGGGGGATTGTAGCTGTACCTATCTATTTTTTAACATAAAATAGAAAGAATGGTATACAAAAGGAGGGGGATTGGAATTGAACTTATCGGTATCATTGGCTAGATTTGGATTTGGCAACTGAGCCTATTCGGAAAGCTAGATATGGTATAAAAGCAATCTACCCTTACCTTTGCACGCTTTAACTATTTGGTTATTAAGTATTGTTCATTATAAACAGTAAATGAACAGTCCGAACAATTACAGAAATGAAGTACGATAAAGAAATAAATAGGCGTAAAACTTTTGCGATTATCTCTCACCCCGATGCCGGTAAAACAACTTTAACCGAAAAGCTACTCTTGTTTGGTGGTGCAATACAAACAGCGGGGGCTGTTAAAAGCAATAAAATAAAAAAATATGCAACGAGCGATTTTATGGAAATTGAACGTCAGCGTGGTATTAGTGTTGCAACGAGTGTAATGACATTCGAGTATAAAGACATGCTAATTAATTTGCTCGATACTCCGGGGCATAAAGATTTTGCAGAAGATACCTACAGAACCTTAACAGCGGTTGATAGTGTTATATTAGTGATAGATAGTGTTAATGGGGTAGAAGCCCAGACTCGTCGCTTGATGGAGGTTTGTCGTATGCGCGATACACCCGTTATTGTGTTTGTAAACAAAATGGACCGTGACGGTAAAAACAGATTCGATTTATTAGAAGAAATTGAAAAGGAACTAAAACTATCCTTACATCCATTAACATGGCCTATTAATAGTGGTAAGGATTTTAAGGGTGTTTATAATCTACATGATAAAAGTTTACGTTTATTTACGGCTAGTACCAAGGCCGATGACGATGATGTTATTGCCATCAAAGATTTGAGCAAAAAAATACTAGAAGATAAAATAGGGGAACGCGATGCGAATCAACTTCGCGAAGATGTGGAACTGATTGAAGGGGTTCATGGTAATTTGGATGTGGAAGACTATTTAGCAGGAATGGTTGCACCTGTATTTTTTGGAAGTGCAGTAAATAATTTCGGGGTAAAAGAAATGTTGGATGCTTTTATTAGTATTGCGCCAGTACCTAGAAGTAGAGAAACTTCGGTAAATATTGTGGATGTTGGCGATGAAAAGTTTAGTGGCTTTATTTTTAAAATACATGCCAATCTTGATCCTAAACATCGCGATAGGATTGCCTTTCTTCGTGTTTGTAGCGGTAGGTTTGAGCGTAATAAATATTACCACCATGTTCGATTGGATAAAGAAATTAGGTTCAGTAATCCTTACTCATTTTTGGCTAGAAGTAAGGATGTGATTGAGGATGCTTATCCGGGCGATGTTATTGGTTTATTCGATACCGGGAATTTTAAAATTGGAGATACCTTAACCGAAGGAGCCGATTTTTACTTTACAGGTATTCCTACATTCTCTCCCGAAATATTCAAGGAATTGGTGAATAAAGATCCAATGAAAACGAAGCAATTGGAAAAAGGTATTCAGCAATTAACCGATGAAGGGGTTGCCCAATTGTTTACACAACATGGCGGTAATAAAAAAATTATTGGATGTGTGGGTGAATTGCAGTTTGAAGTTATTCAATATCGTTTATTACACGAGTATAGTGCAGCAGCCGAATTTAGAACTTTACCTTTCTATAAAGCCTGTTGGTTAACCTCTACTAACCAGAATAAACTTGAGGAGTTTCTACGCTTTAAACAACAAAATAGTGGGGAGGATAAAGATGGTAATCCTGTTTATCTTGCACAAAGTGAATGGTTTTTAAACACAGAAATTACGAATAATCCGGATATTCAATTTCATTTTAGTAGTGAAATTCATAAGTAAATTGAATGCGTAAATTATTTAGTAAATTGTGGTATAAAAAGTAGGGCGTACAATTTATTTTTTGGCGTATCCTTTCAAATATTTTTGGCAGCTATGTATCAACAAAATTCCTATCAGCTCATCATTATTGGTGCGGGCCCCATTGGTTTGGCTTGTGCATTGGCGGCTAAGGCTAGTGGTATTCATTATGTGATACTAGAGAAAGGATGTTTAGTAAATTCTTTACATAATTACCCACAAAATATGACTTTCTTTTCTACATCGGAACGACTAGAAATAGGAGGCATCCCATTTGTAAGTAATGCGCCCAAGCCTACTAGAAATGAAGCTTTAGAATACTATCGGCGAGTGGTGGTTGCTGCGCAATTAAATATTCGCTTATTTGAGGAAGTAATAGAGATTCAACGCGAAACTTTAAAATCGACAGCCGATAAATCGCTATTTTCTGTTAGTACTAAGAAAGATAAATATCAGGCTAAACATATTATTATTGCTTCTGGTTTTTACGATATTCCTTATTTGCTGAATGTGGAAGGAGAAAACCTACCTAAGGTTACACACTATTACCAAGAGCCACATTTTTATGCTTTTCAGAAAGTATTGGTAGTAGGTGCTAATAATTCGGCTGTTGATGCTGCCTTAGAAACATGGCGAAAGGGAGCCACTGTAACAATGGTTATTCGTGAATCTGAAATTGGGAAACGAGTAAAATATTGGGTTCGTCCCGATATTATAAATAGAATAGAAGAAGGTGCTATCAAAGCCTATTTTAATGCTTCTATTGTAGCAATAAGAGAAAAGGAGGTTGATATTAATACGCCGAATGGTATGGTTACGATCCATAACGATTGGGTCATTGCAATGACTGGCTATCAACCCAATTTATCTTTCCTAGAAAAGATGGGAATTGCTTTGTCGGATGATGAAATTAAAAAACCATCTTACTCCGAAGAAACCCACGAATCGAATGTTAAAGGTATTTATTTAGCCGGTGTTGTATGTGGTGGAATGAACACACATAGCCTTTTTATAGAAAATTCGAGGCATCATGCACAGAAAATTATTGAACACATCAAGTTATCGTCATAACCATGTTACTTAGTTTCATTAGCTACCTCAATGGGGTTTTATGAATATTTTATTTGAGACAGATCAGCTTTTGGTGAGAAATTTAACGCATGAAGATGCACTAGATTTCTTTCGGTTGAATAGTAATGAGATGGTCATGCGCTTTATTGCTAAGCCTAAAAATAGGGAAGAGTCGGACAACTATTTACAAGAAAATTTAAAGCTCTACCTGCCAGGATCTATTATTGGACGATATGCTATTATAGAAAAAGCATCAAATGCTTTTGTAGGTTTATTCTCTTTATTATATTTTTCTCCAAAAGATGCTTTTCACATGGGCTATGCGCTTTTACCCCTATTTTGGGGGAAAGGACTGGCAGCAGAATTAGTAAAAGCAGGATTGTGCTATTTTTTTGCTAGTACACAACAAACCGAATTATTTGCCATTACCCAGCCAGCAAATAAGGCATCCATCCATTTACTACTAAAGTCAGGATTTCAGTCTATAGGGCTTGTTAAAGAAAATGGCGAAATCGTTGAATTATTTCAAATAATCAAGAAATAAATGCCGTTGATGGCTGAATGAACAGGTTAAATAGTGAAAACAATTAATTCTAGTAATATAAATTAGTTCTTCACTTATCCTACAATTCAAACAATTATCTTTACAACTTCTATGAAATCAAAGACATTAAAAAAAGATAAGGTAAATATAATTACGCTAGGTTGTAGCAAGAATCTTGTTGATAGTGAGGTGTTGAGTGGGCAGTTGGCTGCCAATGAAATAGATGTAGTGCATGAGAATAATAAGCTCGACCATAATATTGTGGTGGTAAATACCTGTGGATTTATTGATAAAGCCAAGGAAGAAAGTATTAATACAATTCTGGATCAGCTTGAATTAAAGCGCCGTGGCAAACTAGATAAAGTTTATGTTACTGGATGTTTGAGCGAAAGATATCGTAACGATCTAGAGAAAGAAATTCCTGATGTTGATGCTTGGTTTGGTACACTAGAATTGCCACTAATGTTGCAGCAGTTTAATGCAGACTATAAAAGTGATCTTTTGGGTGAGCGTTTATTAAGTACCCCTGCACACTATGCCTATTTAAAAATAAGCGAAGGATGTAATCGTACTTGCTCTTTTTGTGCCATTCCATTAATGCGCGGTCAACATGTGAGCAAACCCATTGAAGAATTAGTGAAAGAGGCTGAAAGCCTTGTGCGAAAAGGTGTGAAAGAAATTATGCTGATTGCTCAAGAGCTTACATATTATGGCTTGGATATCTATAAAAAAAGAGAATTGCCTCGATTATTAAATGCTTTGGCAGATGTAAAGGGATTGGAATGGATTCGTTTACATTATGCTTATCCGTCGAAGTTTCCTATGGAAATATTAGACGTGATGCGTGAGCGCGATAATATTTGCAAATACTTGGATATGCCGCTTCAGCATGCTAGCAATCATATGTTGGATGCAATGAAAAGAAATATTACTAGAGAAGAGATGGGTGAGCTGATTAGCCAAATACGCGAAAAAGTGCCTGGTATTTGTATACGTACCACACTAATAGCAGGTTTTCCTGGCGAAACCGAAGAAGATGTAGCGGAACTAAAAGAATTTTTACAAGTGTATCGATTTGACCGAGTAGGCATCTTCTCGTACAGTCATGAAGAAAATACGTCTGCTCATTTACTCGATGATAGTATATCTTCCGAAACCAAAGCCCTACGTGCGCAGGAAATTATGGAAGTGCAACAAGAGATTAGTCTTGAAAAAAATCAAGAAAAAGTAGGAAAAATACTCAAAGTAATAATCGATAAAAAAGAAGCAGGTAGATATATTGGTCGTACAGAATTTGATAGTGTGGAGGTTGATAATGAAGTGATCATTCAATCAACAAAGAAACTAGTTATTGGTGATTTCGTACGCGTTAAAATTACAAAGGCCTACGACTATGATCTAGAAGGTGAAGTTGTTGCCAATTAGTTGCATACTTTGGTAGGTTCAATAAAACTTATTTATTTCTCGAAGTATAAGCATTAAATAGAGGACAAAATTTTTTACTTCTTATTTATTAAAAGTACATGGATAGTAACTGTAAATATATTTCGTACGATAATACTAGATACTTTTCAAAATTGGTGTCGGACTATTTAAGTTGTAATGAAGAGTTAAAGCCATTTTATAGCCATCCTGTTTCTCTTGGCGGCATTCAAGCATCTATTAAAGCAAGGCAAGCATTTACTAATGATAGAAGATTATTGGTGAATGAGCTAAGAAATCAATACCAAGGAATCCCTTTTTCGCCAAAGCAAGAAGCTTATTTAGCCTCACTTTTAAGCGAAAACACCTTCACTATTACAACGGCACATCAGCCCAATATTTTTACGGGTCCTTTATACTTTATTTATAAAATTATTCATACTATTAAGTTGGCCGATGAACTAAAAGTTCAACTGCCGGAGTATAATTTTGTGCCTGTTTATTACATGGGTAGTGAAGATGCAGATTTAGACGAGTTAGGATATTTGGTACTCAACCAACAAAAAATTACTTGGCAAACTAAACAAACGGGTGCTGTTGGTAGAATGAAGGTGGATAAAGAGTTTATTAAATTAATAGAGGCCATCGCTGGTCAAATTGGTATTTACACCTACGGTAATGAGCTTGCAGATTTATTCAAGCATTGTTATACCGAAGGTAAATCTATTCAACAAGCTACGCTAGAACTTGTAAATGCTTTATTTGCCGATTTAGGCTTGTTAATAGTTATACCCGATAATGCAGCTTTAAAACAATCTTTCCATAGAATTATTGAGAAAGAGCTTTCAGCACAATTCTCTCACCAGGCGGTAGCACAAACTATAAAAGCATTAGGAAAGCATTATAAAGTACAAACTGGGGGTAGAGAACTTAACTTGTTTTATTTGTTTGAAGATCAAAGAGAGCGTATTGAGTTGGTAGAGACGAACCATCAACCTTCTGATACTAAATTACAAGATACAAGATTAAGCATAAAAGATGCTATTACCGAAGGAATAATGGTTAAGAATGAACAAGCAAAGTTCATGATTAAGCGTGCTAAAATTAATAAAGAATGGACCGAGCAAGAAATACTTGAAGAGTTAGCCGCGCATCCTGAGCGTTTTAGTGCCAATGTTATTTTACGTGGTGTATTTCAGGAAACGATCTTGCCTAATATAGCATTCATTGGAGGGGGAGGAGAGCTAGCTTATTGGTTAGAATTGAAGCAGGTATTTAATGCTGCGCAAGTGCCCTATCCAATGCTAATACTACGTAATTCTTTTTTGGTTATGCAAAAGGCCCAAGAAAATTTGCTCACTAAAATGGGCTTTACGCTAAACGATTTGTTTAAAACGCAAGAAGAATTATTGAATGAGCTCGTTAAAAAAGAATCTCATCATCAACTTAATTTAGTGCATGAATTAGCCGATTTGAATAAGCTTTACGAACAAATGAAAACTATTGCAGGCGCCATTGATCCTACACTAAAGAATCATACAGCAGCTTTGCAAAAGAAAGCATTTAAACAGTTACATGCGTTGGAGAAGAAAATGATAAGCGCTGAGAAACGAAAATATGATACAGAAAAACGACAAATCACTAAGCTAAAAGAAACGCTTTTTCCCAATAATAGTTTACAAGAAAGAGTAGATAATTTCTCTATACCCTATGCCCAATCTGGTAAAGCATGGTTAGAACTTATATACAATGCTTCAAAAGGATTAGCCCAGCAATTTGGCATTATTATTATAAACTAAAGATCAAATTGATTATTCCAATCGTCCTTAATTTTTTCAACTTTACCCATTACTTCCTTATTCATTTTTACTTTGTATTGTTGCAATGCAAGCGACACTTCTTCGTTAGCAGTACCAATAATAGCAGCAGCAAGAATACCCGCATTTTTAGCAGCATTCAGTGCTACGGTTGCAACAGGTATGCCATTAGGCATTTGTAAAATAGATAGGATAGAATCCCATCCATCGATCGAATTACTAGACTTTATAGGCACTCCAATCACGGGTAATGTTGTAATGCTTGCAACCATGCCAGGTAAATGGGCGGCACCGCCAGCACCCGCAATAATAACTTTTAAGCCGCGATCTTTTGCTTTGGTAGCATAATCAATCATGCGTAAAGGGGTACGATGAGCCGAAACAATGGTAAGCTCAATAGAGATACCAAATTCTTTTAGAATATCTGCAGCAGCTTGCATCACAGGTAAATCACTGTCGCTGCCCATAATAATGCCGGCTAATGGTTGTGTAGTTGTCATCATAATTGTATAATAATTGCAAGATACTCTTTTTAAAAAAAGTGATGCTTTTTTTAGCTTAATTGGCGCTTGTACATCTGAATGGTGTTTTCAAAGCCCAAATAGATAGCGTCGCATACTAATGCATGGCCAATACTAACTTCGTTTAGCCAAGGGATATTTTGTTTAAAAAATTGAAGGTTTAGTAGGTCAAGATCATGACCTGCATTTAACCCTAATCCTAACTCTTTTGCTTTATTAGCTGCCAAAATATAAGGAGTGATGGCCTTCTCGGTATTCACCAGAAAAGAAGTTGCATAGGCTTCGGTATACAATTCAACGCGGTCGGCGCCTGTTTCTTTTGCCCCTTCTATCATCTCAATCAATGGATCAACAAATAAGGATACACGAATACCATGCTCTTTAAATTGGGAGACCATCTTGGTTAAATAATCCTTGTGTTGAATGGTATTCCAGCCATGGTTACTAGTTAGTTGTCCCAATGCATCGGGTACCAAGGTTACTTGTTCTGGCTTTACTTCTAATACAAGGTCAACAAACTTTTGTTCGGCACAGTTGCCTTCAATATTGAATTCTGTAGTAATAATTTTTTTAATTTCCCTTACATCGTCGTAACGTATATGCCTTTCGTCGGGGCGAGGATGAACGGTGATGCCATCCGCTCCAAAAAGTTGAGCATCAATAGCAGCTTTTACCACATTGGGGTTATTGCCTCCTCTCGAATTTCTAAGGGTAGCAAACTTATTTATATTTACGCTGAGCTTCGTCATAGAACAAATTTACGTAATCGGTAAACGAAATAGGTAAAGCGGAGCATTATTTATCTAGATATTTATTGCCGAGGGCCACAAAAAATGTCATTACCATCGGATCAAGGGTTTGACTAGTAAAATGGTTATATCAAATAAGTTAAAACATTTTTCCATAGCTTCATATTACCATTGAGGGTTAGTTACCTTCGGTTTAAACTATACGCTCATTACTTTGTTTAAAATATATGAATTATAGATCACTAGAAGCGTCTTTATTAGACCTAGAAAGAAATAATCAGTTGGTGAGGATTAAAGAAGAAGTGGATCCTTATTTAGAAATGGCATCTATCCATTTACGGGTATATGAGGCGGGTGGACCTGCGTTATTATTTGAGCGCGTAAAAGGAAGTTCATTTAGGGTAGCGTCTAATATCTTTGGTACCTTAGAAAGAAGTAAATTTTTATTTCGCAATACTTTTGATAAAGTACAGCAATTGATTGAGTTAAAGAATGACCCAATTAAAGCGCTCAAACATCCATTTAAAAATATGGCCATTGGAATGGCAGCATTAAAGGCATTGCCATTAAAGAATCCCTATTCCAAGCCGATTCTATATGAAGAAATAAAGATATCAGATCTGCCCCTGATTCATCACTGGCCAATGGATGGTGGGGCTTTTGTTACCCTGCCACAAGTATATACCGAAGATATTCAAAGGCCCGGTATCATGCAATCTAATTTAGGGATGTATCGTGTGCAGCTAAACGGGAATGATTATGTTTTAAATAAAGAAATCGGGTTACATTATCAACTACATCGAGGTATTGGTATTCATCAAACCAAAGCGAATAAATCTGGATTACCTTTAAAAGTAAGCTGCTTTGTAGGAGGTCCTCCCGCTCACAGCTTAAGTGCAGTAATGCCCTTACCAGAAGGGGTAAGTGAACTAACTTTTGCCGGCGTAATTGGTGGTAGAAGATTTAGATATTTTTACCAAGATGGTTTTTGTTTAAGTGCAGATGCTGACTTTGTAATTACTGGGGAGATTTATCCGGAAGAAAATAAACCGGAGGGTCCATTTGGCGATCATCTAGGCTACTATAGTTTACAGCATGATTTTCCATTAATGCGTGTACATAAAGTATATGCTAAAAAGAATGCTATCTGGCCATTTACGGTGGTAGGTAGACCTCCACAAGAAGATACCAGCTTTGGTGAACTGATACATGAATTAACGGGTAATGCTATTCCACAAGAAGTGCCTGGATTAAAAGAAGTGCATGCTGTGGATGCAGCAGGCGTTCATCCCTTATTATTTGCGATTGGTAGTGAACGTTACACACCTTATATGCCTGTAAAGCAACCAGCAGAATTATTAACGATTGCTAATCATATTTTAGGAACCGGACAACTCAGTCTTGCTAAATTTCTATTCATTACTGCCGATCCGAATCAAAAGTTGAGTACAAAAGATATCAGTGGATTTTTACAATATATTTTAGAGCGGATTGATTTAAAAAGAGATATTCATTTCTATACCAACACAACAATCGATACATTAGACTATTCGGGTGTTTCGCTGAATAGGGGTAGTAAAGTTGTTTTTGCGGCTTATGGCGATAAAAAAAGAGAACTCTTAACAGAAGTGCCAACCTCACTAAAAGAGCTGAAAGGATACGCCAATCCTCAACTAGTAATGCCAGGTATTGTTGCAATACAAGGCAATAAATTTACAGATTATCAAACTGCAGCCCATGAGCTGCAGGTATTAAACCAGCAATTAGCCGAATTCAGCAGCCAGGAACTACCCAGTTTTATCCTCCTATGTGATGACGCAAGTTTTACAGCGGCTAATCTTCGCAATTATTTGTGGGTTAGTTTTACTCGTTGTAATCCATCACATGATATTTATGGAATCAATTCTTTCACCGAATTTAAACATTGGGGATGCGATGGGTCACTTGTTTTTGATGCAAGAATAAAGCCACATCATGCCCCGCCAGTAGAATTAGTGCCAGAAATAGAAAAGAAAACAGATCGTTTATTTGAGAAGGGTGGAAGCTTATATGGTATTATTAAATAAATAGGATTTTATTTCCATCAAGCACTAGTAAAATTTGATTGGGGGCAGTCGATTACATCTTTTTTAAGGGCTCTAAAAGATATTCTAATCCATTTAATCTAATTTCATACAATACTGCTAAGAGCTTGCCAATTGTTCCTTTTGGAAATCCTTTACGTTGAAACCATTCAAGATACGACACCGGTAAATTGCATAATACAGTACCCTTGTATTTGCCAAAAGGCATTTGCATCTTTACCAATTGTAATAATAATTGAGGATCTGCATTCATGACACAAATTTATGGGGGTATAGATATAGGTATTCTTTATTTTTAATTATCAAAGCCTAATCGTTAATGGACAGCTAGCCTTCCATGGTTTATTATTTCAAACAAGTAGCCATACCGCTAATTATTTGAAATAACAATATAGCGATTATTGGATACAGTCAGCAACTAGGGCATTGAGTGTTTGCTCTTTTTCGTTCAATAATCTAAGTAAGACCGTTTGATTCATTGCTCTATTTAAATTATGTTCCTCATACTTAGCGCCATAATATTGATCATTGTTGAGATAGTCTGTTAAGAAGCGTATAGCTTGCATGTAAATCATAAATTGACCCGCATAAACAAAATGATTTAATTCGGTGCTTGTTAATTCAAATTTCATTTCGTGAAGATATCCTTCAACAATAGATTTAAAGTAATCGTCCCTAATTAATATCTTACTAAAGTCAGTCTCTTCTTCATTTACAGGGCATACATAGGTTCTAATCATATCCCCAAGATCGCTAATAAAATAACCTGGCATAACGGTGTCTAGGTCAATGACACATAGTGATTTCTCCTCATGGTTGAATAATATATTGCTGATCTTGGTATCGTGATGGGTAATTCTTTTCTTAAATGATGAATCATTCTCAATTTGTATAAATTTTTCAGCAATGAAAGCATATTCCATCAACTCGTCAATGAGCGATTGTGCAGCATGAATCCTTATGGGGTTGCCATGATGAATAGCTTCGTTAAATTGCTGATAACGTAATGTAAGGTTATGAAAATTGGTGATGGTTGTTTTTAGCGTATTCTTTGGAAATGCAGAAAGTAGTCTAGTAAATTTTCCAAATTGTTGCGCTGCTCTATAAGCTAGTATAGGAGATTTAACTACATCAAAGGAAACAGAGTCTGCTATAAAAGGCAGCATCCTGAAGTATTCGTTATTTTCTGTAATAATGAGCGTTTGGTGTTTTGCGTCACTAATAGGCAGTACAAATAGGTAGTCTGGATGATGTTCGTTTAAGTATTTACCAATCGCATTGATATTCTCATCAATATATTCAGGGTGTTTAAATATCTTATCATTAATACGTTGAAGAATGTAATGATGCTCCTTGTACCTTATTTTCCAAGTATGGTTGATGAGCCCATTTCCAAAAGCTTCGATTGAACAATCAGTCATCTCCATTTTATATCTCAATAGGATTGGCGCTAGTATCATTAGGTTTACAATTATTATTCAAACTTAATGATATGGTCTTACATGTAGAGGTGCAAACGGTTGTTTTTTGGTATTTAAGCCTGACTTGTCAATTTTTTAGCTATCCTTATTCGAAATGCTGTACTTCGAAATGGTAAGTTATTGCTCATATACACTGTAAGGCATAATTTACTTAAAAGAGTGGCCCAAAACACAAGCGTATTAAACTTCTACCCATGTATGATCGGCAAGTAATTTTACCGAGGAAATATACTGTTTAAAAGGACCACTGTTCCATTCTTGAGGGGCAATCAATGATAATGTATGTGACCCATCTTTCTTTTCATATAAATGATAGGTATGTCCTATCTGTGGTTTGAAACTAAGTTTGGCCTCATAGATCATTAAGCTTAGTTCTTTTCGTTTACTAATTTCTTGAGCTTGCCTTGCCAACAATTCTATTTGTTGTTTTATCTGGTCTAGCTGCATATTGGTTTGTTCTTCCATTGCAGTCAACGCTTTATGCTTGATAACGCCTTCTTTTGTAGGACGGATAGCAACTCCCGTGATAGAAGAAGCGTAGGGGAGAACACTTAATTGTTTATGATATATTTCGATATTTGTAAAAGGTCCTTTTTTTTCATTAAACCCTTGGTGGGTAACCTTCATGTAACCATTTGCAAGTATTTCATTGGTAATTTCAAGTACCTGATGCTCTGCTTTAATAAAGCTGGTCTTGATACAGGATGTATTAACAATTTCGGCCTTGATGGCATCGGCTATTTCAGGGTTATTGAATGTATGTGTATTTCCATCTGGAATAATTGTAAATTGGGTATGAAAAGCTTCATTTCCGATGTTTACCCAATTGATACTGATACTAAGTGCCTGTTCATTATTGATACTTTCCATTTTATAATTGCCACTTTTAGGCACGGTGCCAAATTCAAAGTTGCATTTCTCGGGAAACAATTGCCAGCTTGCTAAAAAATTATACGCTTGTACCATGTATGTTGAAGAGAGATTTATGTAAAATGAAATAAAGATTGTAGTGTTTAACAATCATTAAACAGAAAGGTTGAGTTATTAGGGTAAAGTTACTTTTGTTTGTAAGGATTGGCTTGTTCACTGATCAAAAAAACAAAAATCGATATTAGATTCTGTACAATGCTATCGATGTGTCATGATAATAGCGCTGTTGATGGATGACTAAAGAGATTAATTAACGGTTACAAAATCGGGTCTTTTGATGTATTCACTTGTGTATTTGAATTGTAAATTGCTGCTTACCGTAATATTCCAAGGGCTCATATACTGTGTGGTTCTCGGGTTATAAGCAATTTTTAATTCTATTGTTCCGAATACAAGGTTTTCGTTTCTAGTTCTGATTCCAGCGCCAATGCTTGTGTAGCTATTGCCGCTCGATAAAACACCACCTATTGGTTTCAAATAGGTGAGACTAGCAAAAGTAAAAGGGGCAAAGCTAAATCCTAGATAACGGTGTGTGTTATATAAAACGGTTTGAAAATTAAAACTCACTCTTGTGGCCCCAGAAGTGTCTGGGTTATTAAACGCCGGTAAGCCATATTGACTATTTAATACTAATGGTTCATTTAGGTAGGTATTTAATTGTTGCGTGATGTATGCATTGGCAAAATGCCTAATTAAGTATTTACTATTTCCAAGTCTTCTTAGCTTTGTAAAAGATTCGATACCTCCTAGTAAACTAATATCTTGAAATTGCCCATTCGATAGATAGGTTCCTGCCTTTAATAGAAGGTTTAAATAATTTTGTCTTTTACTAAAATAGCTTTTTTCAAGATCAAGACCTAGATAGGGGCGTTCATGATTTTCTTTATTTGTCCATCCTCCGATAAAAGAGTAGTTAAAACCTTCAGGGACATCCTCATTTCTACCAAAGCCATAGATGAAAGATGTTCGATAGTATTCTTGTTTAAAACTAATGAACGAAGCAAGTACGCTTCTAGAATCAGCATATTGAAAATTGTAGTTGTTTTTATAAATCGTAGGTATTTCGATAAAGTCTTTTTTTACCACCCTTAGTGCTAAGAATTTTTTTAGTTTTCTATTACTTATCTCATGTAATAGCTTTTTGCCACTGATATTATATCCCGCCCATATATCAAAAAGGTCGTATCGATAATTATAAATAGAATTGTACAAGGAATCGCTTACATAGTTATTATTGGTAAATTGTAAAGAAGATTCTATAGCGCCCGTCCATAAATGATAAGGACTTACCAATGGTAATTCTATTTTACTATAAATGGAATTTTCTTGTCGATATCCGTTATTAAAGGTGGAGTTTATATTTTTATACCCAATTGTAAAATCGGTAAAGCTTCCACTGATATTTCTTTTTAAAAATTCGGCACCAAATCCCATCTTAGGGTCACGGTCTAGGTCATAAAGTGTTTGTAAGGTAAGGCGTTCGCCATGTCCCATAAGGTTATCATCATAACCTTCTAAAAAAAGGTTTCTGCCATTGTCGGCTGTGGCATTGCCGCCAACAGGAAAAACATCTTTGTATAGTACCACTAGGTCTACACCGTCATTAGCATCAATGGCTTCCTTCGCTACAATCCTAGCATCTTGTAAATAAGAAATATTACGCAAAAATCGTTCATTGTCGGCTATCAATATTGGGTGTAAAGTGTCACCAGCTTTAAAAAATAAATTATTTCTAATATTTTTTTCTGTTGAACTAACATGTAATTTATTTACAATTTTAAGTATTGAATTTTCAAACTTTTTACTCGTATCATTAATGGATTGGCCAAAAGCAATTCTTTGAATGGTGATGCTTCGAATAATGCTTCCTTTGTAAATAATAAATGGGTCTATATTTTTTACAGTAAGTAACAGGGAGTCCACTGGACGGTCCTGATTAACAGAAATACTTCTACCTAATTCACCTATTAATCCTTTCTTCTTTGCTAGAAAAAAGGTATCAGTTACATCATTTTTATCCTGTGCATACAATACAGAAAAAAATGATAGTAATAAAACGGTTAAAAAAGGATACAGAAGCGATCTGTAATAAAGAAAATGCACGGCTAATAGAACGTTTATTGTTAAAAATGTTTTTACAAATTAAACCAAAGCGTTGTAAAGAACATGAAAATATGAGTACAAGCCCTTAAATAGTAGTAATTAAATCTTTTTTTAACGTAATAAAAGGAGTGGCTAGTTTATAAAGCCTTCTTTAATCGAATAAATCGGAGGAAAGATAGCGATCGCCACGGTCGCAAATAATACAGACAATAACACCAACACTTAATTCCTTCGAAAGTTCTACCGCTGCATGTACAGCTCCACCACTGCTCATGCCACTAAAGATAGCTTCTTGGTGTGCTAGTCTTTTACTCATAAGGCGTGCCGCTTGTTCATCTAACTCAAAAATGCGATCCACTTTATTACGATCAAAGATTTTGGGCAAATAGGCCTCAGGCCATTTGCGGATACCTGGAATTTTTGAGGTATCGGTAGGTTGACAACCAATGATTTGCACATTGGGGTTTTGCTCTTTTAAATAGGTGGATACCCCCATAATGGTTCCTGTTGTACCCATGGCCGAAACAAAATGGGTGATACTGCCCTGGGTATCTTTCCAAATTTCGGGGCCGGTTGTTCTATAATGGGCACCCCAGTTATCTGGGTTGGCAAACTGATTAAGCATTAGATAATTACTATTTTTTACCTTCTCGTTTGCATAATCAATAGAAGCTTCTATCGATGATACAAGTGTTACTTTAGCGCCAAAAGCCTGCATGGCTAATGTTCTTTCTCTAGTGGCATCTGCTGGCATTACCAACTCTATTTCAATGTTAAATAGGCTAGCAATCATGGCTAATGCAATGCCCGTATTGCCACTGGTTGCTTCAATTAATTTAGTGTTTGGTTTAATTTCGCCACGATTCATGGCTCCTTGTATCATGCCATAGGCGGCCCGATCTTTTACACTGCCACCTGGGTTATTGCCTTCCATTTTGGCATAAATGGTTACATTTTTATTGGTAGGAATATGCTTCAATGCTACCAATGGAGTATTGCCTACAAGATCTAGTATTCCTGCCATTTTATACAAATTTTCGATTGCAAGTTCTGTAATCGCTAGAATATATCAACGAAATTAATTTACCATTAACGAATATGATCTATTCTACATCTTGTAAATATTACTGTTTTTTAGATGCAATCAAGTAAGATAGACTGCCGAATCTAATGAAGTTGAACCCATGATTCATTCATTTATCTATCTGCTCCATCCATTTTAAATCGCTTATTTACAAGCTTTTAACCTTAAAATTCCTATTTCTCTACCTGCTCATGAAATTTCAATAGAAAGTTATTAAATAACCACTAAAAAGTGTGGATAAACCCTTTAAAAAACCCTTATTTTTAGTACAAAATACCATTGTAAAAAGTTATCTTCGCAAACCTATAAAAAGGGCTTTTAAATAGTCTCACCCATCGATTTTAAACACAGAATAGAAAACTTACATGGAAGAAAATATCCTACCCGAAAAAACAAATGATAACGATCGAGTTATTCAGGTAAATATCGAAGAACAAATGAAAACGGCCTATATCGATTATTCGATGTCCGTAATCGTTGGTCGTGCCTTGCCCGATGTACGTGACGGGTTCAAGCCTGTACACCGTCGCGTTCTGTATGCCATGAATGAATTAGGCAATGGTAGCAATAAAGCCTATAAAAAATCTGCCCGTATTGTGGGTGAGGTAATGGGTAAATATCACCCACATGGTGATGCCTCCATTTATGACACTTTGGTACGTATGGCTCAGGAATGGACCATGCGCAATCGTTTAGTGGATGGTCAGGGTAACTTCGGTAACCAAGATGGAGATCCACCCGCTGCGATGCGTTATACAGAGGTTAGACTTCAGCGTTTTGCAGAGGCCATGCTTGAAGATATTGAGAAAGATACGGTTGATTTTCAATACAATTTCGATGATTCATTACAGGAACCAACGGTTTTGCCTACACGTATCCCACAATTATTAGTGAATGGATCGTCTGGTATCGCGGTGGGTATGGCCACTAATATGTTGCCTCATAACCTGGGCGAAGTAATTGATGGTTGTATTGCTTATATAGATAATCACGACATTACCGTTGAAGAGCTTATCAAGTATGTAAAAGCCCCTGATTTTCCAACCGGTGGTATCATCTTTGGCATGGAAGGAGTTCGTCAGGGCTTGCTTACGGGTAGAGGTAGATTAGTATTGCGTGGTAAATGTCATATCGATACAAAGCCTAGCGGAAGAGAACAAATTGTTATTACAGAAGTGCCTTATCAGGTAAATAGAGATATGCTGACCGACAAAATTGGTCAGTTGGTAAATGATAAAACGATCGAAGGAATTGCCCATGTTAACAATGAAAGCAATAATCGCGAAGGCACTAGAATTGTTATAGATCTAAAGAGAGATGTTGTAGCCCAAGTTATTGTTAATCAGATTTATAAATATACTGAGCTTCAAACAAGCTATGGTATTAATAATGTTGCCTTATCTAAAGGACGTCCTAAAATACTTAATCTAAAAGACCTCATTAGCGAATTTGTTGAATTTAGGATGGAGGTTGTGATACGTAGAGCTAAGTTCGAACTAAAAAAAGCACAAGAAAAAGCACATATTTTAGAAGGCTATCTGAAAGCTTTGGATCATTTAGATGAAGTGATTAAGCTAATACGTGCTAGTAGAACCCCCGATGAGGCAAAAGAAGCTTTACAAAAAGCTAGTAGGGAAAGTAAATGGTACCTACGGGAGGACTTATTTGCAGAGGTAGATGCACATATTTATAACCAAGAAGAAGGTTTATCAGATGCTCAAACAAAAGCAATCCTAGAATTACGCTTACAGCGCTTAACTGGAATGGAGCGTGATAAGATTGTGGATGAGTTCAAAGAAATTGTACTTACTATCGCTCACTTACTAGAATTATTGGGTAGCGAATTCTTGCGTTTTGAATTGATTAAGAAAGAATTACTTGAAGTTAAAGAGAAGTTTGGCGACGAAAGAAAGACCGAAATTCAATACCTAGCCGACGAAATGAGAATTGAAGATCTCATTGAAGATGAGGATGTTGTGATAACTATCTCACATTTAGGATATATCAAAAGAACCTCTGCTTCGGAATATCGTCAGCAACGTAGAGGAGGGAGAGGAGCTATTGGAAGTAAAACTCGAGAAGAAGATTATGTGGAGCATTTGTTTGTAGCTTCTACTCACCATACCATGATGTTCTTTACCGAAAAAGGAAGATGTTTCTGGTTAAAAGTATATGAAATACCTGAAGGCGAAAAGCAAGGAAAGGGTAGAGCTATACAAAATTTAATACAGATTCCTCCAGACGATAAAGTGCGTGCCATCATTGACGTTAAGAATTTAGAAGATAAAGAATTCGCTAAATCTCACTTCATTGTATTGTGTACCAAGCAAGGAACCATTAAAAAGACCTCTTTAGAAGATTTTAGCCGACCAAGGGCCAATGGTGTAAATGCCATTACTATTGTAGATGGAGATGAGTTACTCGCCGCTAGAATGACAGATGGCAATAATGAAATCATGTTAGCTATTAAAAGCGGACGTGCCATTCGTTTCCCTGAAGAAAAAGTACGTGCTACTGGACGTGGAGCAATTGGTGTTACGGGAATTGAAGTAGATGATAAAACAGACGAAGTAATTGGGATGATCTGTATTAACAGAGAAGATAAAACTAAAACTGTATTAGTCATTAGTGAAAATGGTATTGGAAAACGTACGCCGCTCGTAGATGCCGATGGTGAGGATGTATATAGAATTACCAATCGTGGAGGTAAGGGTGTAAAAACCATTAATGTTACCGAAAAAACGGGTAAACTAATTGGTATCCTAGATGTAAGCGAAAAAGAAGATTTGATCATCACCTGTCAGTCTGGTATCACACTTCGTACGCCTATCGCTACCATTAAAGAAGCGGGTAGAGCCACTCAAGGCGTTATCTTAATTCGTTTAGATGAAGATGATCGTATTGCAGCCATTTCTAAAATTGAAGAACAAGATATAGAGGAAGCTATTATCGATGAAACAGCTGCAGAATTAGCTAATGAAGCAACTCCTGAGAATCCTATCGAAAATACGGATTCAAAAACCGATGATTCAACACTCGATTCACCATTTACAACTGATAATAATTAAATTCGAATTTATGAAAAAGCTTTTATTGCTTGCAACCTTTGGAGTTTTAGTACTTTTTTCAAACGCGCAAGACTTTAAAAAGGTATTAACTCCGTTTGTAATGAAACAATTGGAGGTTGCCAAAGTAGAAATAGACAAAATTGTAGCGGATCCGAAAGCAGCCAATAATCCATTAACTTGGATCTGGAAATCAAAAGTTTATGCTGCTTTGTATAAAGATGATGCTACAAGGTTAAAATATCCTGGGTCTGAAATAGTTGCTGATGAAGCTTTTAAAAAATATATCAGTATCGATCCTACCTACAAATCACTAAAAGAAATAGGCGCCCAAGATGCACCTTTTGATATCTATTCTGCATCTTTTAATCTAGGTATTAAAGCTTTTAATGCAAAGAATTGGGATTCATCATTCTATTATTTTAATTACGCTGTCTATTATAGCGATATCATTTTCCAGAATAAATTTACACCAACAAATGGATTTGATACCACAGCCGTATTATATAAAGGCTTCTCTGCCCAGAATGGTAAAAAATATGATGAAGCTGTAAAATGTTATGAAAGGATTGCAGATAGCTCTGTTTTTGGAGATTCTTATGCTGATATTTATAAATTTATATTAGTAAACTGTAGCGATCACAAAGATTCTGCTACTTTTTATAAGTATTATACCATCGCTAAAAAAGGTTACCCTAAAACAGATTGGGAAGAATATGAGCTTGATTTTATAGGTAAAAGCTACGATTTAGCCCAAAAAACGCGCTTATTCGAAAAAGAAGATGCAGCAGGAACTTTAAGTGAACTTCGTTATTTACACTATGCCGATATGTTTGCGAATCCTACAAAGGCAGAAAAAGCCAATATGGATAGTCTTACTTTGGCTGCTTATCAAATAAAAGCCTCTGATGCATTTAAAAAAGCATTTGCTAAAAATTCTGAGAATTCAATTGCAGCTTTTAATGCTGGCGTGATTTACTATAATAATTTTAATATCTACGACGATAGACAACGTGTTAATATTAAAACTTTACAAGAATTAAACGCCAATAAACCCGTAGAGAAAGATCCTAAGAAGAAAGTAGTGGCAGATGCTAAATTTAAGGAACAAATTGAAACGCTTAAAAAAGCCAATGCAGAGATAGATAAGCCAATGACAGAGGCTGCTGATATTTCTATCGAGTGGTTAGAGAAAGCTTTCAATATTTTGAAAGACAAAACCCAAAAGGCACAGACAGAAAAGAATTGTTACAATAAATCGGTTGATTTCTTAGCCAATTTATACGCATACAAACGCGATAAAGCTCGTGGCAAAGATCCTAAAAATTACGATGCTTTTGATGCAAAGTATAAATACTACGATGGATTACACAGTAATTAATTTCATAAAAATGTATAAAAAAAGCTACCAATTTTGGTGGCTTTTTTTATGTATTCTAATCTAAAATAAAAATAGGTGGGTATAGTGTTGGAGATTGGTCAAGCCGCTAAACATGCTATAGAATAATCTTAATATAGGAATAGATGGATAAAAGATTGGTTTAAATATACATTACTTAACATAATATTAATTATAGGTTATAATATAGCGCTTTTTCAATACAAAATCTTTGAAGCTAACGCTAGAATGATTCGTGGCTAATTGTATCTCATGGATTGCCGATTGCTGTATTACAGATTGATTGGTGCGTAAATTGCATGCACGAGAAATAGTCAGTCCTGCGTTTTTCGTTGATTCAAAATTTGTTTTTTATAGCTAGCGCAAGGGTTTCATTTGTAAATGCTTCGTTCATCTTTACCCGATCAAATTGATTTTCGTGATTGGCTATAAAAATCGTTGCAACACTATTTCCTATGAAATTAGTGATGGATCTTGCCTCACTCATAAATCTATCTATCCCTAATAATAAGGCTAAACCTTCTATTGGAATCACTTTAACTACCGCTAGCGTTGATGCTAATACAATAAATCCACTGCCAGTAACGCCAGCGGCACCTTTGGATGTAATCAATAAAATGCCAATTATCGTCCATATCTGATTGATATTTAATTGTATACTATAAACCTGTGCTAAAAAAATGATGCTCATGGAAAGGTAAATGGTTGTTCCATCTAAGTTAAAAGAATAACCTGCTGGAACCACAAGGCCAACGACCGACTTATGGCAGCCCATTTTTTCTAGTTTCTCAATTAATGATGGTAAGGCTGCTTCGGACGATGAAGTGCCAAAAACAATCAACAACTCCGCCTTAATATACTTTAGAAACTGCCATAGACTTATTTGATAGTACCTAAGAATGAGTCCAAGGGCTATAAAAATAAACAGTGCCATGGTAGTATAAACGGTTAGCATTAATTTACCCAAGGGTAATAGCGCAGCAATGCCATATTTGCCAATAGTGAATGCCATTCCCCCAAAAGCACCAACTGGCGCTAAATACATGACTTTATGCAGCGCTTTGAAAACATAGTTTGAGGCCACCGAAAGCCTGGTTACGATTCTAGCACTGTCTTTATATAAGCTTAAAAAAATGCCAAAAACAATCGATAAAAGTACTACTTGAATAATCAGATTGGATTTAAAGAAGTTCATCCAAGAAAAATGCATGGCATTGTTGGTATATTTTGCAATTTCAGCATTACGAACTGCTATAATGTGCACACCCTTGCCTGGTTTAATGATCCAAGCAACTAAAATGCCAATGAGCAATGCAAAACTGGTAACAATCTCGAAATATAGTAACGCTTTACCGCCAACCCTCCCAACTTTTTGTAAATTACCCATACCACTTATTCCTAAAGAGATGGTTAAAAATATAATGGGACCTATAAATACTTTGATAAGCTGAATGAAATAATCGCCTAAGGGTTGCATCTGTACAGCGCTTAGTGGTGCTATATAGCCCAATAGTGCACCCATACTGATAGCCAACAAAACCCAAAATGTAAGATTTGAAAATAATTTATTCATCGAATAACCTTCGTTAGCGCTATTAAATAATTCAAAATGGACCTGTTATTATTCGCTTTCTGTTATTAGTTAACCAATTCGAAGCTGTCTTTAAGTCTAATATCTGCCGATGAAGCTCCAATCATCAAATCAAACTCACCGGGTTCTGCTACCCATTCTAGATTTTTATTATAAAAAGATAATTTTTCTTTGTTAATCACAAACCTAACTTGCCTAGATTCGTTAGGATTAAGCTTGATTTTTATAAAGTCTTTTAACTCCTCAACCGGTCTTACGATCGATCCTACCCTATCTCGTAAATACAATTGTACCACCTCCTCGCCTGTATATTTGCCTGTATTTGTGATGGTTACAGAAAGCTCAATTTGTTCGCTCGCCTTCATTTTATGGGTACTTAATTGCAAATGACTGTAATTGAATTTTGTATAGCTCAACCCATAGCCAAACTCGTATTTAGGAAGAATGGATAAATCGTTATAGGCAGATTTATACAAATGGTTAGAATCGTTGATTACGGGTCTTCCTGTATTAAAATGACTATAATAAATAGGTATCTGTCCCACAGTTCTAGGAAAAGTTACGGGCAGTTTAGCAGAAGGATTATAATCGCCAAAAATTACGTCTGCAATTGCATTTCCTGCTTCGCTACCTAGCCACCAAGTATATAAGATGGCAGGCGCATTATCGGCGGTATAGTTAAATACCAGTGGACGTCCAGCGTTGATTAAAACTACGACAGGCTTACCGGTTGCTAATAATGCTTTCAATAGCTCTTCTTGTACACCGGGAATATTAATATTGCTGCGGCTTTTGGCTTCGCCACTCATGTCTCTTCTTTCCCCAATACTTAGAATCACAACGTCGGCTTCTGTTGCAATTTTTATTGCTTCGGGAAAACCTGTTTTATCATCACCTTCAATATCACATCCTTTGGCATATAATAAGGTTGAGGTAGCATTGAGTTTATGCTTAATGCCTTCCCACTGCGAAACAATAAAGTTAGAATCCACCCCTGGTACTTCAACATCCCAAAAGCCTTTATTTTGTTTAAGCGACTTAACCAATGGACCAATAAAAGCAATTGTTTTTGTATTTTTCGATAGCGGCAATAGTTGGTTTTCGTTCTTTAATAGCACAATGCTTTTTGCGGCCATTTGCCGAGCGGCATTCGCATGATTTGGATTATTTAAAGCCTTTTGCTCTCTAATAGGATTGCAAAATTTATAGGGATCTTCGAACAATCCTAGCTCAAATTTTTTCCTTAAAATTCGACTAACCGATTCATCAACTAAACGAATATCCACTTTATGATCTTTAACCAATTGTGCTAGGTTATTCTTATAACTACGACTTTCCATGTCCATATCGTTTCCAGCCGTTATTGCCGATAAAGCTGCTTCATAACCGTTTTTAACTGTGCCATGGTCGATCATTTCGCCAATAGAACCCCAATCGCTCACAATAAAGCCTTTAAAGCCCCATTTACCCTTTAAAATGGTTCTTTGTAAATAGGCATTTCCTGTTGCCGGTATGCCATTTAAATCGTTAAAAGCATTCATAAAAGTTGCTGCTCCTGCTTCTGCAGCAGCTTTAAAGGGCGGCAGGTACACTTCCCATAATTGTCTATCGCTCATGTCGACAGAGTTATAGTCACGACCACCAATGGCAGCCCCATAAGCCGCAAAATGTTTTACACAGGCCATTACTGCATCGGTATCGCCTAATTCTTTGCCTTGAAAACCATTTACCCTAGCTTTTGCAATGAGTGATCCTAGGTAAGGATCTTCACCCGCTCCTTCCATAATACGACCCCAACGTGGGTCACGAGCTATATCAACCATGGGCGCAAAAGTCCAATGAATGCCACTGGCCGCCGCCTCGGTTGCAGCAATATGTGCAGAAAGTTTTATAGCCTCTAAATCCCAACTGGCAGCCTCGGCCAATGGAATTGGGAATGTGGTTTTAAATCCATGAATTACATCCTGGCCAAACAATAGCGGTATTTTTAAGCGCGATTGCATCGCGATTGCTTGCCATTTTTTTGTTCTTGCCGTTCCAATACAATTGAGTAAAGAACCAACTTGTCCTTGCCGAATTTGGGTTGCTTTATCCTTGTCAATGGTAACTGGTCCGGTAACCAAATGATCGTCGTTATATTGATTTAACTGACCAATTTTTTCATCCAAAGTCATTAATCTGAGTACAGAATCTACTTTATAATCAATCATACTTTGTTGCGCATTTAGCACAGATAAGCAATTAAGAAAGAAAAGTAAAAAAATACAAATAGCCCATTTTTTTTCGATTATCATAATTTTATATTATTAATGTAATGACCATTTTATAGTTCTCACTCGGCGCTATAAATTAAATTTTATGGCTACCTGAAATAGCAGTAATCTGCTAGTCCTTTGTAATTCAACAAGCAACGTTTAAAATAGGGCTCAATTTATTTAAAAATGTTTAAATACAAAGAGATCATTTTAACATAAAAGTCTAAACTCTTGATTCTTCCATCATTGTTCATTTTTTCTAGTAGAAACTAGTTTCATTCGAGACTTGTTCGAGACTGATTCGAGATTTGTTCGGCTCAAGTGCAAGAATTCATGCACTTGAGCCGAACAAATCTCGAATCAGTCTCGAATCAGCACAAAATATGGTGTGCGCGAAGAGCTATAAAATTAGAGGTTCAACATTGGGTTATTCGGGGATGGTAGCTTCGCTAATGAGTTGAGCAATTAAGCTTGTCCAACCACTTTGGTGACTTGCCCCTAATCCACTTCCATTGTCGCCATGAAAGTATTCGTAAAATAGCAATAGGTGTTTATTTTCGGGTAAGCTATAAAACCAGTTTTGGTTACCATGTAATTTTCTATGATTATTGGTATCTAATTCGAATAAACTGGTAACACGTTTTGACAATTCAACTGCCACTTCGCTCAACTCCATATAATTCCCAGAATTTGTAGGATATTCGATAGACAATGAGCCATCGTAAAATTCACCAAATTTTTTAATGCTTTGTATGATGAGGTAATTTATGGGCATCCATACGGGGCCGCGCCAATTGCTATTTCCCCCAAAAAAGTCCGAAGTAGAGTCTCCTGGATCGTATTGAATGGAATAATCGTTTCCTTCGATATGGATGGTATAAGGATGTTCTTCGTGGTATTTTGATAGCGCTCTAATTCCTCCTCCCGACAGGAATTCTGTTTCGTTTAATAATCTTTTTAATATAATGATAAGCCTGTCTTTAGGGATCAACGAAATCAATGTTTTTTCTTCAAAGGCTTTGTCTTCATTTGGCCAAAACTTATTGTTCTTTAGTCTATATTGTTCAAACCAGGTTATTCTTTTTGTAAAATCGGTTAATTTCAATAAGGCTTTTTTATCAATGACAGAAACAGCAAATAGGGAGGTTAGTCCTACTATCGATTGAATCCGAAGTTGAAGGGTACTTCGATCAGCGGTACCTAGCTTGTCGTAAAAGAAGCCATCTTCTTCATTCCACATGCCCAACTGATTTAATGCTTCGGCAATTAAAACAAAGTGTTCGAAAAATTTGGTAGCACTATCTTCGAAAGAATCGTCTTGCATAGCAATCTCAATTGCAATATCCATTAAGTTTAAAGCATACATTCCCATCCAGCTAGTGCCGTCGGCCTGTTCAAGTTTGGTATCACTATTAAACTGAATGCTGCGATTAAATATGCCAATATTATCAAGTCCTAGAAAGCCACCTTCAAATATATTGTTACCATTAGGATCTTTTCTATTGATCCACCAAGTAAAGTTGATAATGAGTTTATGAAATACTTTTTTAAGGAATTTTATATCGCCTTTGCCGGTATTATTTTTTTCAATATGATACACTTGCAAGGCAGCCCAAGCCTGTACTGGAGGGTTTACATCGTTAAAATTCCATTCATAAGCCGGCAATTGTCCATCGGGCTTCATATACCATTCGCGCATGATGAGTGTAACCTGATGTTTGGCAAAATCTGGATCAATCATTGCTAAAGGAATGCAGTGAAAGGCCAAGTCCCAAGCTGCATACCAAGGATATTCCCATTTGTCGGGCATTAAAATAATATCCTGGTTTTTTAGGTGCGGCCAGTTATGATTACGGCCATAAGTTCTTTCGAGGCTTTGATGTGCGATACCATCCGATTCACTAATCCAGCGCTCTATATCGTAATAATAATATTGTTTACTCCACAATAATCCAGCAAAAGCTTGGCGTTGAATATTGCGAAGATCATCTGATAAGCTTTTGGGTAAAGCTTTGTCATAAAACTCGTCGGCTTCTTCTTTTCTTTTAGTAAAAATGTTTGAAAAACCTTGCGAGAAAGGAGCATCAATTAATAAGTCGCTTAATCTTAAATAGATGATTTGTGAAGCACCGCCCTCAATAGTATATTCGTAAACTGGGGCAAATTTGGTTCCTTTTTTCTTGGAACGAAGGGCCTCTTTATTTACGTTACTAATGATCGCATCATTAAATGCATCTTTTACAAAAGGGGTTTTATTGGGTTTGCCGAAAAGTTTTTCTGTATTTGTTTCGTTTTCTGTGAAGAAATGGTCTTTCGGCTTTTGATAATATAAATAATAGGATCCTAGGCGTTCGTGTGTGGCTTTAACTACCCCTTCTTTGTGTATATCAGTGATGGAAGGTTTTTTATCCTGGCCTTTTGATTGCCAACGATTAAAAAACCATAAAGTAGGTAATACCGTAATCGGGGCCGCTACTTTAGCTCGATTAATGATTTCTATTTTAATCCCTATGTCTTTTTTATTAAATTTTGCATAGGTAATTATAACATCAAAGTATTTATTTTCATTAAAGATACCCGTATCTAATATTTCGTATTCGGGTTCTGTTTTGCTTCTATTTTTATTAACATCAATCAGTTGTTGATAAGGAAATTCTTGTTGCGGATATTTATACAACATTTGCATGTAATAATGTGTGGGTACATTATCTAAGTAGTAGTATAATTCTTTAACATCTTCGCCATGGTTGCCTTCTTTATTGCCCAATCCAAATAAGCGTTCTTTTAGAATTTTGTCTTTCCCATTCCATAAGGAAACAGAAAAGCAAAGATTGCCAAAGAAATCAGAGATCCCTCCTATTCCATCTTCTCCCCAGCGATATGCACGCGCATGGGAATGACTAAAAGGTAGGTAATGCCAGGCATCGCCATTGCCACTATAATCTTCGCGTACAGTACCCCATTGGCGTTCGGACAGATAAGGTCCCCATTGTTCCAAAGGAATTTTATTGGTTGAGTTTACTTTAAGTCGTTGATACTCTGCATTCATATTCATTAATCATTCATTCACTCCACACAAAATCTGATTAAATATTGTATTTTGTAAAAATTACATATTTCATTTTATTTGTTGAAATTAGTAATTCGTGAGGATTTTTATTAAAAATTAATACATATAATATATTGCAATGTATTAATAGTGTGCCCATGTTTTTAAATAATGGGTAGGAAAGTTGAAATAAATACAGGATTGTAATAGCAACAGTGAATAAGAAACACCTAGTTTTAAGAATGTCCTATTTGCCTTCCTTCAAGGATATTTAGGTACTTATTTTCTGCTTGTTTCTATGATAGGTATTTTTTCTACAGCAATTAGGTCTACGATTTCTACATTAATAGGCAATAAGCCTATTTGTACAATTGCGCGTTTGCCTCTTATTTCTTTCACCTCACCTACCTGATAATTTTTTTTCATTTTCACCAAGCTCCCAATGGAAATTTGACTATTTAGTTCTTTATATTTTGAGTTAATTTTTTTTGCCAATTTATTAACCACTACCTCTTCTTTTTTATTAAATAAAAGATGGTGGAGTTGTTGAATGACTTCGTTTTTATTTTCGTTTTTTCGCCAGTCTAGTACCGTTTGTTTAAGCTTACGCTCCATGTCTTTTAAGTAAACTATTCGTTCTTCGGAGAGCCTGTTTTGTTGTTTTAATAACTCTACCTGTTGTCGGTGACGTTCTTTATTTATAACCACCTCCATTTCCTTCTTTAACTGGGCATTTTCTTTTAATAATGCTTGCAGCTCTTTTTGTTCAACAGCTATTTTTTGTAAGTTTTGTTCTGTATTGTTGAGTAGTTTATCTAGTTTAAAATGTTCCTGATCTACTAATTTTCTGGCCCTATTTATAAGAGGCTGGGGCAGTCCAATGCGTTCGGCAATCGAAAAAGTATAAGAACTACCGGGTTTTCCTATCATTAATTTGTACATGGGTTGTAAATTAACCTCATCGAAAGCCATCGCACCATTAATGATACCTTGGGTATGATTGGCCATTACTTTTAGGTTCAAGTAGTGTGTTGTTACAATGCCTATTGAATGGCGCCTACACAACTCTTCAAGGATTACTTCGGCAAAAGCACCCCCTAAATTAGGATCACTACCACTACCTAATTCATCGATAAAGAAAAGCGTTTTTCCATTCGCTATTTCTATAAAATATTTCATATGTAGTAAATGAGAGGAGTAGGTACTCAATTCAAATTCTAGGCTTTGTGTATCGCCAATATGAATAAATAATTGTTTAAAAATACCCATCTCAGAATCGGGATGCACAGGTACCAATAAGCCACTCTGCAGCATAATTTGGTTAAGTCCGATGGTCTTCATGGTTACTGTTTTACCCCCAGCATTGGGCCCACTAATAATGAGTATTCTTTTTTGTTCGTCTAATGTTATGGTAACGGGAATTGTTTTCTTGCCATTTAATTTGTTGTATAGAAACAAAAGTGGATGATAGGCATCTATTAACTTTATATGCGCTTTATCTAACACATTCGGCAATTGTCCGTTAATATCTACGGCTAATTTCGCTTTAGCTTTAATAAAGTCGAACTCTCCAATGATTTGTAAATAGCCTTTTAGTAAACTGGCATAGACGCTTAGTTTATTGGTGAGCTCTTTTAAGATGCGTTGAACTTCTCTGCGTTCATCATTTTCCAAAGAATAGATATCGTTGTTTAATTCAATCGTTTCTTCAGGTTCAATGAAAGCTGTTTTTCTAGTATCACTCTCACCATGCAAAATACCTTTTACTTGTCGCTTATATTCGGCAAATACGGCCACTACCCTTCTTCCACTACTAAAACTTTCGTCTATATCGGCCGAATATCCCGCTTTGGCTAATTTGCCTAATACCTTTTCAAAAACTTTTCGCAACTCGTTTCTTTTGCGATATAAGCTCATTCTAATTTTCTGTAAGGCTTCACTAGCGGTGTCTTTTACGATGCCTTGTTCGTCGAGTATTTCATCAATCAGTACGATAATCGTTTTTTCGTAATAGGTATGCTCTATTACTTTTGCCAATGCAGGATAGGCTAATTTTCTTTCCGAATCGAACCATCTAAAAAGATTACTTATGTTTTCAGAAAGTTTTCTAATCTGTATAAACTCTTCTCCACTTAAGGTGGCACCTGGAATACCAATTAACTTAATTTCTTTAGAAATATTAGTATTAAAATCGTTTGGGAAATATTGTGCTTGTTGAAGCAATAATTTGAATTGGTAGGTTTGCTGAAGTTCTAAATCTATATAATCTTTACGTGTATGTATACGTAGATTCTCTGTTTTTTCTTTGGCGTACTCTGTTTTGCAATGTTCTTTCAACAAAGTTTTTACCTTATTAAATTCTAATTGAGAAGCTGCCGATTCGGGATACAAGCGCATAAACTGAATTGCTATGATTATTGAACTAGGTGCAAAGGTAATCTTACTCCGTTTAGGTTGTATTCAATTCTTTTGTTGTTGAACATCTGCTTTAAAGACTGTAAATGATTAGCCACATTCTCTTATTAAACCCATTCTAAACTAAATAGAGATAAAATTGTTAAACTAAATGAATTTTTGAATATAAAGAGCAATTTTACATAGATTGAATTTTAAAACAAATTATCATGAAATTTTTTTTATGCAGCAGTATATTCGTTTTTTTTACGATCATCAACTATGCTCAACCCTTAAAAACTGTACAAATGAACAATAATAATCATCCAATGGAAGCATCAGAAACAGCATATTTTGGAGAAGGCTGTTTTTGGTGTACAGAAGCTTTTTTTCAAAGAATTGAAGGTGTTTTAAGTGTTCAAAGTGGTTATGGCGGTGGCCATGTGGAGAATCCTACCTATGAGCAGGTTTGTGATAAAAAAACTGGACATGTTGAGATTACAAAGATTGTGTACAATCCCAAAATAGTTTCTTTTGACGATTTGTTAGCCGTTTTTTGGAAAACGCATGACCCAACTACCCTTGATCGTCAGGGTAATGATGCGGGCCCTCAATATCGAAGTGTTATATTTTACGTTAACCCACAACAAAAAGAAAAGGCGGAAAATTATAAGCGTGAATTAGACAAGATCCATGCTTTTGAAAGACCGATAGTAACCGCCATTGAGCCATTTAAAAATTATTATCCTGCCGAAGCATACCACCAAAATTATTATAATGACAATGCTAGTCAGGGTTATTGTAAATACGTGATTCAACCTAAACTAGAAAAATTTGAACAGGTGTTTAAAAATAAGCTTAAGAAAGCGGTTCCTAAACAATAAAAATGGAGCATTTAGCTTCTTCTTTAACTTTTTGATGCATTAGGAAGGACCATTTATCATTTATTTCAATAATTATTTATTTAAATCTCTTATTTTTAAATATATGACTTATAAAGCTAGTATACTTACCCTATTTTTTGCACTATTCATTTCCTGCTCTTTTGCACAGTTAATGGTAAAAAAAACAGAATTTACCCATGCGGATACCCTACGTGGAACGCTAAACTCAAATAGAACTTGGTGGGATGTATTACGCTATGACTTAACAGTTCAGCCTAATTATGAAAATAAGAGTATTCAAGGAAAGGCTATTATTGAGTTTAAAACGGTGTATGATGCTATATCCCTACCTCATGAAAAATATAGTGATTATTTCACCATGCAATTAGATTTGCAGCAACCCATGGTGATTGATAGTATCAAGAAAGATGTTGAAATTCTGAAGTATAATAAAAGCACAAAATCCTATATTCACGATCGATATGAGTCTAGAAATTTAAAATTCGAGAGGGCCAACAATATAGCCTTAGTACATTTCGATTTTGAATATAAACTAAAAGAAAAAGATACAAAAGATGCGATCACGGTATATTATCATGGAACACCCAAAGAAGCTATTAATCCGCCTTGGGATGGAGGTTGGATTTGGAAAAAAGATGCACAAGGCAGGCCGTGGATGAGCGTTGCTTGTCAAGGCTTGGGTGCAAGCGTTTGGTATCCTTGTAAAGATCATCAGAGCGATGAACCTAATGATGGTGCTACCCTTTCTATCATCGTTCCCGATACATTAGTAGCTGTGGGTAATGGGAGACTCATTAACACCGCAAAAGTAGCTGGGTTAGCTACTTATACTTGGGAAGTGAAGAATCCAATTAATAACTATTTAATCATTCCCTCTATTGGCAAATATGTAAACTTTACCGATACCATCATGGGAGAAAAAGGTAAACTAGACTTGAGTTTTTGGGTTTTAGATTATGACCTGCCAAAAGCAAAAGAACATTTTAAACAAGCCAAATTAATGTTGCATGCTTTTGAATATTGGTTTGGACCTTATCCGTTTTATGAAGATAGCTATAAGCTAGTAGAATCGCCACATCTAGGTATGGAACATCAAAGTGCAACAGCTTATGGTAATAAATTTATGAATGGCTATTTGGGTAGAGATCTTAGTGGTACCGGTTGGGGCTTAAAATGGGATTATATCATTGTACATGAAAGTGGTCATGAGTGGTTTGCTAATAATATAACTACCAAAGATATTGCAGACATGTGGGTGCATGAAGGGATTACCGATTATAGCGAAACATTATTTACCGAATACTATTATGGCAAAGAGGCTGGAAATGATTATAACTATGGGCAACGTAATGGTATTAGAAATAGAGAACCTATTATTGGACAATATGGAGTGAATAAGGAAGGCAGTGGTGATATGTATCCGAAAGGTGCCAATATGATGCATACCATTCGTCATTCCATGAACGATGATACTAAGTTTAGACAAATTTTACGTGGATTAGGTAAAACTTTTTATCATGAAACCGTTACAACCCAGCAAATTGAACAATATATTAGTACTCAATCGGGATTTGACTATAGTAAAGTTTTTGATCAATACCTTCGCGACATTCGAATTCCTGTGTTAGAATATGTGATTGATTCTGCGGCTGCCAGCCTCAACTATCGTTGGACCAATTGTAATGAAAGTTTTAATCTTCCATTGGCAATCCCAGTGTCATCTATAAAGATATATCCAACAACAAAATGGCAAAGCATCAACTTAGATAAAGCTGAATTCAGTTGGTGGGATAGTAAAAATATTGAACGTCTATATTACATTAAAGCAAAATCATTAACTTCCAAACCTTAATTTCTCGCAAATAAGGACCCATGGGAAGTATCCGCAAACAAACCATTATATCCAGTCTACTAATGTATGCTGGCTTCTTAGTAGGCGCCTTGAATACTTATTTTTATGTAAAGAATGGGTCATTCACACCGGAACAGTTTGGCTTGACGAGAGTGTTTTTCGACTTTGGTCAAAATATTTATATGTTCGCTAGTCTTGGCGTAATACCTATCGTTTATAAATTTTATCCGTATTATAAAGATAATTTAGAAGAGCAAAAAATAGACCTGATTACTTGGGCCATGGTTACTGCTCTTATTGGTTTTTTGTTGGTAGCATTGTCTGGATGGTACTTTGAGCCATTGATGGTAAGAAAGTACACCAGAACCTCGAAGCTGATTATTGATTTCTACTTTTGGATATACCCTTTCGCATTGGGTATGCTGCTCTTCTCAGTGATGGAAGGTTTTTGTTGGGCCTTGCAAAAAACGATTGTTACGAATTTTCTCAAAGAAACAGTCATGCGATCCATTACTACTATATTTATTTTATTGTACTATTTTAAAATTATCTCATTCATCACTTTTATTCACCTTTTTTCTTTTTTATATCTTTTTATTTTCTTGTTTTTAGTCATTTACCTGAGATATATACATCAACTACATTTCGTTTTTATTGTTAGTAGGGTAACTCAGAAGTTTAGAAAAAAAATATTTGCGATGCAATGGCTCGTGTTTGCGGGAAGTATCATTGCAACACTTGCTGCTACCCTTGACAGCTTTATTATTGCAGGCTTTCAGAATCTAGCAGCTGTTGGTGTTTTTGGATTGGCACTATATGCCGCCAACCTAATACAAGTGCCACAACGAAGTATTCAATCAATTGCTGCTGGTGTAATATCTAGGGCCTGGAAAGATAAAAAACTAGACGAAATTCAACGTATTTATCAACGCTCAAGTATTAATTTGTTATTAGTAGGTTTATTTATTTTGGGTAATATTTGGCTCAATGCCAAACAAGGCATGGAGGTGATTCATATTCAGAAAGCTTATGCAGCAGGCCTTTCTGTAATAGTAGTGCTGGGCCTTTCAAGAATTATTGATGCTGGAACAGGCATCAATGGTGTGATCATTGCTACTTCTAATTTTTGGCGTTTTGATTTTTTATGCGGTGTAATATTATTAGCCTGTCGTTTGCCACTTGCTTGGATACTCATTAAAAACTATGGTATTATTGGTTCGGCTTTCTCCGATCTTGCCGCAATGGTTCTTTACAATCTCATTAGATATTGGTTCTTGAAAAAAAGGTTTAATATGCAACCCTTTAGTGTTAAAACCATCTACGCAATTTTACTTGCCACTTTAGCTTACACCTTATGTTATATCGCATTAAATGATTTGCCAGGTTGGTTAGGTATTACTATTCGAACTAGTTTGTTCTCGGCATTAATGTTATTAGGTAGTTTATATTTAAAATTAACGCCCGATGCAGCGCAATTATATCACCATTGGTTAAAAAGAGCCTCTTAGGGCTTATTTAATGACCCTGCCGGCACCTTTGTATCGAATTCTCCAATAGGGGTCGTTAAGGTCGCTAATGGTTACTCCGCCACTAGTAGAAGCATTTACAAATTTGTTGTTGGTTATGTAAATACCCACATGCGAAATTTCTCTACTATGCCTTCCGCCGGTATGAAAAAATACTAAATCGCCTTCTTTTATATCTTCTGGTTCAACTTTTTCGCTTAGATTATATTGTTCTTGTGCGGTTCTGGGTAGTTTGGTATTATAAACGTCGGAAAGTATTGCTTGCGTAAAGGCCGAACAATCAATACAATCTTTGGTATTTCCGCCCATACAATATTTAGTTCCCCACCATTCTTCCATCTTCTTCAGTAAGGCGATATTGGTAAGTTTCTCAACAGTGGCATCCATCATCACGGCATATTTTAGTTGCAGCCAATCTGATTTTTCAATGTTGGTATTTACCTCTGTCTCAGGTTCAACCTGTTTAGAAGTTGTTGTATTGGTTTTATGACTACTAGTAGCTGTTTTATGCTTAGAAGTAACCACAGCCCCAGGTGTAACCTCAATGCCATCAATAAACTTAATATCTTTGCGATGAACCTTTTTAGTATCTACTTTTGAAGTGGAATTATCAGTGGCAGCAATCTTATGTAGCGACTTACAGCTTACCATAATGGTAACAAACAATAAACTCAATATTTTTAGGCTAAATCTCATTATTTATGTTTGCAAAATAACTCGCTAATATCATTTTAACAAGCGCTATGTATAACTTTTTAACAATCCTAGCAGATTCATTTTCAGTGTGGATAAGTGATAACTTCTTTAAGTACAACCTATTTAGATAATTGAATCCTGAAATTAAACTATTATTTAGCTAAATTTGTTAATTACTCAATTGGGATATTTGATAAGTTTAGCATCAAATTACTTTAGCAGGATTAAATAACTGTAAATAGGAGATTTGACATCGTTTGACAGCAGTAGACCATTCACCATTTTTGAATGCATAAAATTTTTTAGAGAATAGATTAATATGACCCAATTTTCTCATTTACATGTTCATACACAATATTCCCTCCTAGATGGAGCCGCTGCCGTAGAAGGTCTTTTTAAGAAAGCAGCTAAAGATAATATGCCCGCTATTGCTATCACGGACCATGGTAATATGTTTGGCGCCTTTGAATTTGTAGCACAAGCTTGGAAAAATACCAAAGTAATTGGTAAAGATCAAAACGGAAAAGATATTCTAGCCCCTGTGATTAAACCAATTGTTGGATGCGAATTTTATGTAGTGGCCGATCGGCATGCTAAGGTCTTTACGAAGGAAAATAAAGATCAACGTTTTCATCAGGTACTTTTGGCAAAAAATAAGGTAGGCTACCAGAATCTAATTAAACTTACCTCCCTAGGATATATCGAGGGTATGTATAGCAAATATCCACGTATCGATAAAGCGCTTATTGAAAAGTATCATGAAGGCTTAATTGCAACTACTTGTTGTATTGGTGCCCATGTTCCGCAAGCCATATTAAAGGACGGGGAAGAGAAGGCTGAAATAGAATTTAAATGGTGGTTAGATTTGTTTGGAGAGGATTATTATATCGAGATACAAAGGCATCAGATAAAGGAACAGGAGATTATCAATAATATCCTGCTTCAATTCTCTAAGAAACACCAGGTTCCTGTTATTGCGACCAATGATAGTCATTATACCGAAAGGGAAGACTATAATGCCCATGATATTTTATTGTGTATTAATACCGGAGAAAAGCAAGCCACTCCTGGGTTTGACGACTTTGTAAACGATGAACTTCATATAAAGAATCGGCGCTTTAAATTCCCTAACGATCAGTTTTATTTTAAAACTGGTGAGGAAATGAAAAAGTTGTTCAGCGATATACCTGAATCGATCGATAATACCAATGCCATTGTTGATAAAATTGAAGTACTTAATCTTAAAAAAGATATCCTTCTTCCCGCCTTTCCTATTCCTAACGAGTTTAAAATACATGCGGATAGCAATTTAAATCAATGGGAATATTTGAAGCACATTACCATGGATGGGGCTAAAAGAAGATACAACGATTTAACCCCTGAAATTCAAGAAAGAATAGATTTTGAGTTATTTACCATTAAAACCATGGGTTTTGCAGGTTACTTTTTAATTGTAAGTGACTTTATTAAGGCTGGCAGGGAAATGAAAGTGTTTATAGGTCCTGGTCGTGGATCGGCTGCAGGATCCGTAGTTGCTTATTGTATCGGGATTACTAATATTGATCCCATCAAGTATAATTTGCTGTTTGAGCGTTTCTTGAATCCCGACCGTAAATCAATGCCCGATATTGATACAGACTTTGATGACGAAGGTCGTCAGAAAGTGATTGATTATGTGGTGGACAAATATGGTAAAAATCAGGTGGCACAAATTATTACCTATGGTACGATGGCTGCTAAGAGTAGTATCAAAGATGTTGCTCGTGTAATGGATTTACCGCTACCCGAGGCCAATGCACTTGCTAAGATGGTGCCAGATAAGCCAGGTACTGTTTTACGAAGGGTATTAAAAGCACCTATCACCATCAAAGAAGGTGAAAAGTCATTAGAAGAAAAAGAAGCCTATCAACAAGAAGACATAGAAAATATTTTACGTCTTCGTGAAATTTATAAGGGTAACGATATTCGGGCGCAAGTACTAAAAGAAGCAGAAAGATTAGAAGGAAGTGTTAGAAACACCGGTATCCATGCTGCAGGTATCATCATCGCTCCTACCGACCTAACAGATTTGATTCCAGTAGCTACCTCGAAGGAATCGACGTTATGGATGACTCAGTTTGAGGGTAATAGTATCGAAGATGCAGGCGTAATTAAAATGGACTTTCTTGGGTTAAAAACCTTATCCATTTTAAAAACAGCACTAGAACTCATTAAACAAAACCATGGTGTTGAGATAGATTTAGATACCATCCCCTTGGACGATGAAAAAACCTTTACCCTCTACCAACGTGGTGAAACCAACGCCACCTTTCAGTTTGAAAGTGTAGGGATGCAAAAATACCTACGTGAATTAAAACCCGATAAATTCGATGATCTTATTGCAATGAATGCACTTTATCGTCCAGGGCCTATTGCTTATATCCCTACTTATATTGCTCGAAAATTGGGTAAAGAAAAAGTGGAATACGATATTCCAGAATTAGAAGAATATCTAAAAGAAACATACGGAATTACGGTATATCAAGAACAGGTAATGTTACTTAGTCAGAGTATTGGAGGCTTTAGTAAGGGTGATGCAGATGTACTTCGAAAGGCAATGGGTAAAAAGCAAAAGAGTGTGCTAGATAAAATGAAAAAACAATTCATTGAAGGTGCATCGTTGAAAGGTCATCCTGCCGAAAAACTAGAGAAAATATGGACCGATTGGGAAGCCTTTGCTCAATATGCCTTCAATAAGTCGCACTCTACTTGTTACGCTTTTGTTGCTTATCAAACCGCCTATTTAAAAGCACATTATCCAAGCGAGTTTATGGCCGCAGTACTTAATAATGCTGGTGCAATCGAAAAAATTACCTTCTTCATGGAAGAATGTAAACGTATGGGTATCTTAGTACTCGGTCCTGATATCAATGAATCGCTCAAAGGCTTTGCTGTAAACAATAAAGGGGAAATTAGGTTTGGATTAGGTGGATTAAAAGGCGTGGGTGAAAATGCAATTGAGAATATCATTGCCGAAAGAAATAGTAATGGCCCTTATCAAAATATTTTCAATTTTATTAAAAGAGTTAATCAAAGAGCAGTCAATAAAAAATCGATTGAAAGCCTTGCTTATAGCGGCACTTTCGACTGCTTTCCTCAAATGCACCGTGCTCAATATTTTAATACCCCAGATGGGGATAGGATGAGTGGAATAGAAAAAATAATTGCCTACGGACAAACACAACAGGCATTAACTTCCGATACTACAAATACTTTATTCGGAAACCTGTCGCAAGTGATGGACGTTCCTCCTCCCAAAATTGCTGTTTGTGAAGAGTGGACTTTGACCGAGAAGTTAGAGCATGAAAAAGATGTAACAGGTATGTTTATGAGTGGACATCCACTGGATCATTTTAAATTTGAATTAAAGCATTATGGGATTATACAATTAAGCGATTTTAACGAGTTTAAAGACTCTACTACTTTAACCGCCGCTAATTTGGGCAGAGTATTTAAAGTGGCAGGATTGGTGATTGATGTGCAGCACCGTATTACTAAAACAGGAAAGAATTTTGGATCTTTCGTTATAGAGGACTTTAGCGGTAAAACAGATTTTATTCTGTGGAGCGAAGACTATGTTAAGTTTCAGAACTATCTAGAAAAAGGACAAAATATCTTAATTACTGGATTCTTCCGAAATCGCTTTAAACAAGAAAATGTGTTTGAATTTAAGGTTTCTGCCATGTCACTTTTAGAAACAGTAAAACAAACCATGACCAAAAATGTAGAACTAACGCTTCATCCTGCAGTCATTGATGCTTCTTTTGTTAGCTTTGTAGAAGAAAATGTAAACCGTAATCCAGGTAAAACTTTATTACGCTTTAATATTATGGAACCACTCGAAAATCTTAAAATAAGTCTGTATACTTATGAGAAAGGGTTTTCGATGAATGATGAAATGGCTGAATTTTTATGGAATAATCCAGATATAGATGTAAAAGTGGGTATTAGTAGTTAATCCTGCCCCACTGTCAGGTATCAGTCATCGATAGGTCATTAATAACACTGGTGGATAAGTCAAAAATGCGTAAATAGAACTTTGGATTTATATTTGATACTTGTATTACAGAAAAATTAAAAAATAAATATTATGGCTTTAGAATTCAATGATGCAAATTTTCAGAAAGATGTTCTGGAAAGCGATAAATTAACAGTAGTAGATTTTTGGGCAGAATGGTGTGGTCCTTGTCGTGCTATCGGTCCAGTTATTGAAGAATTATCAAAAGAATATGCTGGTAAAGTAAATGTTGGTAAAGTAAATGTTGATCATAATCCTAATATTAGTGTTAATTATGGTATTACATCTATTCCTGCCATCCTTTTTATTAAAGGCGGTCAGATTGTTGACAAACAAATTGGTGCTGTTCCAAAAAGTGTATTAGATAAGAAGATCCAATCTCATTTATAAGCCGAATGATTCTATAATAAAAGCCCGACTTTCAACTAAAGTCGGGCTTTTTATTAAATATTAGTGTGCAGTGCTGCAATCACAATAAACAATAATTGAATTATACTGCGAAGGAAGTACCACAACCGCAGGTTTTACTCGCATTGGGATTATTAAAAGTAAACCCCCGACTATTTAATCCACCTTGCCAATCCACTTCCATTCCATATAAATATAAGCCATGGCTTTTATTCATGATAAATTGAATATCCTCAAAATCGTAGATATCATCGTCGTTAAGGGGGGCATCAAATTCTAATACATAAGTCATTCCACTACATCCTCCTCCTTTCACTCCTACACGTATTTTTTGGGTATGATCAAAACCAGATTCATTCATTAATCGCTTAATTTCTGCAATGGCAGAAGGGGTAAATGCAACAGGTGCTTTTGTAATTAGTGTTTCCATGGTATTCATATTGACTACAAAAGTACAAATCATTCATTTGTAAAACATCAATCTAAACTTTCGGAAATGGAAAACATTGTACCCTTTCTGTTTAAAGCTAATAATATACCAATGGGCGCAAAAAAGCTAGCTATCCTGTAAAAACCGATTGCCTAAATCAATAATACCTTAGTTTACTATATTTTTGCATAAAATATCATCAATGGATAGTTCCACTTTACTGTTTGCAGTAGGCTTAGTTTTGTTTTTAGCTGGCACCATTGCACTATTATTGAGTAGAAAAAATAATAGAAAAACTAGTGAAAGTTCAAATCCGTTATCTGCTGTATCTAGCCAAATGCAATTGCAAGCTTACGAACGAATGGCATTATTGATAGACCGAATTGCCCTTCCCAACTTAATAGCAAGAATGAGTCAAAGCGGTATTTCTGCTAGAGAAATGCAGTTATTACTTACTCAAACCATTCGACAAGAATTCGACTATAATATTACGCAACAAATCTATGTGAGCGCAGAAGCTTGGAATGCGGTTAAAAATTTAAAGGAGCAAAATATGCTCATTATTAATCAAAATGCTTCTACTATTTCTGCAGATGCTACAGGCTTAGATTTAAACAAATTATTACTTGAATATTTAATGACCGATCAAAAGGGTAACTTACATGAGCTTGCTAGCCAAATAATAAGCTTTGAAGCTAAAAAGCTTTTATAGCTTCTATTAGAATTTGCTACTGCAAGTAATCTATTGTCTTTCTATCCAGTAATAACAAAAACGATTGTTTATGAGTGATGATAAGAAAATTACTAGCTCAGGCATTGAAATAAAAACTGTTTACAACCCCACCGATCTACCTATATTACCCAACGAAAAGCCGGGCGTATATCCATTTACCCGTGGCGTACAAGCCGATATGTACCGTGGTAAATTATGGACTATGCGGCAATATGCTGGGTATTCAACTGCTGAAGAAAGTAATAAACGTTATCATTATTTATTATCGCAGGGAGTTAGCGGACTAAGTGTGGCCTTTGATTTGCCTACCCAGATTGGCTACGATAGCGACCATGTTTTAGCAGATGGTGAAGTAGGTAAAGTGGGTGTAGCTATCGATAGTATTGAAGACATGGAAGAGTTATTTAATGGTATCTTATTAGAAGAAGTGAGCACTTCCATGACCATCAATGCCACTAGCTTTATCTTATTAGCGTTCTATATTGCATTGGCTAAAAAACAGGGTGCAGATCTTAAGAAAATTTCGGGTACTATACAAAACGATATTTTAAAAGAATATGCTGCTAGAGGTACTTATATTTATCCACCCAAGCCTTCTATGCGCATTATTACCGACATATTTGAATGGTGCGCACAGGAGTTACCTAAATGGAATACTATTTCTATTTCTGGATATCATATAAGAGAAGCTGGTAGTAGCGCTGTGCAGGAACTTGCTTTCACACTCAGTAATGGTAAAGCATATGTAAGGGCTGCATTAGAAAGATCTTTAGATATTAATGTTTTTGGCAAACGATTGTCTTTCTTCTTTAATGCCCATAATAACCTATTCGAAGAAGTGGCCAAGTTTCGTGCTGCTAGAAGAATGTGGGCTGCGATCATGAAAGAGCTGGGTGCAACCGATGAGAAAGCCATGATGTTGCGCTTTCATGCACAAACAGGTGGATCTACTTTAACGGCTCAGCAGCCTTTAAATAACATAGCAAGGGTTACAATTCAAACATTAGCTGCTGTTTTGGGTGGTACACAAAGCTTGCATACAAATGGCTACGATGAAGCGCTGAGCTTGCCCACCGAAGAAGCGGCCCGTATTGCATTGCGCACGCAACAAATTGTTGCTTTTGAAACTGGGGTGCCCGATACGGCCGATCCCCTAGCGGGAAGTTATTTTATCGAAAACTTGACCAATGAAGTAGAACAAAAAGCTTGGGATCTTATCCATAAAATCGATGCACTAGGCGGAAGCATTAGTGCCATTGAACAAGGCTTTATGCAAGAGGAAATTGCCCGAGCGGCCTATCAATATCAACAAGAAATAGAAACTGGTGCTAAGATAATTGTAGGGGTGAATCAATTTCAAAACCATACAGAAACGCCGATTCCTGGCTTTAAAATAGATGATAGTATTCAACAAATTCAAATGCAGCGATTGTCGAAATTAAAAGCAAAGAGAGATAATCAGCAAGTTGCTCACTGCTTACAAAATATTACAAATGCAGCCTTGGGTAATGCAAACTTGATGCCATTGGTAATTGATGCAGTAGAAAATTATTGTACACTAGGCGAAGTCTCAGACACACTCAGAGCGGTATTTGGAGCGTATTAATAGAAGGTTAGCTATGTGCTGCCACTAAGCGAATATGCAACCATTCACGATTCTTTTCTAAAAGAAATTGCCTCATTACTGAAGCAATCAAAAACTACAAACCTCATAAGCCGGATTCTGTTTCTAAACTATCATTTATCTGCGATAAACATTACTGTTTACCTGTTGCTGCCTACCCTGAGCCTTGAACGAGCAGCTCTTAAAACGGCTCTATACGTGGCATTACAGCACCCAAGGTTTACCCGCTGCTAATGTTACCATTAACTGCTGTGAGCTCTTACCTCACATTTTCACCTTTACCATTTGCATGGCAGTTATTTTCTGCGGCACTCTCTCTTTCAAGAAAACTTGAAGCCGGTTATTCGCCGGTGGGTTGCTTTTTGCTGTCCGGACTTTCCTAATTTTGAGCGTACTCAAAACTCGATAGCTCGGGTTTGTAGAGCAGTAAAGATAGTTCTAAATTTAGATGTAGTATTTGCTATTTTATTTTTTATTGTTTCAAACGGCCCTTAATTAATAGGCTTATCACTGCCTCTGCTAGATCTAAGGAATGCCTTAGCTTCTTGCCTATATTAATACTGAAAGAATATTTCTGTTGCTCCATAACCAAAGCGAGGATCATATTGATTGTAGAAATTTTTAACTTCCTTCTTAGTCTTGAGTAAATCATGAATTTCCTCTCGTAATTTTCCAGTGCCTACCCCATGAATGACGATTAAATTAGGCTGGCGATGAACGATCGCTAAATGCATCCATTTCTCAAATTCATCCAATTGCATGGTCAGAATCTCGAAATTACTCATCGAATTCCAACTATTCGATAGTTTTTCTATGTGTAAATCAACTAAACTTCTAGGAGGTGCTAAATGTTGACGTATTTTATTGGCTTCATATATTTTATAACCTTTAGAAGCTAGTTTAGAAAGCTCAAATTTTTCTTCTTCTATCTGATCTGGATATATGTCGAATAGCTGATACGAGATGGTCGGTTCATTTTTTTGCTTCATCTCCTCAATCTTTTGAAACACCTGTTTAGGCTTTAATTTCAAAGACGCTTCGAAATGGTTGGCTTTCTTTTTTTCGGGTAGCATTAAAGAAAAATCGAAAGAAAAGCTCGGACTATCGTTTATAGAGGCAAAAGAGATATCATGTAAATAAAAGTCATGAAAACCATTCAAATTACTTTCTAGTTCAAATTCAGATTCGCCTAGAAACTTTTGGGTATATTTAAATGCATAGCCTCGTTCTGTTTTATTGATGAGGTATATTTTAAGCAGATCTACCACTTCGTCGTTAAACTCGTCGAGCGAAAATTTAGGTATAAAAGCAAGCCAAACACCATCGGAAACCTTTATTTGGTTAGGTTGCGGCTTTTCTTTTGGTAGATGATCAATAAACACCTTCTCCTTCTTCTTCTCGGCAAACATTTTTTTTTCGGTAAAACGCTTAAAATATGGGAAGTCTATTTGGTCCATGTATGCAGGAAATTTAACCCCACGTACTTCGATCATCACCATCTTATCGTTCATTAGTTCTACCACCTTACCCTCTTCGTTGCTGTGTAATACAAGTATATCGTCGCCTATTTGGTACTTCATAATTTAATGCTAAGCTGCAAATTTACGGCACAATGGGTTATTTATTCCTAAGAATTAGTGCCAGTGTATATAGTTCTATTTATTGCCTGATAAGTAACCTATGCTCATTAGCTTTTTAGCATACGCTAAGCGTTTTATTGCTTTAATAACAATGAAACATTCCTTATTGCTATTCAATAGGCTTAATTTTATTTTTTACTAATCTATTTATTATCAAATTATTACAAGCTTTATTTTCATTTATAATGCAATCATTTATACAATGATGGGAAACTTTTTTAGATCAAATTCGAGACTTGTTCGAGACTTATTCGAGACTTGTTCGGGTCAAGTGCATGAATTCATGCACTTGACCCGAACAAGTCTCGAATTTGGTGTAAAGGAGAATCGAATGACTCAATACCTCCTATTGATTCTATTTTTTATTGATACCTGATTATCAGACGTTTATTCAAATAAAACTTCTCTTTGCTTCCTCAGGGCCAATAACTATTACCTATATTTACGATTTATTTTTATGATACCAAAGAAATCGGGTGTAGATATTATCAATAAGGTTTTAGATGCCTGTTACGAAGCAGATAAAGAGTCTCTTTTTATCATGAGCTTAATGCATCAATACGAAGACCGTGGATTCCTTACCAAAAAACAGTTGGCAGGATTGCATGCGAAAGCTAGTAAAATTGAAACGATATTACCGGGTTGGTTAGCTACTATCGAAGCTATTATAGTTAAGCTGCCCAATCGCGATAAAACACCGTTAGAGGTAAAGCAAACCACGGTTGTTGAGGATGATGACACCTCTCCTACTCAACTTGCTGCAATCCTTAGCAAATATCCTCAACATAAAGCAGTATTGTTATTACAAGCTAAGTTTGAGCGTACGCATTCATTGGTTGAAGCAGATAAATTAGCGCTGCAAAAATTTTATAAGCTTTTAGTGAAATAAGTAGGAATCCCTTTATTATTTGGTATAAGCACCTATTCGCTTAATCTACTATTCTTTCTTCCATAAATAAAGTAAATGGTAAGTCCGGCGCCCATCCATACAAAAAACCAAAGCCAACTAATGGCTGGTATTTCAATCATCAAATACAGGCAACAGAGTGCTCCTAGTATGGGTATGAGCGAATAATTGTGTAGAAAGGCTAGAATTGATAAGGCAATTAAGATTGCAATAAATACAATAAATAATATTTCCTGATAACTTTCATTCGCAATATTGACAAATGCGTTTTCAAGTCGTTGGTGAAAGGCTATCATGAATAGCGCAGAAAAAATGGGTAGCATTAATTTGCCATTGATATACGGGAGCTTAAATGTGTTTTGTGTAGTATTCTTAATTTGGGGTAGTACTAATACGCCCAAGCAAACTAGTACAAAAGCAAATAATGTTCCAATACTTGTTAGGTCGGTCATTAAGGTACTAGGTAAAAATAGCGATGGTATGGCTACTAATATACCAGTGATGATAGTGGCAAAGGCAGGCGTATGAAACTTAGGATGTACCTGTGCAAATTTTTTGGGTAATAAACCATCACGGCTCATGCTCATCCATATTCTTGGTTGGCCCAGCTGAAATACAAGCATCACGCTTGTAGTGGCCACTACAGCACTAATAGAGATAATATAACCAATCCATCTTAAATTTAGTTTATCAAAAACATAGGCTAATGGGTCGGTAACCTTCAATTCGGAATATTTAACCATTCCCGTTAGTACTAAGGCAATTAGAATATAGAGTACGGTACAAATAATTAAGGAATACATCATTCCTCTTGGCAAATCACGTTGTGGGTTTTTACATTCTTCGGCAGTAGTAGAAATGGCATCAAAACCAATATAAGCATAGAACACAGCCGATACACCCGCCAATACACCTCCAAAACCATTGGGCATAAAAGGGTGCCAGTTATCGGTCTTTACAAAAAAGAATCCCAATATTATTACAAATACAATCACTACAATTTTAAAGATCACCATAAAATTGGTGGTCTTTTTACTTTCTTTAATACCGATATAAGCAAGTATAGTAACGAGTATCACAATGATGAAAGCAGGGAAATTAATAAAGAAATGATTGCCAGCTATCATTGGCGCATTATTCCAAGCATTCAGGGCATATTGCATCGGTTCGGTGAGTGGTTGATGCGTGGCTAAGGCTCTATTGGCTTCATCGAAACTTTTAGAGGCGGTAAAAGGATCAATTAATAGCCAAGCTGGCAAATGAATACCCAAACCTTCTAATAAATTATTAAAATACCCACTCCAACTAATGGCAACAACAATATTTCCAATGGCATATTCTAGTATCAGCGCCCATCCTATAATCCAGGCTGCTAACTCTCCAAAGCTAACATAAGCATAAGTATAAGCACTCCCAGAGATCGGAACACGACTAGCAAATTCGGCATAACATAATGCACTAAATCCACAGGTTACAGCTGTAATAATAAATAGAATTGAAATGCCAGGACCTCCATTAAAAGCGGCTGTACCAATAGTAGAAAATATGCCTGCTCCAATAATAGCGGCAATACCCATAAAGGTTAAATCTCTTACACCTAATACACGGCTTAGCTTGTGCGAATGGCTATTATTCTCGCCATCTTCCATTTCTGCCACTATTTTATGAATCGACTTTTTTCTGAATAACGACATGCACAGCTAATTTTAATTATAAGCTTGAAAATTACTCTAAATATATTAGTGCACAAATATTTTATAGATAGCTTCTTTAATTCTATTCGATTTTTTGTATGAATTGTCTTTTACATTATAACTTTGATAATCTATGAATAAGATTGTTTTTGCCTTTATTTTTTTGTTATTGATAGGTTGTAGTAAAAGCCCTACAACCGGTACAAGTACTACCCCTATTGCCCCCATTACGCCCATTACCCCCATCGTATCAACGACTGTCTATAGAGGGGCCGACTTATCGTTTCTGACAGAAATTGAACAAGCAAATACCCAGTTTTCTGATAGTGGAGTAATAAAGCCTGCCTTAACCATATTTAAAAATAATGGATGTAATCTGGTAAGAGTTCGCCTATGGTATAATCCATCAACTCCTCACTCTGGATTAGATGAAGTGCTTGGTTTTTGTAAGCGTATTAAGCAAAATGGAATGGATATATTACTAGACTTTCACTATTCCGATACTTGGGCCGATCCAAGCACACAAACCACACCTACTGCATGGTCAGCACTTAATAATACTAATTTACAAGATTCCCTATTTCAATATACCAAAAGAGTGATTAGTTTTTTACAAGCCCAAAATACCATGCCTGCCATTGTACAAGTAGGCAATGAAATCAATACGGGTATTTTATGGAATCTTGGAAAGCTAAGTAGTTGGACCGACCCCAATCTAACGAATTTTACCGGCCTACTAAACAAAGCTATTGCTGGTATTAAAGCGGTGGATACCAATAATAGTATTAGCATCATGTTACATTATGCGGGACCATCTACTGCTCTAGGGTTCTTTAATTTGATGCAACAACAAGGCGTGGTGTTTGATATGATTGGACTATCTTATTATCCTTGGTGGCATGGTAGTGATTTATCTGTTATACAACAAAACCTGAATGCCTTGGCAACTACTTTTAATAAGAAGATTATGATTGCCGAAACAGCCTACCCTTTTACTTTAGGCTATAATGATTTAACGAACAACTCAGTTGGGACAGTTAATCAACTCATTTCAGGTTACGATGCCACGCAGTCTGGCCAGTTAGCCTATTTACAACAAATAAAAACCATATTACTCTCGGTGCCTAATAATTTGGGCATTGGATTTTGCTATTGGGCGCCTGATTGGGTTGCCTTTAAAGGAACCACTGCCACAAATGGATCTAGTTGGGAGAATCTAGCTTTATTCGATTTTCAAAATAATACCACACAGGCAATTAAAGCTTTTAAATAATAGCAGATTATGGTGCCACTATTTTATTTAGGATCAGTACCATTAATAATCTCTTTGAATTAAGAAATCAGCTAATTCCATCAAGGGCTTTTTTCTAGCAGAAATTACGGCAATATCCTCTAAATGCTTCATGGCTATTTCTAAATAGGTAGCTTTTAATTGGTTGGCCCAAATATCTACTTGATATTCTTTGAAAATGGCGAGTACTTGTTCCACTTTATCAGGGGGATTTGTTTCCATTATTTTCAACAGCTTATCTTTTTGTTGTGGAGATGCTACACTTAGAGCATGTATCAGCAAGAACGTTTTTTTATTCTGGCGTATATCGCCTCCTACCTCCTTGCCAAACTTCTTAGGGTCGCCAAAGGCATCAAGATAATCGTCTTGTATTTGAAAGGCAATACCAAGATTCTTACCAAATTCATATAAATGTCTGCAACTACCTTCACTTGCACCCCCTAAAATGGCTCCCATTTCTAAGCTAGCAGCCAATAATACAGAGGTTTTGAGTGTAATCATTTTTATATAATCATCTAAAGAAACAGCTTCTTGTTGCTCAAAGTCCATGTCCAACTGTTGACCTTCACATACTTCTTTAGCCGTTTTATTGAATAAAGCAAGGATACTTTTTAAATGAAGGGAATTGATTTCATTTAAGTAGTCGTACGACCTTAATAGCATTACATCTCCACTTAAAATAGCGGTATTGCTACCATATTTTTTATGTACGGTTACCATTCCTCTGCGTAAAGAAGCAGCATCCATGATATCGTCGTGTATAAGTGTAAAATTGTGAAAGAGTTCAATAGCAGTGGCCACCGGATAAGCATCTGGACTGATATCATTGAATAGCTCATTCCCCATTAAACACATCACAGGTCTAATTCTTTTACCTCCCAGTGTTAGAAAATAGTCACAAGGATCGTATAAGGTAGCTGGGTATTGTGGAAAATGTGAAACAGTAAATTTCTCTGCAAAAATTTGTACTAATTCTTTAAATGTATACATAGTACAAACCTAAATAGAAAAATAAAATAATGCTTAATTTTTTTATGGCAGAATAGCTATTATGGCATGATTTTGAATAGTACTGAAATAAACCATTCTAATGAAAAAGATAATTGTTTTCCTCTTTGCTATTTTTATCGCAGGAATGTCCTTTTCGCAACAAGTAAATTCAGAATCAACTTACAGTACGGCTGTAGGGTTTAAAATTTATCCAGGAGCCATTAGTGTCAAACACTTTACGAACTCGAATATTGCTTTAGAAGGATTAGGCTATTTGTGGCAATATGGTTTTCGTGCCTGTGGGTTATACGAAATTCATAAAGATATAAATGTCATTGACGGCTTAAAATGGTATGTAGGACCAGGTGCACATGTAGGATTTTACAATCAAAACTGGACTAGAGACTACCCAACCCGTGAAAGTAGTGTAGCGATTGGTATTGATGGTGTTTTAGGCTTAGATTATAAAATTCCACAGGCCCCCTTAAATCTTAGTATCGACTGGCAACCTTCATTTAACCTAATTGGCTACAATTATTTTGAAGGTGGATGGGGAGGATTAACTGTCAGGTATACTTTCTAGCTGATTACTTTAACTTAAAAAGACTATCTACAAATTCATGCTTATTGAATATAAGTAGATCATCAATTTTTTCACCCACACCTATAAATTTAACGGGTATTTTAAATTGGCTCGCAATGGCCAATACAACGCCGCCCTTTGCAGTACCATCTAATTTTGTAATAGTTAATGAATTAACATCGGTCGCGGCTGTAAAATGTTTAGCCTGTTCCAATGCATTTTGGCCCGTAGATCCATCTAATACCAGCATTACTTCGTGGGGGGCATCGGGCAATAATTTCTTTATTACCCTTTTTATCTTTGTAAGCTCCTCCATTAAGTGCGACTTATTGTGCAATCTGCCTGCGGTATCAATAATGGCAATATCGCAGCCTCTTGCAATGGCACTTTGTACCGTATCAAATGCAACAGCACTCGGATCACTACCCATATTTTGCTTTACAATTGGAATACCTACCCTTTCGCTCCAAATGGTTAATTGGTCAACAGCTGCCGCCCTAAAAGTGTCTGCTGCACCTAAAATAACCTGATGACCTGCTTTTTTATAGTTGTGGGCTAATTTGCCAATGGTTGTAGTTTTACCCACGCCATTTACACCTACTACTAAAATAATATAGGGTTTATGCCCTTCCGGGATGTCGAAATTTTGGTAAGACGCATCATTCGCATCAACTAAGATGGCTTCAATCTCTTCCTGAAGAATGTTATTTAACTCACTGGTATTTATATACTTATCGGACTTAACTCTCTTTTCAATTCTATCAATTATTTTGATAGTGGTATCAATTCCAACATCCGCACTCACCAATGCATCTTCTAAGCTATCCAGGACTTCTTCATCAACTGTACTCTTTCCTGCAATAGCTTTCGTTATTTTAGCAAAGAATCCCTGCTGGGTTTTCTGTAAGCCTTCGTCTAGGCTTTCTTTTTCTTTCTTCCCGAATAGTTTATCAAATAAACCCATTGGATTAAGGTATTAAAATTATGGAACTAGATGAAATAAATCCGTCCAATAGGATTAGGCATTTATTTCATAAAAATAAGGGGTATTTAAATACAACTAAAAAAGCCTTCCATTTTTCGGGAAAGCTTTTAAATACAGTATATACCTTAACCAGTAATTATTTGGCTAAGAAATCTTTTACTTTATCCTTGTGCACGATCGCTTCTTTAAAGGTATATGCACCAGTTTTAGGGCTGCGTATAGCCTTAATCACTTTTGTCCAGTTTTTAGCTTCAGCGGCTGCCTTCTGGTCTTTGGTCTTAATCGCTGTTTTTGCTGCTTTTGCCATGACTATTTAATTTCTTTATGAACAGTTACTTTTTTCAAAATTGGGTTGAACTTCTTTAACTCCATGCGTTCAGGAGTATTTTTTTTGTTCTTAACAGTGATATAACGGCTTGTACCCGGACGACCACTGGTCTTGTGCTCGGTACATTCCAAAATCACCTGAACTCTGTTGCCTTTCTTTGCCATTGTATTTAGATTTTAGTGCCTTCGGCTCTTAATTGTTTGATTACTGATAATAATCCGTTTTTGTTTATTGTACGAATAGCTTCAGTTGAAACCTTTAATATTACCCAACGATCTTCTTCTGCAAAGAAGAAACGCTTGGTTTGTAAATTAGGTAAAAAACGTCTTTTGGTCTTAATGTTTGAGTGAGAAACACTATTCCCAACGATTGGTTTTTTTCCTGTAACCTGACATAGTCTTGCCATAACTCTAATTTTTTCGGACGGCAAAGGTAGGGAAGCCTTGTTAATTAGCAATAGAAAAATAGAGTTTTTTAGATTATTTCTTCACAGTGTCGTAATAACTATTGTTAGCAGGCTATAAAATGGCCTATTTATTCACAAAAACAGTGATTATTCGAAATAATGACTCTTTTACTAGGAGTAAAAATAAAAAATGATTTTAAAATAATGGGTCATCGGCATTTTTGATTTCTACATTATCACTAAGAATCCTTAAAAGGGGTAAAAAAAACTTAAATTATTATGACAGTCGATCATTATTTTTTACCTTGCAATAGAATTAGAACAAATGAAAAAGTTTTTACGTCAAAATTTAGACCTGCTTAATCATCCCATTGGGTAACTCTTATTTTCCCTACTTCATTTTTCATTCTTCAAACATTTTTATATTTTTTATATGCATTCTCATTCATTATCTGAGCGTACAAGTTATTATTTAGAACTTGAAGACAAATATGGCGCACATAATTATCACCCACTTCCAGTTGTACTAGAAAAAGGGGAAGGTGTTTTTTTATATGATATTGATGGAAATCGTTTTTACGATTTCTTAAGTGGTTATTCGGCTGTCAACCAAGGACATTGTCATCCTAAAATTATACAAACTTTAATTGAGCAATCTAAAAAGCTCACGTTAACCTCTAGGGCATTTCACAATAATTTGTTGGGCGAATACGAAAAATTTATTACTACTTTATTTGGATATAATAAGGTATTACCTATGAATACGGGAGTTGAAGCCGTTGAAACCGCTATCAAGCTTAGCCGTAGATGGGGTTATACGCAAAAGGGTATTGCAGAAAATAAAGCAAAGATTGTAGTGTGTGCCCACAATTTTCATGGGCGTACCAGCACCGTCATTTCATTTAGTACAGATCCAGATTCATATAAAAATTTCGGACCTTTTATGCCAGGCTTTGAAATAGTGCCTTACAATAATATTATTGAAATAGAAAAAGCCTTTCAAGATTCAAATGTAGCAGCCATTTTAGTAGAACCCATACAAGGCGAAGCGGGTGTTGTTTTACCCGACGAAGGCTACTTACAATCGGTTAGCGCACTATGTAAACAATATAATGTACTCTTTATTGCCGATGAAATACAGACTGGATTGGCAAGAACAGGAAAAATGCTCGCTTGTGATCATGAGTATGTGCGTCCGGATATCCTAATTTTAGGAAAGGCACTCAGTGGTGGTACCTTACCTGTAAGTGCGGTATTATGTGACGATGAAATTATGATGAACATAAAACCGGGTGAACATGGTAGTACTTATGGCGGTAACCCTCTAGCGTGTGCTGTAGCAATCACTTCCTTGCAAGTGCTAACCGATGAGCATCTCATAGAAAATGCTGCTTTAATGGGCTCCTTATTAAGAGCTGAGTTAGCAAAATTGAACTCGCCCTATATTACCACCATTCGTGGTAAAGGATTATTAAATGCCATTGTTATTGACCATCCTAAACCCGATGCTTCATGGGATTTATGCTTGGAATTAAAAAATAATGGGCTATTGGCTAAACCTACACATGGCGATAAAATTCGTTTTGCTCCACCCCTCATCATTACAAAAGAACAAATTTTAGAATGCGTAGGCATTATAGATAAGTCATTAAAAATATTAGCTTAAGCTATTTATTAGTTTAATTATTTAATTCCACTAGTAAACTGAGGCAATATGAAAGATTCGTATTTACATCACCATGAAGAACACTTAAAAAGCTCTGATCTGCTTGCCGACATCGTAATTGGTATGAGTGATGGGCTTACAGTACCTTTTGCATTGGCTGCTGGGTTAAGTGGTGCGGTTGATTCTACAAGTGTTATCATTGTTGCGGGTATCGCTGAAATTGCAGCGGGATCTATTGCTATGGGATTAGGAGGTTACTTGGCTGGTAAAACAGAGCAAGATCATTATAACAGCGAAATGAAAAGAGAATACGAGGAGGTAGAACATAAAGAAGCAGTAGAAATAGAAGAAGTTAGAATGGTTTTCCGCGAATGGGGCCTTAGTAAGGATATTACCGAAAAAGCAACCGCCGAAATTATTAAAGATAAGGATCAATGGGTTCGCTTTATGATGAAACATGAGCTCGGATTAGAAGCACCCGATCCCAGAAGAGCTCGAAAAAGTGCCTTTAATATTGGGATTTCCTATATTATTGGTGGATTAGTGCCACTTTGCCCATATTTCTTTCTACAAAATCCTATCGATGGTTTGAAATTATCTGCTATCATTACTTTGCTCTGTTTATATATTTTCGGCTATTTTAAAAGCAAGATGACAGGTGTTCATCCATTCATTGGCGGACTAAAAGTAATGCTGATAGGCGCTGCAGCAGCGGGTACCGCTTTTATGATTGCCAAACTCATTCAAGGGCATTAGCCATCGCTGTAATGAGTTATACTGCTAAAATATTCATTCGGGTGTGTGGTTGTTTAATTGATTATTCGCTAGTTGACTTGATTTCTATTGGTGGTAAAAAGGTCATGATTAACATTATAATCGAGAGCAAAACGAGTAAGTATAAGGCTGGTTTTATTTCGGGGCATTCTCCTTGTCGGCACATAGAGAATATTAAATAGTTTTTGATGGCCCAGCCTAAATGTAGTACCCCAAAGAAAATATTGGTTCTTTTTGCCCAAATCTTTTGAATCAGGAAAAGAAAAATCATAATAATAGCAAAAAAAGTATGGCCTTTCCATTGATTGCCAAAACTGAGGTTCTCATTTATTTTAGCGTTCAATCCATTTAATACAAGATGAAGTGATGGTACTTCAACCCATGGTAAAAAACAGATGCCAATTACGAGTAGCGAAGCTAGAACGCCTATATGTTGAGTATATTTCATAAATAAAAAACAAGAGCCACAAAGGTAGCTCTTGTTTTTATTTAATTGGGTAAACAAAAAAAAATGTTCCTCTTACCACAAATAAGGTTGAATGATATTAAAAGTAGCTATTGGGAAGTCCTATTTTTCTATATATCAAATAGCGCTTTGAAATGTTGCATTAAATGAATTTCAATCCTTCACTATTGAGTCTTTTATATTTATCTTCTTCGAAAATATAATAGTAGGCCCCTTTTCTAGAAGATTCTTTTTCTTTTTCATTCAGCTTCTTTAGAATCGAAAGAGACAATATTTTTTTTGTGAAATTCCTTTTATCGAATGAGGTATCAAAAATTGCCTCATACAATGCTTGCAATTGTTGTAAAGTAAATTTCTCTGGTAATAATGCAAAGCCAATAGGATGACTGCTAACTTTCTCTTGTAATCTTTTTTTTGCTTCCATTACCATTTGCGGATGGTCGAAAATAAGATTAGGTATTTTATGCAAGGAGAACCATTTTGCCTGATGTTCTTTTAGCAAACGTTCATCATAATTTGCTATATTTATTAAGGCTGAATAGGCTATAGAAACAACTCTTCCGGCAGGATCTCTATTTACATCGCTATAACAATGTAATTGTTCCATATAAACATCTCTGAGGCCTGTTAAATCGAATAATATCCTTGCAGCTGCCTGTTGCGCACTCTCTTCCTTGGAAATAAAGCCACCCATTAATGACCATTTATTTTTTTCTGGCTCAAATCCCCTCTTAATGCATAATGCTTTTAACTGGCTGCCATCGAATCCAAAGATGATACAATCCACAGCCAGTAAAAAGCGATCATGATTTTTATATTCAATAATACTCATCAACAATAATATTTATTTATAGCGTTACTCCTGCTCCAATTAAAACTACCAGAATCTAATGTATAATAAAGAAAGAATAAGAAAAGTAATTACGATAAGTGCAATATGTACAGGTTCGGCTTTAAACATTTTGGTATCGAGTATAAAGGCTTTCGGACTAATTTTTGGTCCAGCCAAGCTTACGATTACCATTGCTAAAGCTGAGAATGCAAATGACCATCCCATTGTAATTAGGAAAGGGATCTCATAAACACCCTCATTATTTAGAAATGCAGTATATAAAATGGTTTCATGTCCAAATAATTGAGGGGCAAGATTGTTAAAGATAAAAGTGGTTACTAGTCCACTTATCAGTCCTACAATCGCCGCTGCACCAGTGGTACGTTTCCAGAACATTCCTAATAAAAACATGGCAAATATTCCCGGACTAATAAAACCGGTATATTTCTGAATAAATGTAAATCCACCCGCACCGCCAATACCTAATAAATCATTCCAGGTAAAGGCAATAGATAAAAACATAGCTGCTAAAATGGTCATACGACCTATCCATACCAATTGCTTCTCGGTAGCTTCTTTCTTGATATATTTTTTATAAATATCAAGTGTAAATATGGTAGAGATACTATTGGCCTTACCTGCTAAAGAAGCAACAATGGCAGCTGTTAATGCAGCAACAGAGAGTCCTTTAAGTCCACTTGGTAAAAACCCCAGAATAGAGGAATAAGCGTTATCGGAATTAAACTTTCCACCTGCCATCATTTCAGTTTGTAATGAGCCATTCTTCCATAACACATAGGCCGCAATACCAGGAAGCATTACAATAATGGGCATCATTAATTTCATTAATCCAGCAAATAGAATACCTGTACGAGCTGTTTTTAAATCTGCTCCCAATGCACGTTGGGTAATGTATTGATTACAACCCCAATAATTTAAGTTTACAATCCACTGACCAGCAAAATACATACAAATACCAGGTAAAATGAGGTATTTGTTTACATCGGCCTGTGGGGTATTAGCATCAGGTTTTTTCATAATCATATGAAAATGATCAGGTGCATTTTCTATTAATTTATTAAATCCAGCAATAGCATCCTTGCCTAAACCAAATTTTTCACTCACCAATGTTAAAGCAATATAGGTGGTGGCTAGTCCACCAATTACTAAAACAACTACTTGTATCACATCGGTGTACCCAATCACTTTCATGCCACCCAGTGTAATTAAAATAGCGAATACCGCTAAACAAATCATGATTAAATGTAGGTCTTGCCCACCTGCCAAATTATTGATGGCTAAGGCACCTAGGTACATGATGGATGTAATATTTACTACCACATATAAGAACAACCAAAAAAGTGCCATAATTAAACTCACGGTTTCGTTATAGCGCGTTTTTAGAAATTGTGGCATCGTGAAAATATTATTTTTCAAATATACCGGCATAAACCAAATGGCAATGATAATTAATGCCACGGCTGCAAGCCACTCGTATGCGGCTACCGCTATACCTACAAAGAAGCCATTACCACTCATGGCAATAAATTGTTCAGATGAAATATTAGAAGCGATTAATGAAGCCCCAATCGCCCACCAAGTAAGCGATCCTTCGGCTAAAAAGAAATCATGTGTTTCTACGACTTTCTTTTTCTTACGTTGATAAATCCAATAGCCATAGCTAGCTACAATGACAAAATAAATACAAAAGATAATAATGTCTGCTGTTGATAATTTGCTGTTCATAAAGGGGCAATCGTTTAATTTTTGGAATTGAAATGTACTCAATAAATAATATGGCATATTATTTATTAATATTAAATATAATTATATTTTTTTTGCTGATAAGTATAAGTTTTATTTTAACAATTTATACTGTTTAACAAATTTTTTTATTCATTTGATGCTAATATTTGATAGTTTAAAAAAATGTATCCCTTTTTTATAAATGGATAAAAAGTATTTTTTTTTTAATATTGGGGCAACTCATTCATGTAAAGGGCTATCCAATTATTTATACGCTACTTCATTCCATCTCAATTCATTTTTGAACTGGTATAGATTTGTTTCTTTACCTATGAGCACATATTCTATATTACACATTTCTGAAAAGTCCTGTAAATTCTCTGCTGTAAGGTTCTGGCTATAGCAAGTATGATGTGCTCCTCCTGCTAATATCCATGCTGCACAGCCTGTATGCATATTGGGATAAGGTTTCCATAATACACGTGCAACAGGTAGATTCGGTAAAGATTGCAACGGTGTTACCGCCATTACTTCATTTACCAATAGTCGGAAGCGATTGCCCATGTCTACAATCGACGCATTTAAGGCAGGGCCAGGCGCTGAATTAAATACCAATCTTACTGGATCTGATTTTCCACCAATGCCCAAAGGATGTATTTCGCAATGTGGTTTTGCATCAGCAATCGATTCGCATATTTCTAACATATGGGCACCTAGTACTAATCTATTATTCGGATTAAAATGATAGGTATAATCTTCCATAAAGGAATTACCTCCTTTTAAACCACTACCCATTACTTTCATGGCGCGCACTAATGCCGATGTTTTCCAATCGCCTTCCCCTGCAAAGCCATAGCCTTTTGCCATTAATCTTTGCGCAGCGATACCTGGTAATTGCGACATGCCATGTAAGTCTTCAAATGTATCTGTGAAGCCTTTAAAATTGCCAGCTTTTAAGAAGGTTTCTATTCCCAATTCAATTCTTGCAGCTTCACGAAGTGAGTTATGTTGTCCTCCGCCTAACATTAATGAAGGTACTAGCTGGTAGGTATCAGCATACTCTTGTACTAATAAATCTATTGATTCGTCAGAAATCTCATTTACTACTTTAACAAGATCTCCAATACCATATGTGTTTACACTATACCCAAATTTAATTTCAGCTTCTACTTTATCACCCTCGGTTACAGCCACATAACGCATATTATCTCCAAAACGAGCAAACTTAGCTCCTTGCCAATCATTCCATCCTGCTGCTGCTCTTGACCAAGCATTAATTTTTTCTAATGATTCGCTATCCTGCCAATGACCTACAACTACTTTTCTGTTGATGCGCATACGTGTCATCATAAAGCCAAACTCGCGATCTCCATGAGCACTTTGATTTAGATTCATGAAATCCATATCAATTGAATCCCATGGAATGTCTCGATTAAATTGCGTGTGAAAATGTAATAATGGCTTTTGTAAAATCTTTAACCCTCCTATCCACATTTTGGCAGGAGAAAAGGTATGCATCCATGCAATGATGCCAATACACTCTTTTTTTACATTGGCTTCCTGACATACTGCAAAAATTTCTTCTGGCGATTTTACTGTTGGTTTAAATACGATGCGAACTGGAATTTGTGAAGACTCATGTAAAGAGGCTGCAATAATTTTCGAATGTTCTGCTACTTGTTTAAGTGTTTCTTCGCCATATAAATCTTGACTGCCGGTTACAAACCAAAGTTCTAATTGTTTTAAATCTATCATTTTTTTAAGTTTTATATTTTTAAAGTACTTATTATTTAGTAAGGAGTGCTATATTTTTAATCTGTTCAGGAAACCAGACCATCATTTCGCCTTTTCCTCGATTTGCCCAGGCATAATAAGGTATTGCAGTAAATGGCTGTTGAACGGTTAAAACCTGTTGATCGTTTTCAATCTTTACCGTGGGTAATACGGAATGAATTATCACGATGCCGTTTAGCATATTAGGTTTAAACTCGTGGGTAAAATTACTATTCTTTGGAATCACGATATTGCTAACCGTTCCACCATTGTCAATCCATTCCGCACAATAAATTAAGGGACCTCTTTGCAAGGCAACTTTTCCGATATCTTCTTTTAAATTTTCGTTGGCTACAATCTGTTTAACTTCCATGGGTAGCAACAGTTCGATTTTATCGTTCTTCTGCCATTTCTTCTCAACAATTGCATACCCAGCTTCTACCGTATAATCAATTGGTTCCCCATTTATTTTCATCGTTGGTTTTATAGCTGCGCTCGTTTCAAAGCGATATAAATCTGATGGAATAGCTTCATTTTTTGCCCAGCCTGGAATGCGAATTTTTACTGTAAATTGTTCACTCGTTTTAGGGTTGATAGTAAATTGTAAATTACCATTCCAAGGATAATTGTTTTGTTGAATAATTTCAACTAGATGCTCATGTATATTTAATTGAGCGTTACTATTGATAAAAAGATTGATATAGATATTATTGCCTTTTTGTGCATAGATATAGCTTGGAATAGATGGAATTAATCGGACTAGATTTGTTGGACAGCAAGAACATTCAAACCAACCGGAGCGCTCCGCTTCCACATTGCCATCTGTAAAATTAGTAGCGTTTTGTTTAGCGCTTATTGAAGTTACCTGCATGGCATTTGTGTAAAAAAAAGATTTGCCATCTAAGCCTATTCCAGATATTAATCCATTGTATAAAGTCTTTTCTAATACATCAATATATTTAGTATCTCCATGCAATAGGAACATTCTCTGGTTCCAATATACATTAGCTATGGCCGCACAGGTTTCATTATAAGCAGTAGCATTGGGCAGTTCGTAGTTATTGCCATAGCGTTCACCATCGCCTCTGGCACCAACACTTCCTTGAACATATATTTTTTTCTCTACAACATTTTCCCAAATTTTATCTATTGCCATTAATAAGGAATCATCACCCGTTAAAGCGGCAATATCAGCTACTCCTGAATACAAATAACCCGCACGAACCGCATGTCCTTCGGCTTCATCCTGATCAATTACTGGTTGATTGTCCTGCCAGTAGGAACCATTTTTCCAGGCATCAGCACTCTTCACATCATATCCTTTATATTGCCCCCTAGCCAAAATAAAAAATTTAGCCGTATTTAAATAGGTTTGTTTTCCTGTTATTCTATAAAGTTTTACTAAACCCATTTCTACAATCTCATGTCCGGGTGCAACCATTTTTTTTCCAGGCCCAAAAACAGAGCAAACAAGGTCTGCATTCTTAATAGCAATATTTAATAAATTAGATTTATGGGTTGCTAAAAAATGTGCAGCGGCGGCTTCATATAAATGGCCTGCATTATAGAGTTCATGACTTAGTTCTCTCTCTTTTTCCCATCTTTCTTTTCCTGCCCAGCTATGCGGTTCAGAGGGGTTAATAGTGCGGGCCGTATATAAATAGCCATCCGACTCCTGCGCATTGGCAATAATTTGGATTAGTGAATCAATATAGGCTGCTAGTTTGGCATCGGGGTGCACGGCTAATGAGTAAGCAGCCCCTTCGATTGTTTTATAGATATCTGTATCGTCGAACGGGAATTTAGTACAAAATTTGCCTTTCTTTTGGGCAGCCATCACAAAATTATTTACTCTTCCAGTACGCTCACACCGAGCAAAAGAAGCAGGTATGGTAATAATTCTGTTTGTTTCAATTCTAGGTAACCAAAAATGGTCAGTCAGTTTTACTTTTGTAAAATCAACTGCTTGTATAGGATAGTCCTTCTGCTGTGCCTGCACAGATAGTCCTAGAATGGCCACTACACTAAAAGTTATAAATTTCATACAACAATAATTGTCTATCGTAATAGTGATGCTTTTAAATGTTTAAGAGTTAAGCACAAATGCCATCAATCGATATTCATAATGCATTTACTGCTATCTCATCACTCATTCACTTGTCTATTGACCGTAATACTTGTTAGCGCCATGTTTACGGTCATAATGTTTTTGTTTTAGTGCCTCTTTCAAAACAGGTGCTGCAGGATTAATTTGCTGCGTAAAAAGGGCCGTTTTAGCAATAAATTCAAGCACTGCGCTATTATGAACGGCTTTGTGTGCATTCTTTCCCCAAGTAAAAGGCGCATGATTACCCACTAGTACCATTTCAACTTCTTTATACCGTAGGCCTCTTTCTTTAAAGCAATTAATAATTTGAAAACCAGTTTCATATTCATAATTACCGCTAATACTCTCGTCCGACATGGGGGCTGCACAGGGAATATTTACTGTATTATAATCTGCATGGGTAGTTCCATAAATGGGTATATCTAGCTGGCTTTGTGCCCAAGCGGTTGCATAGGTTGAGTGGGTATGAACAACGCCGCCAATCGAATCCCAATGTTGATACAAAACAGCATGTGTTTTTGTATCAGAGGAGGGTCTAAGTTGGCCATCCACTATATTTCCATCGAAATCAACGATCACCATTTTTGCGGGCGTTAGTTCCTCGTAAGGCACCCCACTAGGTTTAATCGCAAATACGCCAAGGCTTCGGTCTGCAGCACTTACATTGCCAAAAGTAAATAAGACTAAATCTAATTTGGGCAATTCCATATTTGCCTCATAGGCCTCTTGTTGAATATGTTCGTATTTCATATTATTTATCGTTGCAAAATTTGAATAATGTATTAATTTGCTAGCGTATTGGCATTTTCGATAAAATTTCCCAATCGACTATATTGCTGGTAACGTTTCTCATAAATAATGGCACGTGAAGGATTGGGGAAATATTCAACATCAAATCCCTGTCCCATGGCATTCATAGCATCCTCCACTTTTTCATAGATACCAGCAACCGTAGCTGCAAACATGGCTGCACCTAGTGCACAGGTTTGTTCACTTTTATGAATACGAATCGGCATATTCATTACATCGGCCATCATCTGCATAATGAATGGAGACTTTTTTGCTACACCTCCAAGGCCAATAAGCCCTTTTACGGGTATTCCTTCCTCCTTAAATCTATCTACAATTTTCCTAGCTCCAAAACAAGTTGCTTCCACCAATGCCCTAAACATTCTAGGTGCGTTGCTTCCAAGTCTTAGGCCTGTAAAAGCGCCCTTTAATAACTGATTGGCGTCGGGTGTGCGGCGGCCATTCATCCAGTCAGTAGCAAGTTCGCCATGCACTTCTAACGCTAGTTTATCGGCTGCGGTGCTAAGCTCACTAATGATTTTATCTTTTACTTCTTTTTGAAGTTTTTCGACTGTTTCAGCATCTAATAAACTTGTTTGTGCCAGTATAAGATCTAGCGGGAATGATAATAGATCTCTAAACCATGCATAAGCATCTCCAAAAGCAGATTGCCCCGCTTCCATTCCCATCATTCCTGGAATAATTGAACCAGGCACTTGTCCACAAATACCTTTGATGAGTTTGTCTTTTACTTCGTGCAAGGGGGCTACCAACATATCGCAGGTTGAAGTACCCATAACTTTACTTAAATGGTAGGGCTCAATTTGCCCTCCAACAGCTCCCATATGCGCATCGAAAGCGCCTACCCCGATCAATACTGTATTAGCTAGGCCTAAACGTTCGGCCCATTCAGGAGAGATATTGCCAGCAGATTGATCCGAAGTATAGGTTTCACTAAATAACTTTTCTCTAAAGCCCTTTAACAATGGATCCCATCCTGTAAAAAAATCATCTGGTGGTAGTCCTCCAAATTCAGCTGCCCACAATGCTTTATGACCAGCACTACATACCCCCCTTTTCATTTTATTGACATTCTTACCCCCTGTTAGTAAAAAAGGGATCCAGTCGCAATGTTCTACCCATGAATAAGTGCTTTCTCTTACTATTTCATCGGCCCTTAATACGTGTAAAAGTTTGGCCCAAAACCATTCCGACGAATAGATACCACCAACAAACTGTAAGTAATTAATAGCACTCTTAGCATTGTAGGTATTTAGTTCAGCGGCTTCTTTAACAGAGCTATGGTCTTTCCACAATACAAACATGGCATTGGGATTATGCTCAAATTGGGGCAATAAAGCTAAGGGAGTACCTGTTTCATCTACAGCAACAGGCGTAGAGCCTGTTGTGTCAATCGAAATGGCCCTAATATTATTCATGACCACAGTTCCTGCTTTCATAAAACAGTCTTTGATGGTAGATTCCAATCCTTCTACATAATCGAGTGGATGTTGTCGAAATTGATTGATTGATGGATTACAATACATTCCATTTTTCCAACGGGGATAAAAAAATACGGAAGAGGCAATTTCCTTACCATTACTGGCATTTACAATGATGGAGCGCACCGAATCTGTTCCATAATCTACCCCTATAACATAGCTTTCTTGTTTCATATCTATTTTGGCAAGTAATATTAAAATCTAAGATAAGGGTATTTTTAATAAGTGTACTACTTACATTTATTTATTATAAAAATAGTAACACAGTAGCACCACTTAAACCTTCCTCAAAGAATAAACATTCCCCGAATATAGACTTGTCTTTATATATGAAAAAACTGTATACAGTTTGAATACTTGTTTTAAACTTTTATTCGAACGAAAAAATTTACCCCTGCTAACAATGACATCACTGGCAAATACATCACCGTCGCCCTAGTTTATTCAATAAGGCGAATAGCGCCATCACTTTAGTCCAGACTATTCAATCTATTGGCCTATTACAACTGGCGGTTTATTTTCTGAATCCATCTCCAATGTCCTATAAAAAGCATGGAAGCAATTAGTATTAATAAAACACCAATCGTAATAGCTCTTTGAGAGTTATGGATAACAGATTGCACTTTATGGGCTTTTTCGGCCTCATACATTGCTTTCAGGGTTCTTTCATCGGTTGCAAAATTAATCCCCTTCGATTCTTCAACCTTGGGCAATGATTTTAATACATCCATTCTATAAATATCATAGGACGCAATATTGGATGTGCCCCCAAAATTGGATCCCGAATACAATGGATCGCGAATATCAATAATCGCATTTACTAAATTGGTCACTGAAATCAAAAAGGTAATTACAGCAACTAGGCAGATTGTATAGGCATACACTTGTGCACCTATTTTTTGAGATTTTTCCATACAAATAATTTATTTAAATTAAAAGTAATCCGACTTTAAGTTAGGTAGATTGCACAATAAAAAACATGATATTTATTAGCTATTTAAAAAATATAATTAGCGTCTAACCATAGATAAAATAATCGCTAATAAACAAACGGCAATATTTAAATATTAAACCGCAGTGAATCAATTATTGAATATTAGTAATCAATTCATTATTCCTATTCCATCCATTCATTTGGAGTTGCAACCTTTTATTTGCTAATGAAGCATTGGGATAAGTAGCGGTAACTAAAATTTTTTCTCCCGGCGCCAAACTAAAATAATTATTGGACCAAAAACCAGGAAATATTTCATTTTTATCCGCCGTTATTTTCGGGTGTAGGAAGAATGCCATTTCATGGGTTTTGTTGGTAAAGGCTATCGTAAATGCTGTACTCGTTTTCGATACATCTTTACCGATCATCCGTATCGCTAATTTTACGGGCTTTAGTTTTTTTAAGTCCTGATATTGTTGGTCTTTACCTAACCAATATACATTATGGGAAAGGTTTTTTCCGGAACTATCCGTTAGATTCAGGTCTATAAAACAAAGCTTCGAATAGCTAGAGAGCACTTTAGTTAATGAACTTATTTTTTGCACAGCAGATTCGCTAATGTTAAGTTTATGTTTTTCTTGCAGCAGTAATTTTCCCTGTAAGTCGTAAACAGCAATTGATGCCACCAGCTTATTACATTGATGATAGGTTTTGTTGATAGTGCTAATACTAGAATCATCGGCATTAAACTGTATATGTATTGGTTTACAAGCTTGCTGCATAAAATAATATCCCGCATTGGGTGCTAAATACCAATCAAAAATTTGCCAGATAACACTTGGAAAGGCAGGATTTAATTTCCACAATAATACACCGCCATTGCTATTCAGTTTATTTGCTGCAGCCTCAAATATTGCCCGATAGCCGTCTGCATTCATTAATTGCATTTTAAACGAAAAATCGCTTAGATTAGTTGCTGTTCCATAACGCCTAACCATCTCCTCCTCATAAGGCTTATATACACCACAAGCATCATGATAGCCCCAACTATGATTGAATGGATAGGGCAAGCTCGTATCATGCGATAAGTCGGGAATAATTTTGGATAATGTTTCGATGGGTGGTTGCGAGGGCAGGCCAGTTTCGTCTTTAAATACCCAATCTTTTCCTTCATTTATTTTCTTGAAATAATACGATGCATCCTCCCATTTATACGATCCCCCACTATATACCCCTCCTGTTTCTCCATCTGGGAATGATCCTTCCCATCCAATAGGTAATTTGGCATATCCCGATGAGCTAGGAATAAAAGGACGGGTGCCATCTAGTGTAGCTATATTATTGCGCATAGCATCATAGAGTTCTTTGCGTGCATGTCCCTCATTTCCGCCTGTCCACACCAATAAGGAAGGATGGTTGCGTAATCGATAGATTGTGCTAATGGCATTATTGATAAAAACATTTCCTTGATTCGGAAAATCAGCCGATCCTTTAAATTCTCCATTGGTATCGCCTGTAATCCAAAAGTCGTTCCAAACCAATAAGCCCATTCTATCACAAGCATCCCAGAAAGCATCGGGTGGTGTAACGCCTCCACCCCATATGCGAATTAAGTTGGCATTTGCATTTTTGCATAATTGTAGTTCTTGTTCAAACCTGAGCGAATCTTCCTGCAACATCATATCGGGTACCCAAGCACCTCCTACCAAGTGAATTCTTTTTCCATTTACATAGAATTCTCTTTTTCCCCAACCATTAACAGGGGTATAGGTTGAATGGGTGGTTCTAATGCCGAACAAAATCTTTTGTTCCTCCGAAACGATACGATGATTCACAAACTGAATCTGCATGCTATATAAATTGGGATTGCCATAACCCATCGGCCACCACAAATGAGGATGTTGAAACGTAAGTTCTTTATAGTCTGCAGCACTCAATGCGATTAATTTTTGTTCATTTCCTTGGAGCTGTATATTTTTTACAATGGTAATTGCAGGGTTTGAAATAGATGCATCCTTTATCATTATTTTAATATCTCCTTCCTGTGGTGTAGCACTATTATTGGTGATGGTGAATTTTATTCCAATAGTCGCTGTCGTTGTATCTGGAAGCTTGGGGAGGGTTGTAATAATTTGTGGTTTTTCGATCGTAACAACGCCCGTTGTACGTAAAAATACCGGTTGCCAAATGCCCATATTTCTATCGTGTATTTCTGGCATCCAGTCCCAGCCTATTGAACATAACATGGTCACATTTTTCCCAATATCGCCTGTAGGACCTCCATTTAAATAAAAGCTACCTAGTCCAGTCAATTGCGCGCTGTCGGGTAATCCTGGATCATCTAAAGGATATATTTTTACCGCCAGCATATTCTCCTTACCTACCTTGATTGCCTTATTCGCTGATAGCTGATATTCGGCGAACATGCCCACCATTTTTGATGAGTCAGCAATCAACATACCATTTAGCCATACTTCTGCTCTATAATTAATTCCCTTAAAAATAAGTTGAAACATTTTTCCTTTATCATTGGCTGGAACTATAAACTTTGTTCTATACCAATAAGCTTTATTAAATGGATTAGGCACATTTGGTATAAATGAATATTTGTCTAAATGATACCTTAAATTGAATGAATCATTGGCATCGGGAATAAACATATTGTTAAGTCCTATATACGGACTAGGATAAACATGATTTTTTACGAGTCCGGTTAAAACAGTCGATGGAACAGTTACTGGGTACCAGCGATTTTTTGACGCATGATTTGCCAACGATAGTTCTTCACCCTTTTCTTTTACAATATAGGTTGACTGTAATTCGAAGTGGGTTAGTTGTACTTGCTTAACATCGTTTAATTGCGCATTGGCTGCATAAACGACGCAACAAAAATAAATAGGCAATATGTTTAAAAATTGCTTCATCTACTAACAATTAAGACTTTTTTTTAATGCTTTATATATTTTTTACTCCCAGTATGGTGGGATGTGTTAAGTTAGTGTTGATGATAAATTCTCCGAATAATGTGTTTGCCCAAGCAAACCATTTTCGGGTAAATACTTTCGCATCGTCTTTATCAAAAGATTCGTGTATAAATCCAGTATCCGCATGTGTTGTTTTGAGTAGGTGCAGGCAGTGCCTTATTTCAGCTTCATTGCCAGTAGTTAAGCCACGTACAATGATCCCAATTGGCCAGATCATGTTCATGCCCGCATGGGGCCCTCCAGTGCCTTCTGCTACCTTCCCGGTAAAGTAAAATGGATTGGCATTGCTTAGCACATATTTCCGTGTATTAATATAAATGGGGTTAGTTATTTTTATAGCATCTAAATAGGGTAAGGCTAATAAGCTGGGCACATTGGCATCATCCATTAGATTTGTACTTCCAAATCCATTTATCTCATATGCAAATATCTTTCCAAAATCGGGATGATCAACGATGGCATTTTTATAAATCGCTTTTTCAACTTCATTGGCCAGTTCATTGCACTCTTTTGCCAGTGGCTCATTGGCATGAATTTTATGTAACATTTCGGCGGCTTGTCTTAAAGATACAATCGCAAAAAAGTTAGCAGGAATATGAAAGGAGTATATACAAGCATCATCACTAGGCCTAAATAAAGAGCAGATTAATCCGGTAGGCTTTACTGGATAACCATAACCACTCATGGCTACCCCGTCGGTAGCCCAGGCGGTTGTACGTTGAAACGAGTATGGACCTAGATTAGTTTTTCTTTGTTGTTCTTTAAATGTTTGTACAGTTAATTCAATTGTTTTTACCCACTCAGTATCAAAGACGCTCGTTTCGCCCGAAATATTCCAATATTTATAGGCAAGCCTAATAGGATAGCAAAGCGAGTCTATCTCCCATTTTCGTTCATGAATACCCGGCTTCATCTTTGTTAAATCATTTTTCCATTCACTTATCTTATTGGGGTCTTTATAAAATGCGTTTGCATAGGGATCTAACAGTATGCATTTCTTTTGTCGATGAATAACACCTGCAATTAATTCATTTAATTTTTTGTCCTTTTTTATTAAGGGCAAATAGGGCCATACTTGTGCACTACTATCTCTTAGCCACATGGCGTCGATATCGCCTGTAATTACATAGGTATCCGGTTTGCCATTGACCATTTCAAAATCAACAGTAGTATCTAAGGTATTGGCAAAACAATTTTCGAATAGCCAGGCTAATTCGGGATCTGCTATTTTTCTTTTTATATCAAGGATGGTTGCTTCTACGGCATCGCTTGTAAATTTTCTATTAGCTATCGAAGGCCTCTTGCTTTTGAAGGTCTCGGTTTGATAGGCAAAGGCCTTATAGTTATTTAATAAGGCTGCAGTAGATAATATTCCAACCTGTTGAATAAATTTTCTTCTCGATTTCATTTCATTATTTATTTAAGGAATAGGAATACGGACTAGCACTCTGTTCAATACCCCGCATTTTATTGGGCTTAGATTGTAGGTTGAAATTTAAGGTTCCTCCCTTCAGTAAATCAAAGTGACTCACATAATTTTTCAAAACGGTGTTACTATTCCAGGTTAATTTATTTACATATATATTTTGTTCATTATTCTCTTTAGCTAGTATGACTAGCTGTTTCGAATTCTCAAGCGAAATGGTTAATTTCTTAAATAGTGGGGCACCTATTACATACTGATCGGTGGCGGGGCATACCGGATAAAATCCCATTGCCGAGAAAATATACCATGCCGAGGTTTGTCCATTATCTTCATCGCCGCAAAAACCATCGGGAACACCTTTATATAAACGATTCAGTACTTCTCTTACCCAATATTGTGTTTTCCAGGGTTGTCCAGCATAATTGTATAAATAGATCATATGCTGTATAGGCTGATTACCATGTGCATATTGCCCCATATTGATGAGCTGCATTTCTCTAATTTCATGTATAGGAAAGCCATAATAACCATCGTCGAATATTGGGGGTAATGTGAATACAGAATCGAGCATGGCTGTAAAAAAATGATTACCACCCATTAAGTTTATGAGACCCTCAATATCATGAAATACACTCCAAGTATAATGCCAGCTATTTCCTTCTGTAAAAGCATCTCCCCATTTGAAAGGATTAAAGGGTGATTGAAAACTACCATCTTTATTTTTTCCGCGCATGAGTCGATGACTAGAATCGTAAAGATTTTTATAGTTCATCATCCTTTTTTCGTATAACTCAATTTCCGATTTAGGTCTATGCAAGGCTTTGGCTAACTTCCAAATCGAAAAGTCGTCATAAGCATATTCTAATGTTCTAGCAGCACTTTCGTTGATGCCAACATCATAGGGTATATAACCTAGCTCATGATAATAGTTCACTCCTTTTCTGCCAACGGCATCTATGGGCCCTTCGGTATTTGCACCATGAAGTAATGCTTTGTAAAGAATATTTATATCATAACCCTTTCCGCCTTTAATAAAGGCATCCGACACTACCGATGCTGAATTGTTTCCAATCATAGTATTCCTGTACCCAGGGCTTGACCATTCGGGTAAAAAACCTCCTTCTAAATAGTCGTTAATTAATCCCTGCTGAATCTCTTTATTCACCGATGGATACACTAAGTTTAATAAAGGGAATAGTGCTCTAAATGTATCCCAAAATCCGGTGCCCGCATAAAGGTATCCTGGCAACACTTTTCCTGTATAAGGACTGTAATGCAAGATTTTTCCTGTTGAATCTTTTTCATATTGTTTTTGTGGAAAACAAATTGTTCTATACAGGCAGGAATAGAAGGTGGTTATTTGATCGCTTGTTCCTCCTTCTACTTTTACTTTCCCTAATACCTGATTCCAGGCCTTCTTTGAAAGACCAACATTTTGTTCAAAACTATTTACACCTAATTCCCTGTTTAAATTAATGGTAGCTTGAGCTATACTAATAAAGGAGGAAGCCACTCTAACATTAATTCTTTCGCCTTTTGCCGTTTTAAATCCAACGATAGCGCCAACATGATTCGATTCCAGGGCTAGTTTATCTTTTACTAAAGTAGTATCACTCCATATTTTAGTCGATTCAAATGGATGGTCAAAAACTAGGACAAAATAGTTTTTAAAATTTGTTGCCACTCCCCCACTATTTCTTGTTGTATATCCCTCAATCTTATTTTCTGTTGGAATAATTTTAATATAAGAACCTTTATCAAAAGCATCCACTATAATATACGATTCGTCATTCTTTGGAAAGGTAAACTGAAAATGGGCTGCTCTTTCGGTGCTCGTTAATTCGGCTTTTATATCGAAATCTGCCAAATAAACACTGTAATAATAAGGTCTAGCTAATTCGGCTTTATGACTAAACCAACTAGCTCTTTCCTTTTCGGTAAACACAAATTTCCCTGTAATAGGCATGATAGAAAACTGTCCATAATCATTCATCCACGGAGATGGTTGATGTGTTTGTTTAAACCCTCTAATCTTCTCAGCTGTATAGGTATACATCCATCCATCGCCCATTTTGCCTGTTTGGGCCGACCAGTAGTTCATCCCCCAAGGTCTTCCTACTGCAGGATAGGTATTACCATTAGACAGGTTATAGGTAGAGGCTGTTCCCATTAATGTATTTACAATATCGGCAGGATTAAAGTTTGTTGTTTGCGAATAGGCTGAACCATTCAACAAGAGTAAAAACAAAACAAATAAGCAATTCCTATTCATGTGGCAAGAATTATATTAAGGTTCAATTAGGGTATTTTTCGTTAACTATTTGGGCCGGTCATCCTTCTTAACTCCCCAATTGGGGGATGGCCGATCCGACATATATAATTTGAATACTCCTCCATTCATTATCATTTTGTGCGTTATATACGATTGGGTATAAGGCTTACCATTCATGGTCGCTTTTTGTATATAAATATTTTTACGACTATTATTAATGGCTACTATTTTAAAACTTGGTCTATTGGGGATATTAATTTCAGCCGAATTCATCAAGGGGCTTCCTAAAATATAAATTCCATTGGCAGGGTTTAGTGGATAGAATCCCATAGCCGAAAATACATACCAAGCCGACATCTGGCCAAGGTCTTCATTGCCACAAAGTCCGTTTGGTTTGCTCGTATAAAAAGTGTCAACAATTTTTCTTACGCGTTCGGCAGTTTTCCAGGGTTCTCCTGCAAAAGAATAGAGATAAGGAATATGATGGTTGGGTTCATTACCTTGTGCGTATTGACCTATTAATCCACTAATGTCGGGCGAAGCTTCATTCCCCAAGCTACCCTTTACAATGAATAGGGAATCGAGTTTCTTCGTAAATTGTTTCTCGCCACCAAATAATTTAATTAGTCCATATGGATCTTGTGGAACCAACCAAGTATATTGCCAAGCATTACCCTCTACATAGTCGTCTTTGCGGTGCGACGAAGAAAATGGGTTAAAGGGCTCGTGCCAATTTCCATTACTTAATCGTCCTCGCATAAATTGAGTGGCGGGATCAAAATATTTTTTATAGAGCTGCGATCTTTTTAGGAAGTATTGATAGTCGGCTTCTTTTTTTAATTTTTTAGCCATTTGCGCAATACACCAATCATCAATAGCATATTCTAATGCATTAGCAACCGTTTCTCCCAAGCTATCGGCTGGTATGTATTTTAGTTGAGCAAGATAGTTCATCCCATCACGTGTTTGCATAGCGGTGGTCTTCAGGGCTTCATAAGCAAGCTTTACATCGTAGTGTTGATATCCTTTCAAAAAAGCATCCACCAATACTGCAATAGAATGATTCGCATTCATGGTATTGGTTTCATTTCCCATTAAATGCCATACCGGTAATCGTCCTTGCTGCTGATAGATGGCTAAAAACGATTGTATCATATCATTTACTTTTTCGGGCTCAATAATCGTAAATAAAGGATGCAAGGCCCGATAAGTGTCCCATAAAGAGAAGGTGGTGTAATTGGTAAATGGTTGATGTAGGTATATTTTTTTATCGGTGCCTAAATAATCGCCATTTACATCATTATAAATTACTGGTGCAAATAAACTATGATAGAGTGCAGTATAAAAGATGGTTTTGATGCTATCTGCTGCCGCAATCACTAGTTTATTTAATTCCTTATTCCACTTTTTTTGAGCTGATAGTACTACCCCATTAAAATTCCAATCCGGTATTTCGGTGCTTAGATTCAGCGCTGCATTCTTCACCGATACGGGCGATAAAGCAACCTTCAGTTCTAGGGGCTTATTGGCTAAGACGGCAAATTTTAAGAGTGCTTGTAGTTTATTGCCATTTGATTTTTTTGTATACAATAAACTATCCGACTGAAATAGTGATGCATGTATAAATGGCTGAGAAAAAACGGCCATAAAATAAATGCGTTGATCGCTCGCCCATCCTTTCGAAAAACGATAGCCAGCAATGGTAGAATCATTTAGAACCTCCACAGCGGCGTCCATTGTTTGATCCCAGCCAACCCCATAATTAAGGTTAAACACTATCTGGGCTGTATCGTTTTTAGCAAAAGTATATTGATGAAAGCCTACCCTTTCTGTTGACGTTAGTTCGGCTTTAATTTTATATTTATCTAATAAAACACTGTAATAACCAGGGGTACATTTTTCATTGGCATGCGAAAAGGTGGATATTGGCATTTCGTTGCGATCTGTTTTGTTTAGAGCTATTTTTCCTGTTGTTGGCATCACTAGAATATCGTTAAGGTCGCCAATACCCGTACCGCTTAAGTGCATATGCGAAAATCCAATGATGTTGTTACTACTATAATTATAGCCGCTACACCAATCCCATCCCTGTTCTATATTTGAGGGACCTAGTTGTACCAATCCAAATGGAACATTGGCACCCAAAAAAACATGTCCATGTTCGGCACTGCCAATAAAGGGATCCACGTATTTTGTTAATAGAATGCCCTCCTTATTTTTATCCGTTTGTGCCATTAAGCCATAAGTTATGGCTACTAAAAAGCAAATCATTCCCATTCTTCTATGCATCAATTTCATATTTAGCAAGTCAATCAATCTTTTTTTATTCAGCAGAAAATAAGACTGCCCTTAGAGCAGTCTTATTTATTAATAGAACGCTTTTATTTTACATCCCAGAATATCTTTGTATCTCTTGTATCCTTAGTAGACACTTTTACATAATTCTCCGAATTATATATAGACTCTGTTGCTGGGTACAATAAACGGTTAGGTGGAAACTTTGCAGGTGCATATGCAGCGTCTGCAAATTTCAATACCGGATATTTTGTTCTCCTCAGTTCTGCCCATGCCTGCCCTGGCTGTAAAATAAAGAAATTTATCCAGTTTTGTGTTGCAATTAAATTTAATTTTTGTTCTGTTGAACCCACGTACGAAACATGCGCAATATAACGATCAATTGCATCAGCTGTAGGTGATGGTGTTGATTTCCAATTACCGGCACTCAGTATGGCGGATTGATTAAGCGAATAATAAAAAGCTATCGACTGTTTAATGCCATTGGCATATGCAGTAGCCGCTATACTATTTCCAGCCGCCCATCTTTCGTTGGCCTCAGCGGTTAGAAAACTTACTTCTGCGGCGGTAAATATTACGCCAGGTAGGTTATCGTTATACATGAATGTGACGCTATCAAAAGTGGAATAGATATCTAAACTATCGTAATTAGCAGCTGTTGCATTATAAGGTAATCCTTTATAAGCTTTGCCCCTAGCAGAATCAAACATGACCACTGCTCTTGGGTCGGCATTAGCTACCATTAAAGTATCTAGCATATAAGCCGGGGCATAAGGGCTTCCTCTTAGTGCAGCTAATAAATCGCTTCTAAGGTTAGGTGGACTTTCTTGTAATGTTACATTATTAGCGTTATCTGTAATTAAGGGATATGTTTTAGGATCGCTCAAAATAGCCATTACTTCTGCTTTTGCTTTTGCCTCATTCCAATATGAAATACGCATTAATAGGCGCAAACGCAACGAATTGGCGTATTTTCTCCAGCTAGCCACATTGCCGCCTAATAGAATATCCTGTTTGGCAAAACTAGATCTAGATTCAGGAGCCATTTTTGCAGTATCGAAGTAGGTGTTTAATTCTTTAAGACCACTAATTAAGCTATCATAAAGATGTGCAGCGTCGTCAAAAGCGGCATAGCTAATAGATCTGCTAGGCGTATTGATGGTGCCTGCTTTTGAAAACGGGATATCGCCCCAATAGTCTATCACCTGAGCTGTTTGGTCGTAAAGTACTACCCTTCCGCAGGCTAAGAATATGTCTTGTAATGATTGTTTGTCGGGCGAGATGGCTGCATAGGTTGTTTGCATTTCTCTAAAATTACTGAGTATACCAGGGCCATTATAATTATAATCAATATCTTGAATAGGATTGTATTTACCATCATAAAAGTCAACCCAACGCGATTCAATGTAATCCATCGATGGTACATACATTAAAGTGCTAGGCGAGGTTGCTACAAACTGAGAGAAAACAGCCGTAGTGGGCAATACCAAGGTTGCCATATTATAGTAGGTAGGATGTATTCTTGCATTGATTAACATGCCCGTAAACAAAGCGCCAATAGAACCTTTGATGGTAATGGCTGGATTTAAATAATCAGATTCAATCTTTTTTCTACAGGAAAGCGTCATGCTCGTTAGAAAAAGGAAAACTAGTGTATCAATGAAAATTCGTTTCATGGTATTAATTTTTTGTGTTAGTTAAAACCTGCCACGGATGGTAAAGCCGAAGGTTCTACTGGCAGGTGCAGTTCCACCATCAATACCTTGGCTAAGCCACGACGAGCCAACACCTACTTCAGGATCTAATCCATGCGGTATTGTTTTAAGAAAATAGCATAGGTTTCTTCCGGTTAGGGCAATTTGCAAGCTTTGAAAATGAAGTTGATGAAGAATGCTTTTAGGGAGTGTATAACTTAAAGTTAATTCACGCAACTTAATATAGCTGTTGTCGAAAACCGAATATTCATAAAGTCCAGAACTTTCCCAGTTATAGGTATTCATATAATATAAAGCTGCGTTGATTACTTTTTGATTGGGTGTTCCTTTTTCGGTTACCCCATTTAAAATAATACCATCTTTATACTTGCCTGTAGGAGATGCTTGGTAATAAGCTGTCTTTTCATCCAATGCATCATAAGCAATGCCTCCGTGTGCTAAGTCGCGATACTGTAAAGTATTTTCGAACATCCCCGCTCCAATTTGATAATAAGTAGGGATTGATATCATTTTTCCTCCAAATCGATAGTCAAGGGTGATGTCGAGCGAGAAATTTTTATACCCAAAACTGTTGGTAAATCCACCAATTATTTTAGGCATTATATTTCCATTATACTGGTAATCTTTTGTATTTAGAATATAGAAACCAGAAGTATCAATTAAATAATTTCCTTTTGCATCGGTTGTTCTCGGGTGGGTATAGATATTACCTAGTGTTTCTCCTTCTTTAGCCCTTATCATTAGGTAGCCTCCATCTTGATTACTAAGTTCTAGATATGATAAACCATTGGGCAGTCGAATTAACTTGTTTCTATTTATCGCAAAATTAAAATTGGTAGTCCACCTAAATTGATCTGTTTTAATAGCTTCTACATGAATAGCCGCTTCTAGGCCTTCATTACCCAAATCGCCGCCATTGACTAATTGGGAACCGGTTCCCGAAGAGGCAGGTGTTGTCATGATGATAATTTGGTTTATCACCTTATTATTATAATAGCTGAGGTCAAGACCCATTCTATTTTTCCAGAACCTTGTTTCTATACCCAATTCGGCTTCTCTCTTTTTTTCCGATACAATATCATCATTCCCAAATACAGAATTATTAGGTAGGTGGAAGATAACATTCGAATGGTTATAACTAACAGATTCCTGGTTATACCCTACATTGGCTTGGTAAATATTAGGATGATTTCCTACTAAGCCATAGGAAGCCCTTATTTTAGCATAGTTAATCCACGAGGGCAATTTAACGGTGAGCTCCTCCCATATTTCGTAGCACCCTAAATTATAGTAACGGGGCTGTTTAAGAACTTTCAAATCTGTCTCGGATCAAATGATTTTTCTGATACAGCTGATGAGTGTTTTTCAGTTGCAAA